>Ga0316204_10008023_pt1 | contig 14991 bp, 16 predicted proteins | sample 6monrhotite_MG_2_FD_205661 | JGI IMG/M metagenome (GOLD analysis project Ga0316204, IMG submission 205661) | Microbial mat bacterial communities from mineral coupon in-situ incubated in ocean water Damariscotta River, Maine, United States -... | ecosystem: Environmental > Aquatic > Marine >...
GTATACGACAGTTGGAAAGAAGCCTGGATTTTAAAGAACATGAAATGATTAGCGGTAAGCTCTCAAAACTTAAAGCCTATAAGTTATTGCAAGAAACAAAAGAAATGTCTGAAGAACTAGGCAAAGCAAAACTTAATCTAAGTAATTTATCTGCAGATATTAATAATCAGGCCGGTAGAATAGAGGATATGAAAAGAGGAAGATAATTTAAAATAAAACTCTAATATCTTTTTTATAAAATAAGCTAATTGATTGCAAATTATCCGCGGTCAATTAGCTTTTTTTTGCATTATTATACATTTCAAACATAATAAAATATGAAAATATGAAAATATGAAAATATGAAAATATGAAAATATGAAATTTAATCACAATAAAACCCCGCATATTACAATAAAAGACAAGATTATTCTTTATGATGGCATATGTAAGTTATGCAATGCGTGGTGCCAGTTTGTTATTCGACATGATAAAAATTCTATTTTTAAGCTAGCTTCAATGCAATCAGATAAAGGACAAGACATTCTAAAAAATTTAGAACAACCAACAACAAAATTTGAAACAATGTTATACATAGAAAACAACACGTTATACAAGAAAAGTTCTGCCTTTCTTCAGATTGTGAGACACTTACCCTTCCCTATAAAATCATTTCTAATATTAAAACTTATCCCCAACGTCATTCGAGATTATATCTATGATCAAATAGCCTTAAACAGATACAAGATATTTGGACAATATAAAGAATGCAGAATCCCATTAGAAGATAACAATCGTCACTTATGAGCATTTTAAATTCATTAAAACTATTACTCCCAGCACTGATACCATCATGGAATTTTTTTGATGTAATCGCTCCTTCCCCACGTATTCAATATTCATTAATTAACCTTAATAACAAGTCAGACCAAAAATGGAGAGAATTCCGCCCTCGCCCTCAACACCTAACATTCACACAAATGCTGAAACGAATGTTATGGAGTCCTAGCTGGAATGAGACATTATTTTTAATGAGTTGCGCAGAAAGAATTGCTTGCGAATCAAGACAGAAAATAATTCAGCATAGCGAAAATGAAATTTTAAAACGAATAAAAAATGATCTTATTCATAGAAAAAATGATGTAAATATTTTAAATACAACACACCTACAATTTAGATTAATTTTCGTGCAACGACAAGAAAAAGAATTACATAATGAAATAATCTTCATTTCACATACTGAAGCACTATTTATGGTTGATGCTGAATGAATTTTGAACTGGCAATTCGTGCAACTGAAATATTAATGGGATTTGCATTTGTTCAGCAAAGCCTTGAACACTTAACATTATTTAAAATTGAAAGACGATTATTTCTAGCTCGAATTATTTTATCATTACTTCTTATTGTCGGATTTCAGAGTGCATGGGTGATACTGCTGCTACTTATAATCAGCTTAGCTATATTACATCTTTATCAAGGACCTTATAATGGTGGAGCTGATCGTATGGGTCTTCTTATTTTGTCTTGTCTAACATTGGTACACTTCTTACCTTCGTTACAGTGGCAGGAACTGGCTTTTGGTTATCTTGCTTTACAATTAATCTTATCTTATTTCATATCTGGCTGGGTAAAAATCATTAATCCCGATTGGCGTAGCGGCAGAGCCTTATCTGATGTTTTTCAATTCTCTGCATATCCTGTTAGTGAATCATTACGTGGCTGGTCAAGCTCACCTCGATTACTATTAATTATGTCTTGGGGAGTCATACTCTTTGAATTACTTTTTCCTTTTTCACTTATCACAGGCACTAGTCTTACATTAATACTTATTATTTCTGCAAGTTTTCATTTTTCAAACGCATGTTTATTTGGACTAAATCGTTTCTTTTGGATATGGATCGCTGCCTATCCCTCAATAATATGGTTTCAGCAGCGAATCCTAATGACGTTTAATTAAATACAGCCTGTAAATAATTTTTCATTTCATCCCATGAATTTTTATCGGCTTCTGCATTATATGCCAAAGGTATCTTAAATTTCTGGCCAAATTTATCAGCCCCAGGATTTGTGAAAGCATGCTTTGCACCCGGATAATTGATAAATTTATAATCCACTTTTGCTGCTTTCATTTCTTTTTTAAATGCCTCGATACTTTCTGCTTTAACAAAGGGATCAGCCTCTCCATTTAAGACAAGTACTTTAGCCTTAACCTTTCCTTTAGTGGCCGGTTCTTTGGTACCCAGGCTGCCATGAAAACTTACAACACCATCAAGATCTACACCTCGACGAGCCATTTCCAGAACAATCCCACCGCCAAAACAATATCCAATCGCTGCAATTTTATCTTTCGCAACATTTTCTTGTTCTTGTAATAGTTTATAAGCCGCCATGAAACGTTTTTCAGCCACAGCCATATTCTTTTTCACTTCACCAGAAAACATACCGGCATCTTTTGGATGAGAAGCTGTTTTACCATTACCATACATATCCAAAGCAATAGCGCTATAACCTAATTCTGCCAACATGCGTGCACGTTTCTTCGCGTAATCGTTATGCCCCCACCATTCATGAACAACAATTACACCTGGACGTTCCCCTTTAATGCTATCATCATAAGTAATGTAGCCTTTCATCGTGGTATCACCATCTGAATAATCCACTTCTTTTGTGATGACTTCTGCATGCAGCGTTAATGGTAATAGAACAAACAACGATAAAAATATTTTTTGTATTAGTTTCTTCATTTATCTCTCCTTGTTAATAGTGATATAAAAATCATGAAGTAAATATATGCTATAAAGTAGAAAAGAGCTATATTTACAGTCTAAACCTTATGAGTAAAAAATAGTGAACATATTAATAACAGGTTCTACAGGGTTAATCGGTACAGCTTTAAAAGATTACCTTACAAAGTCAGGGCATACTATTTATAGTCTGGATAGAAGCCCTCAATCTAAAAGCCCTTTTCATTGGCAGCCAAATGAAGATGTTATTGCATTTGATGATTCAATATCTATTGATGCCGTTATTAACCTAGCTGGCTCAAATATTTCTGGTGGCAGATGGACTAAAGCAAAGAAAAAAATGATCTTGGATAGTCGCATTGACTCCGCCACATTATTGTCGAATTATCTTAGTAAATTACAATCTCCACCTAAAGTCTTTATCTCTGCATCTGCTATTGGTTTTTATGGCGATACAGCTGACATCATAGCAGATGAGAATCATACTAACGGTTCTGATTTTTTAGCGCATGTCGCTCAAAAGTGGGAAGAAGCCACTCAACCTGCTGTTGATGCAGGAATAAGAACTGTTAATTTGCGAACAGGCATTGTCTTAAGCCCAAATGGTGGCGCATTAAAACAAATGTTAACTCCCTTTAAGTTTGCACTTGGTGGCGTTATTGGCGGCGGCAAACAATATATGAGCTGGGTAAGTCTGCCTGAAGTTTGCCAGATAGTAGAATTCATACTAAAAACAGAATCTATTTCTGGGCCACTCAATATGGTCAACCCAACACCGGTAACAAACTATGAATTCACTAAGAGCTTAGGCAAAGCATTATCTCGACCAACTCTTTTTCCAATGCCAGCTTTTGTTGCCAAGCTGATATTCGGTGAAATGGCTGATGCCTTATTACTCACTAGTATTCGTGTTCAGCCAAGTAAACTCGTTAATGCTGGTTATAAGTTTGTTGATAAAGACTTAGCTGAAGCATTAAATGCTATTTTAAAATAGCTTTAGTGCATAACAACATCAGCGGACGAAACTATAATAAGTGAGTGCAACGATTATTCGGCTTAACGAGTAACATATGCACATCACTTATTACCCTCTCCATAAATCCGCCTTCACAATAGCATAAGTAGAATTCCCACATTTTCATAAACTCATCGCTATAGCCTAACTGTTTGACCTCATCCATATTATCATCAATATTTTTTCGCCAGCGATTAAGTGTCGTTGCGTAGTGTGGACCAATATCTTTTAAATCATATAATCGTAAATCACTTGATTTAGTTATCGCTTGTTGCATTGCTGTTACAGAAGGAATACAACTTCCAGGAAAAATATAGCGCTTAATGAAATCAACAGAAGTTTTTGCAGTTTCATACTGTTTGTCAGCGATTGTAATCGCTTGTAATAACATCATGCCAGATGGTTTAAGTAAGTCGCTACATTTATTGAAATAGGTTTCATAGTATTGATGGCCGACCGCTTCAATCATTTCAACTGAAACCAGCTTGTCAAACTTTCCATTTAAGTGACGATAGTCTTCAAAAAGAACAGTGATCTTGTCAGACAGCCCTTCTTTCTCAACTCTCTCACAAGCAAGATTATATTGTTCACGAGATATCGTTGTTGTGGTGACATGACAGCCATAGTTTTTAGCCGCATGAATTGATAGCCCGCCCCAGCCTGTTCCAATTTCAAGTAATTCATCTGATGGCTGTAAATCCAATTTATTACAAATTTCATCCAATCGATTGATTTGTGCATCATACAAAGACATCTTATCGTCTTTAAAAATGGCAGATGAATACATCATTGTTTCATCAAGCATAATTTTGAATAAATCATTACCAATATCATAGTGCGCAGCTATGTTTTTACGACTGCCTTGCTGCGTATTGCGATTAAACCAATGCAAGATTTTCTGGATTGGTACAGTAATATACGCAAGACCACCTTCTATGGTATCTAAAGCATCACTATTCTTTGAAAAAATACGAATCAAATCGGTTAAATTATCTGTCGTCCAGTAGCCATACATATAGGCCTCGCTAGCACCTATTGAACCACCAAAACATACATCTGCATAGAAGCGTGAATCTTGTACATCAATCGTGACAGATAGATCACATTCGTCTGATTTACATCCAAAGTGATAAGAGTTGTCGCCATCTTTAAGATACAGTTCACCTAATGTAATCAGTGCAAACTGTTTTAGAAGAATATTTTTCGCTAAACCATCAAGTCTTCTTGGTTTAAGCGTCATACCCGGTTTTATAGACTCTAATTTTATTGAATCATTAATGCTGCTTTCTTTAACCATAGCGATATTATTTTTTAACTCTGAACTTGATGTACTCATAATATATTCGTCTATAAGACGCCTCTTTCAGTTTTATTCTCAATTTTATTTTTATGATCGTGCACAGGTACTTTTTTCAAATATAATTTTAATGCTTGCCAATATATACCTACAACGACTTTCACTGTCATCAAAGGAAAAAGTGTTAATACTCGGGCACATTGATACGACGTTATTTCCTTCCGTTTTAACTCAAGCGTTGCATCAAATATCTTTTCATCTTCATCAAAATTCATCATATGCACATTTAAAATTTCACTTGGTATAGTGAATCTCCAGTCATATTTTAAGTCCATCTGCATAAAGGGTGAAACATGAAACTCTTTATCTATATCAAAATGAAGCTTTTCATTAATACCGTTTACGTTTAGTACATAACTATGCCGTTCATTCCATGGCGTATTTGTTATTTCAGCCACCACTGTCTTAACGTAACTATCAGTCTTGTCAAAGCAGTAATAAAATGTCACAGGATTAAAAACATAACCAAAATAACGTAAATGCGTTAACATTCTCACGCTGCCTTCAATTTCACTTCCTGTTACTTCTAATACTCTCTTATTAACGGCATTCTTAATCGATAGTGTAGAGTCACCAATATAATCATCCCGTTTTAATCTCGCTAGTGCTGTACGTCTCGTTGACCAAAACCAACGTTTACTAAACACACTATCTAACTCATCTAAGTCGATGTAAGCTAAATAAAGCTTATAGTTAAACTCGTGACTAGCAGGTGCAAAGCGACGATGTCTAACTTGCCCTTCGTATATGCAGCTGTGCATTACAATTTTCCTCAAAATGCTTTAATGCTTGCAGTGCACTCCAGACACCATCTTCATGAAAACCATAACGCCAATATGCCCCACAAAAATATGTGTTCTGCAGACCATTGATTTCGCTTTGTCTTTTTTGTGTAGCAACACCATCGGGAGTAAAAATCGGATGAGCATACTTTATTTTCTTAATGATTTTATCAGGGTTAATGGCATCTTCATTATTAAGCGTGACACAGAATTCTTCTTTCGAGTCTAAAGATTGCAAAATATTCATACTATAGGTTAATGCTACTTTGTTTTGCTTGTTTCCAAGAATATGATAATTCCAGGCAGCCCATGCGAGTCTCTTTTTTGGTAAAATCGTTTTATCAGTATGTAATATTGCTTCATTTTCTTGATAAGGTATTTGACTTAGAACCGACTCTTCTAAATCAGAACAATCTTCTAACATAGACAAAGCCTGATCACTGTGTGTTGCAATAAAGACATCATCAAATATCTGAGTCTCGCCATTATTTAATGTCAGTTGAACACCTTTAGTTAAACGAACAACTGACTTAACTGCAGATTCTGTGTGAATTTTATCTGCAAACGAGGCTGTTAATTTCTTAACATATTCTTTTGATCCACCTTTAATGACATACCATTGCGGCCGATCATCAACGCTTAACATTCCATGATTATGAAAAAAGCGGATGAAAAAACCAGCAGGAAAATCCATCATTTGCTCAGGATCGGCCGACCATACAGCCGCACCCATAGGTATTAAATATTGTTCAATAAATTTTTTACCATAATTTCTATCGGATAAAAATTTACCCATAGAAACATTTGCATTTCCTGCGTTAAGTTCTTCTACTGATTCTTTATTGAAACGCAAAATATCTTTTATCATTTTATAAAAACTAGGTTTAAAAAAGTTCAACCGTTGTGCAAACAATGAATTTAACGTTGTTCCATTATATTCAAGTCCTGTTTTTTCACACTTTACACTAAAACTCATATTCGATGGCTGCACATCAACTTTTAGCTCTTCAAGAAGCTTTGTGAAATGAGGATATGTTTTATAGTTAAAAACAATAAAGCCAGTATCTACTGCATATTCACTGTCGTTCATAACAATGTCATGCGTATGTGTATGACCACCAACATAATCATTTGCTTCAAACACTTTTATATCGTGGCTTTTATTTAAATGATAAGCAGCAACGTTTCCTGCGATTCCTGTTCCAATAACTGCTATCTTCATTTCTGTGCCTCCATAAGAGCAGTTTGTTCTTTAACTCGAATAGGTAATTCCTTCAAATCCCAAACTAAACCAATTTTCTCAAATGATTTTAAAATATAGTAAGTCAAATCAATTTCCCACCAAAGAAAACCTTGTCGCGCAGCACCAGGATAATAATGATGGTTGTTGTGCCAACCTTCACCAAATGTAAAGATCGCTAAGAACCAATTATTACGACTATCATCTTTAGTATCAAAACGACGACGACCAACCGTATGTGCTACTGAGTTTATGGTAAAGGTTATGTGATAAAGAAGGATTGTCGATACAACAAACCCCCATATAAACATTTGCCAACCATTAGTGTTCAGTTCAGGGTATAAGTGATACAACACTTCGCCAAATATAAATAAACTCGTCCCCAAAATCACAGGGATAACCACATCAAATCTATCGATAAATTTTAGCTCTGGAAATTTAGCAAAATCTTTAATATAACTTAGTTTAGGAGGGAAATTGTGTTTTGCTAAAAACCACCCCATATGGCTCCATAGAAAACCATGTTGTTTTGGAGAGTGTTCATCCTCACCAGTATCTGAATTTTTATGATGCAATCTATGATGTGAAGCCCACCACAATGGACCTCGTTGCGCAGCACTTGCCGCAATCACAGAAAATATAAACTGGGCTACTCTTGATGTTTTAAATGCTTTATGTGAAAAATAGCGATGATAAAAACCCGTAATAGCAAACATACGTACTGCGTATAATATTACTGCTACAGCAATTGCAATAGGGCTCCAACCGACAACAAAAACAAATAACACAGACAAGTGAAGTACAACAAAAGGAATAGCCCTCAACCAATCAATCTGTAGTTTATTGCTTTCGCCTTCGATGTCTTTAATGGCATAAGCATCAAACCAGCGAATAAATGCGCGTGTTAATGTTTCCTTATTACCTTTTTCTTCACTCATTTTTTCCTATCCTTGAGCGCCTGCTGTGGTACGAGTTCTATTTTCGAAATATCGTAACCACTATCTTTGATAATACTAACTAACTTTTTATAATCATCAGCATTTATAATAGGGTTTCTCGCCATTATCCAGACATAGTCTCTTTTAATTCTTCCAATAATAGTATACTGGTACTTGTCATCTACATGTAAAATTCGATAGTCTGACTTAAATGGCCAGATAAACTGCATATCCCATATGGCATTTGATTTATCATCAGTGACGAAACCCTTCGGGTGATATTCTTTTAACTCTCCGTCAAAACTATCTGCATTAAAAGTAAATGTTGTTGCAATCGTGCCATCTTTATTTTTAGCATATGTTTCAATAGCGTTGTGCGCACCTTCTTCAATGAAGGTCGGTATATTAGCAATCACATACCAGTCACCCATAAAACGATCAAGGTCAACATATTTTTCTGACTTTATTGGCGGGTAACTAGTACAACCGACAAGAGACATAAAACTAATTAATACTATTATAATCCGCATGATAAATCCTCATTCACTTTATTTGGTAGCGTAAGGTTGTGCCATCTTTTGTAGTAGAATTTAATGCCAACCACTCATCTTTATCTGAATACCATAAGTCAATATTAAACTCATCGCTTTTCAATAAATACCTTTTAGCATTAACCATTTTATCTCTAATTAAAATTTCCTCATCCTTAACATAGCTAATGTCAACATCAACAATTTCACCTGTTTGTGAGTTAAGTAATGCTTCATTATCTAGGAAATTTTTATCCCAGTAGGCAAAGGTATTAACACAACCATCTACCTCATTTTCGCCCTGAGTAGAATTAATTTTAAAAATGTCATTTTCCGACTTCCCTTTCGCAAAAAATTCTTCACCATTATCATCAGTTAATGACTCGATCGAACTTAAACAAGAACCTTTCCATATTTCGGTATTTTTATGTTTATAGCTGTACACATTAATAAATAAAATATCTATATTGAAATCTGCTTCAATCATCACTTTTTGTTTATCGCCTTCTTTCTGTAGTGAGAAATGATGTTCACCTATCTCTTGATCACCATAGAAAACTTTAAAGTTCCATGAGCCCATCGCGAAAGAGCTTTGGCCCCATGAAAAAAAAAGCAGCATTATATATAGTATATTTTTTGACATATTTTTCGTTAACATTTTATAGTCCTTTTCTCGACTTTAACTCTTTACGCTACCTGGGAAAAATGCATTTGTTTTATCAATATACGCTTGATATTTCGGTCTTCTTTTTACAATCGTTTCTTCAAGCATGACGACACCTGAAAACTTCAACAGCAACCAAGACATAAATAAAGGTGAAACGATGATCCACCATGGACCACTGCTAAAGGCATAGAGATAAAAACCCCACCAGATTAGAAACTCACCAAAATAGTTTGGATGACGTGTGTTTTTCCACAGTCCTGTATCCATGACTTTACCTGAATTACTTTCGTCTGACTTGAATTTTGCCAGCTGCCAATCAGCAATAGACTCATACAAAAAGCCAATAGTCCAAACTGCGATAGCTATATATTCTATATATCCAATATTTGCAGAATCATTTTGTCCGTCCATTACAGCAACAACAGGCAAAGATACAATTGAGGCTAATACCGCCTGAAAAATAAAAATGATAAACAGACTTTTGAATGCAAAATTAGGAGAATATTTTTCTCGTATATCTCGATAACGCCTATCTTCATCTTCACCCCAATTGCGCCATGTTAAATGTATCGCTAAACGTAAAGCCCAAATAATTAACAATCCATAAAAAATATTCGTTTTTAAGTCGGGTGTAATAATACTTTGATAATAAAAAACACCTGCAGCCAAGAACATCAATGACCATGCGCTATCAACAATGCTGACATCTTTCAAAAATACGCTTAACACCCAGGTCAAAGACGCTAAAATAACTATGACCAACATACCATCTATATAGAGAGACCAATTCATGTTAATTCTCCGTCTATTTGTTCATTTTGTGCTGACTTCTTTGAGGCGATCTTTAATAATAAAGGAGTAAATATCGCCCAACCGATTGATAAAGCAACAAGTGCGTTAACTTCATTTACAAACTCTACTGCGCCTAGTTTCATACCGGCATAATAAGCAAGTGGTCCAGCTACCGCGCCAAACACTGCAGACAATAGTAATCTTGATTTCATCCAGCTTAATGAATAATTCAATGTTGTGGCAAACAATGCCCACATTAATACAATCCAGTATGGCGCCATAAAATCACTTAACATACCTGATGTGTAGGTAATCCAACCTGCTGATACAATTAAGCTATCCCATAAAAGACCGATTAGCATAGCTATCACAATAATTCTTATTTCCTGTTTGTATTGTTTAGACATAAGAACATGCGAAACAAGAATGAACATTGAAATAACTGCGCCCATTAGTGGCTGATTGCTTGCTGCCGTCATTACACATGCAAACCAACCAATCTGAAATAAAATAATATTGACTACGATATTTTTCATTTTGCTTTATTTCGCCTTTGGTTTTTGAAATAAATAATGACTTACCCACCATTCCTGGCCGTTGTTGTAGCCAAATAACTCAGCACAAGCCATGAAAAACATACGCCATCTTGACCACCATTTTTGTGCTTCAGACTCTCCATATATTTTTTTAAACAGCGGTAATAATGTAACTTTATTGTTATCCATATTTTCTAACCATGCGTTGGCTGTTTTTTCATAATGCCGTCCATCCCAACGCCAACGTTGCATAAAATTAAGATCTTTTTGGAACGTTAATGGCAAATCATCACTTGGCATAATACCGCCAGAAAAGAAATAACGACTCATCCAGTCACTTGGACCATTATCTGCAAACTCATAGGTTGCTGTTTTGTGAACAAATATATGTTTAAAGAAATAGCCTTCAGGTTTTAACCAAGAAGATACATTTTCATAAAGTTTTTCCCAGTTGCGCATATGCTCAAACATTTCTACAGATACAACTCGATCAAATTTATTCTTGTCAATATCGAAGTCGTTCATATCACAAGTAATGATATTGACATTCTCAAAGCCATTTTGTTTTGCGTGTAACTCTATATGCTCTCGTTGTGAATGAGAGTTTGATACTGCTGTTATATTAGAGTTAGGGTAATGTTCAGCCATCCACAATGTAAGTGAGCCCCATCCACAACCTAGTTCTAAAATTTCTTGACCATCTTCTAATCGAGCATGCTCACATGTTTTAGCCAAACCTACTTTTTCCGCTTCATTTAAAGTAGTTACGCCTTTTGGCCAATACGCACCACTGTATTTTTTTCTGGCACCTAATGCTCTCGTGTAAAAATCGGCAGGTACTTCGTAATGTTGCTCATTGGCTTTCTCTGGAACAAGTGCAATTGCTGACTCTTTCATACTTTGAATAAAATCACTTTGCATTTCAGCCATAATCTCTACATCTTTACTGTTTATCTCTTTTAGGCGCTGCTTAAGTAATAGGCGTATCCCTCTGCGTAAAACAGCATCTGGCATCATACCTTGCTCGGTTAAATCAAAAGCTAGTTGGCTTACTGAATTCATATTCTCGACTCCTAATATTTTAAATATTTCTTATTTCAACTTTAATTTAAATTACAGAACGTAACGCAAGTTGTTCTGGAAAAGGTTTTAGATAATGTTGTTGTTCAATGTATGGCTGCGGATATAAACGCAAGTAATGTCGCAACATGGTCACAGGTGTAATGAGCGGAAGTTGCTGTTGCCTATAAGCTTCAAATACTTCTAATATTTCCTTCTTATCTTCAGCTGTTAACACTTTTTTCAGATAACCTAAAATATGTTGCAACACATTAACTTGCCTGCCACTTGAAGGAATGATTTTCATCACTTCCATAAAACGACTAATGTACATCGCTTTCCGCTCGTTCAATTCATTTGCTGTGGTCTCTGCCACCAAACGTCCTAATTCTTGATAGAAGTGACTGCCTCTAGCCATCAACATCAACTTGTGGCTTGAGTGGAACCCGATTAACCCATGAACACTGTCATCTACTTTTTTCCAACGTTGATATGCAAATACACGTTCAATAAAATTTTCGCGTATTCCGGCATCATTTAATCGACCTTCTTCTTCAACAGGAATAAGCGGATAACGTTCCATAAAGGCTTTTGCAAAAATACCCGTGCCAGTCTTTTCTCTGTAACCGTGTTCATTAATGACAACAGGTACTCTAAAAACACCACAACTCGGTGAGTTCTTTTTAAATATAAAGCCATCAAGCTGGCTTAGATCATTTAGTTTTTTAGATGCAAAATCTGTCATTTTTTGTGTCACATCCTCATGATCACCTTTACTCATGACTACTCGAATATCTTTACCCTGTGAGCGTAATTGCATTGTGGGTCTCGGTATTCCAAAGCCCGCCTCAACTTCTGGGCAGACCGAAACACTCTCAATGTGGCTATCTAGCAAAGTCTGAACAAAATCATCTTTTTTATGGCCACCATCAAACCGTACAGGCATTCCAAGCAAACATCCACTTATCCCTAAACGTGGCTTCTGAGCTACAATTTCAGTTTCAATGTCTAATAATTTGGTCATAAGTATAATATCCTTGTATAAGAATTTTTTTGTTACTACTTAGGCTGAATATTTCTATCAATCAATTTAACCATTTAAATCAATAAGATAGGAAAAACAAAAACTATTTAACCTAGCGATTTAATCAACTTACACAAATCTTAGACATAAAACTTGTACATGTCAAATAATGTTGTACAATTAAGTCATGGTAAAGTTAAATTTAAAAACCACTCGAGGTTAAACATGCTGTCTTCAATCGATAAAGACTTATTTCCTATACGAGTTTTGTCTGAAAAAACAACCGTAGGTACTTCTACACTTAGAGCATGGGAAAGGCGGTATGGGTTATTGACGCCAAATCGAACCCCTAAAGGACATCGCTTATATTGCGACAGTGACGTAAAACGGGTACACAAAATCCTGGACCTACTCGAAGACGGACATTCTCTTCCGGTCATAAAGGATATGTTAGCCGCCAACAAAAAATATGAGGGTTCTGAAACAAGCTCAACAGAAAATACAGTTCCAGGAGAAACCACATCAGTTTGGACTGAGTTTGTCGAATCAACGATTGATGCGACGCGTGATTTCAATATAGAAAGGTTGGACGCAATCTATAACGAAGCCACCTCTCTATATCCAATCGATATGGTCATCTCACGTTTAATAGAACCTGTCTTGAATAACCTGGGTAGAGAATGGATTCAACATCCAGAAAAAGGCATTGCAGAAGAACATTTTTATACATCCTGGTTAAAAAACAGAATTGGTGCACGTTTCCAGCATAGTTATTCCCATGCAAAAGGGGCTCGTATTGTTTGTGCATGCCTGCCAGGCTCATTCCATGAAGTTGGCTTAATGTTATTTGCATTATCTGCATTGGCTAGAGGATATCGGGTTTTATATTTTGGCGCTGATTTACCTCTTAACCAACTGAATTATATTACTCAACGCTCAGCGGCAAAAGCAGTTGTACTTGGGGCACATATGCCATTAAACAGAGATCTTAATACTGAGCTTGTTGCACTCATTTCTGCTCTAGATATCCCAGTTTTTATTGGCGGGTATGATGACAATATAGATACTAGTGCCGTGCAAGAGAGCGGTGGAATTTTGCTTGGCTCAAATATACCTGTTGCTTTACGCATATTTGAAAGCTCTGTAAAAGCTCATCCCTCAAATGCATAACTCATTGCTTACATATAGTGTTAAGTAATTTAGCCTTCACGCCCATCAACACGCGCTCGCATTAGTATCGGTATATAAATCAATGCAAAAATGCTGAATGATACCATCCATAAGCCACTGGCTAACTGTATGAACTGAAGATAAAAATCATACGTAAACATTGGCAGAATGACTCTTACTATCGCCGCAACATTAAGAAGAATAAAAGCTAAAACGATCCAGCTACTAACCTGCATGTCACGTCCGGTATGACCAAGACTAACCCGAGACATCATACCTAATGTCATTATTGCTATGCCTCCAACTGCGAATGCATGATAAGAAAACGCACTCTGACTTAAATCAAAAATCATCACTCCTTTTAGAAAAAACCCAAAGATAATCCAGGCGTAAGCTATTTGTAAGACCCAAACAAGAGGAACATACCAGATAAGATTTGAATACCAACCATACAAGCGGATTAAATTAATAACCGCAGCAAAAAATGCGAGGTAGCCAGTAATAATGCTCCAACCAAAAAACACATCACTAATAGCCGCAAGTAAAACACTGATTACTGACAATAGCTCAATTGCATTCCATTTTTTTGTTGTAACACCTTCCACTCCTCTTTCTGTAAAAAAAGGAATTACTCGTCCACCCATCACTACAATTAAAAATATAACCAAGTAAAGCATTGCTCTGCTGCCCAAAACAATATTCACATCAATCAGTTTTAGAGCACTTAAATGAACAATAATATTGGCTGTAGCCATGGCGAGTAATATAGGAATGAATATCAAATTAGACCATTGTTTTACACGGATAATGGGCACAGCAAGTATCAGTGCAACTAATGGAAGAAAGCTGGCTTCTACCGAAGCGATTAACCAGTGTGGCAACTCAGTGAAAAAAGGAATAACTCGACCTGCTAAAAATACAATGCTTAATAATATCAGGCGCCAGCCACTGATCATTTTAATGCCAGTCCAGTTACCTACTGCTGTTAATAAAAAACCGGCAATGACCGCTGCGGTATAACCAAATAACATTTCATGTGCATGCCACCCCGTTGGTGTGTAATAACCTGATACGGAAATCCTGCCCGTTAATTGGAAAAACCATAATAAAATGAGTAATAGTGCCGAGATAGCAGCTAAAATAAAAAAGGGACGA
>Ga0316204_10008024_pt1 | contig 14990 bp, 13 predicted proteins | sample 6monrhotite_MG_2_FD_205661 | JGI IMG/M metagenome (GOLD analysis project Ga0316204, IMG submission 205661) | Microbial mat bacterial communities from mineral coupon in-situ incubated in ocean water Damariscotta River, Maine, United States -... | ecosystem: Environmental > Aquatic > Marine >...
CGGGCTCGGGCTCAGCTTCGGGCTCATGCTCAGGTTCGGCTTCGGCTTCGGCTTCGGGCTCAGGCTCGGGCTCAGGCTCGGGCTCAGGCTCGGGCTCAGGCTCAGGTTCGGCTTCGGCTTCGGCTTCGGGCTCGGGCTCGGGCTCGGGCTCGGCTTCAAGTTGAATCTCCGCCTCAGGCTCTGCCGCTGGCTCAGGCGTGATCGCCTCGTCAACCTTGCCCTCTTTATTGATTTCCGCCAGCTCACTCGCAAGCGCTGAGTCCACAATCACCATGCTGACCGTATCGTCCGGCTCGATAGTGAATTCCGCTGACGGTGCGGCTTCGACGCTTGTGTCTTCTGGCGGCTTTTCGACGACCACTTCGTCGGCAACTTCGAACCCGGCATTCGCATGCTGAATACGCTGTTCAAGTTCGGTCGATGACTTCACGGGTTTGCCCGCTATGACCGTGTCACGCATGCGATGTAATTCATCAATACTGCGCTGCAGCAGATCCTCTACAGCGGGAGTCGCCTTAACGCGCCCCTCGTCAACTGAGATCAGCAACGTTTCGAGCTCGTGACTCAAATTACCCATTGCTGTGATGCCTGCCATACGCGCGCCACCCTTCAGGGTATGCAAGTGACGCTTCAATTCTTCCATAGGCTTGGCGGAACGATCTTTTGACCAACTGATGAGCGCCTGATCGGCCTCCTCCAGCAATTCTGCCGACTCTTCGGTAAATATCGCCGCGATCTCGGCGTCGTATTCAGCTTCCTCAATGGCGTTATCCGCCACTTCCTCCACAACGACAGGTTCTGGAGCTTGCTCTGCAGGCTGACGTTCTGGTGCCGGCTGCTCAGCAGGCCGAGCTGCATCCGATACTTTATTGATGTGCTCGATTAAGGCGGTGTAGTCGGCGCGATCTCTATCGACATTGTTAATGTCGCCAACGATCGTCTCAAGCGCACGTGCCGCTGCGCGCAACGCGTCCAATCCTGACTTCTGGAAGCCTATCTTATGATCGTAGACACGACGCACAAACCGATTCAAAGCTGCAGCAACCGCAACACCACGTTCGACGTTTGCCATATTCGCGCTACCGTGCAGCGTATGGCAGGCTCGATACAATTTATCGGTCACATCAAAGGGTGGTTCGTGACCCTCGCACGCTGCCAGATAGTCGGTGATAACTTGCAGGTGCCCTGCCGTTTCTTTTGAGAAAATATCGTAAAGAACCGGATCCATTTCCAACGCTGGCTCGGCTTCGACGATGTTGCCCGGAGCGGCTGTAGCGATCGTAAGCACAGCAGCATTGGGGTCGCCATCGGCGAAAGCATTAGCACGCGCTATCAGCAGGTTGATATCCGCTGTTGGTTCAGTCCCAACTTCTAGTTGCTCGACCAGCTCCGGCACTGCGGCCGCCGCCAACTGAATGAAATCGACCATGGGCGGCGTGCGCTGTAGCGTTCGATTGATCAATCGATTCAGCAAATTTTCGGTCGCCCAACAGTATTCACCAATTCGTTCGGCACCAACCATTCGGCCGCTGCCCTTAAGCGTATGGAAGGAGCGCCTGACCGTGATCAGCATCTCCATGTCGTCCGGCGACATAGCCCACGCCGGCAAGTGTCGCTTGATCGATGCGATCTCTTCTTTGGCTTCCTCGATGAAGATCTCGATGAGTTCCGGATCCGCATGCTCCGTCGTTTGAGACACAACGGCCAATGGAATGACCTCGGTTGCCTGCGGCGGAGATTTTTCCGCTTGTTCAAGCGCTTCCGCCGCGCGCTCTTCGATTCCGTCGATTGAAAGTTTCTGCGTAGCATCAAGCGGAGCAGCTTCCTGCTCACCCATTTCAGCCAGGCGCTCCTCTACATCACGCAAAACAGCCAGGCAGGCTTCAGCATTATCGAGCATGTACCAAGGCTCGCTGCGACCAGCCTTAACCGTCTCCATGTAATACTCGATGCTTACGATGACATCAGCCAGACGGTCGGTTTCTTTTTGATTCAATATCTGCGGACCACCTGCATTCAGCAGACTGGTTACCAAGCGGCCGACACGCTCCACGACCTCCATCGCTCTGGTTTTGTCGAGTAATAGCAGGCCCGATTTAATGCCGCGAATTAATGACGGCACACTATCGAGTCCATGCGATTCAGACTGCGATGTAAAACTCTGGCTAATCGTCTCTTTGATGCGCGCGAGATTGATAATGCACTCACGCATTACGGATTCCGTTACCTTTTGGAACTCCTGATCATCCGCAACATCGTCACTCGTTCCTTCGGGCGCTCTCGGCGCGGTTAGGCGCACGAGTTGTTGATCCAGGCGATCCTCAACTCGCAATAATGTCGAGGCAATATCGAGAATGACATTGTCGTTAGCGGTTCCACCACGCTCGACGACTGCCCTCAGCCGGTCAATTTCACCATCAATATCACCACGCAACTCACCCAGTCCGAGAACTCCAAGCGTGTCACTGATCTTTTTCAGCAGTTCGAGCTGCGGCACCAGCTCAGATGATTTGTTCATCCCTGTGCGAACGAATATATCGAGCACATCTTTCACCCGGCCAAGATCATCCTTGATGGCCGCCGCAACCGTTTCCATGAGCTTCGCACTGGGCGCGGATAATGCGTCACGCGCCTCTTCCACCTGTTCATCGCCGGGCAGCAATTCCTCAAGATTGAACGCGGCGCGTATTTCACTAATGCGTGAACCCGTACTGCTAGAGCGTGCAACGTAATAAAGAAGATTGTTCAGCAAATCATCAACCGGATGCCGATCAAATGCGAGTAAGCCATCATCAATGACGTATTTGATCTGCCGGTCGGCTTGACCCAGCAAGCGCTTTACCGCGATTGAGGTTTCCAAACCACCATTTTGTAGCGCTTCCAGCACACCCGAAACGACCCACCAAAGTTGATACATATCATCACGAGTGGATGCATTTTCCAGCGCAGCTGTCACTTTTGAAAGGGTATCGAGATGGCGCTTGCTGTCACCACCCTTGATCCATCCGAGCAGCGCCAACTGGAACTTCGGTCTGAGACGCGTCGCAACTAATATCGGATCTTCACCAGATCCTGCGCGCGGCTCATCTTTCTTTTCTGAACGACTCGGCGAAAGATTCAGTAATAACAAGGTGCCTTCGGACAACAATGGCTCACCGCGTGCAGCGCGCAAGTCATTGAGCATCGGCAATAAGACAAGTGCGATGTCCCGCCCACCGCCTAACAGGCGTTCGATATAAACCGGAAGCTGCACCATGGAACGCGTTAGAGCATCCAGGCCATCGTCACGCCCTTTGCCGGAGCGCAGCGCTGTGAGGTAGTCACAAACCAGCTCCATCTCTTCGACCAGCAGCGCAGCGCCATAGGTCTCCGTAATTCGTAGCGCGCCGCGTACCTGATGCAGCAATTCGCCGGCACGCTTCAACGCGGCGGTGCCGCCACGTCCATCAACGCAATCTTCCAACGCAAGATGTGCGTTGCGAATCGTTTCCATGAGCGCAGCACTGACGATAGACAGCGCGCTAACCGCGCCGCCGGCCTGATCGTCACCGATCATGTGCTTATTCATGCCTGTATCGCCCGTCATTTGGTCGTCCGTGTCACTCGCGGGTCCTTACCCAGTTTTTATCTGATCGTTGGCTGCCGCTTGCGCGGAAATTTGTGCCTGTACGTTTCCTGACGATCGTGAAAACGCCCCCGTTTGCATCATGTCGGCCGGCAATGCGAATCCTTCGACTGTTTTTCTTAGCTGCGTAGCAAGTTCGGACAGTTTCGAGATCGACGCTGCTGTCGCCGTAGTTGCTTTGCCAGTCTGGTCGCCGATTTCACGCAAGCGTGTCGTACGTCTGGTTACATCTGCCGCCGATCCGGCTTGCTGTCTGGCTGAGCTGGAGATATTTTGCACGAGGCTCGCGATCTGATTCGATACCTGCTCGATTTCATCAAGCGCCGCACCGGCGTTTTCGGCAAGCAACGCTCCGCCAACTACGTCTGTTGTGCTGCGCTCCATTGAAACCACCGCTTCATTTGTATCTGCCTGAATGGTTCGCACCAAAACTTCAATTTGTTTTGTCGCATTGGTCGATCGTTCGGCCAATCGCTGCACTTCGTCGGCAACCACCGCGAAACCACGTCCGGCCTCGCCAGCCATCGAGGCCTGGATCGATGCGTTTAATGCCAGGATATTGGTTTGCTCCGCGATGTCGTTAATCAGCTCAACAATATTACCGATCTCCTGCGAGCTTTCGCCGAGTCGCTTGATGCGTTTTGAAGTCTCCTGAATCGTTTCGCGAATTGCGTTCATGCCATCAATCGTCCGACGCACCGCTTCACCGCCTTTGTGCGCGACTTCTACCGAGTGTCGCGCAACATCAGAGGATCGTTCGGCATTTCCGGAAACCTCTTCAATCGACGCCGCCATGGAAACAATTGACTCTGTGGCCGCGTTAATTTCCTTGGCCTGATTATCTGCCGCTTTCGCCAGATGTGCTGCCGTATTCTCAGTCTGTTTAGTCGCCGTATCCACCATGAGCGCGGTGTCGTTGATGGTTGCGACGAGCTTGCGTAACTCTTCAATCGCGAAGTTAAACGAATCGGCAATGGTGCCCGTTATGTCCTCCGTTACCGTTGCCTCGACCGTCAAATCACCATCGGCAAGGCTACCCATTTCGTCGAGAAGGCGCAGAATGGCTTGTTGATTTCTATCATTTTGCTCAGCTTGCTCTCTCGCCGTCTGCTCGAAGACGGAACTCTTCGAATGTAACAAGAACAGTCCGATAACCAACAAGGTCACAACGACAACAAGCCCAACTGGGATCCACGTGTTGCGAAGAAAACCCGGTAACTGCGACGCGCCACTCGCTGAGCCGAACGAACGCAGTAGTACGCTTGCGCTCGCAGCCAATTGTGCCTGGGTTTCGATAAGGCCACTAACCTGACTGATGTTGGCGTCCAGGATTTTTGATTGCTCTGTCATACTTATCAAGCTGCTATCGACCGGCACCAGCGCAACTTCTCGCCCCTCGTCATTCAGCGGGCCAATATCGAGATCGCTGGGAGCGCCGCGCAAAGCATTTGCCACGTTGCTCAGGTAGCCCATGTCCTCCGCGATCGCGCCGACCGCAGTTTCTCCACCCTGCAAAATATCACCAGAACTTTCCCGGATACGATTCGCCCGCTGTTGAAACTCCTGCATCGCAGCTGTCGCACTTGAACGGTCCAGCAAATCATTGGCCAGCGCGACCAGTGAAGATGCGTCCGTTCCCAAGCGATTAGCCGCGGCAATAACAGCAAGCACCTCGGACTTCTTGGCCAGAATTGCAGCTGCTCGAGATTCGAGTTGTTGCCAGTCGGATGAGCGGCCAGCTGCGCCAGCGCGCCGCAGCGTCGCGATGCTATTAACATTGGATTCAAGCTCGTTAAACGCGCCCTCATCTCCCTCAAGCGCACGCGCCGCTTGTGCCGGAATCGCCTGAGATAGCGCTGCGAGCTTCGGTGCGGTAGGGCTACCGCCGCCAGACTGCAGGTATATCAATGCCGCCGCACAGACGAGCAGCAATGCGGCAAAACCCGCAACTGCTCTGAAAGTGGATGTATTGTCGATTTTACTGGCCATGACTCACCTTTATTCCGCAGCTGCCTGCAAGAACACATTGCTTTCGACTAGATCGAACAAATTGAATACCGGCCAGGAATCTTCACCACGTTGGTAGACCCCAGCAAGAAAACGATCGCAGCGCACGATCGTTTCTGGCGCTTCATTTGCATATTCGTGATCCATGAAGCGCCTGAATCCCAGAACTTCGTCAACGACGATTCCAGCTGGCACCTCACGGTGGTTAATTGATATGACACGGGTCGTTCGACGCAATGTCGTTCTGCCGCTGCCGAGCATTAATTTGAGATCGACCAACGGCAACAAGTGACCGCGTAAGTTGGCAATGCCCAATAACCAGCGATTGGCGCCGGGCACTCGCGTCATTGACTCAGGCAACATTAAGACTTCACGGACTTGCTCGCGATTGGCGACAAACTGTTCTTCACCAATACGAAAGCCAACGCCAACCCATTCGGATGGCATGGAACCGGCGCCTTGGCCGGCATGCGCAACCCGGCTGCGCTGCTCCATTTCCTTGAGCAGCTCAAAGGGTTGCTCAACCAACGCCGCGAGGTCTGCGGAACTAGCCATTCAGTCTGCCATCACCTTGTTAATCATCGCGACGAGATCTTTGTCCGCGACAGGTTTTACCAGATACTCAACAGCACCCTGGCGCATTCCCCAGATCTTGTCCGTCTCTTGATCTTTGGTTGTAATCATGATGACAGGAATAGATGCGGTCATCGGATCTTTGGTGAGCTGCCGGGTTGCCTGAAAGCCATTCATGCCCGGCATCACGACATCCATAAGTATGCAGTCCGGACGCTCCAGCCTGGCCGACTTAAGCCCTTCCTCACCACTGTCCGCAACCAAGGTGTTGAATCCGGCATTTTCCAGCATGTTTTGAAACAGGTGCAGCTCGGTTGGCGAATCGTCAATGATCAGTACAACTGCCATCTAGAATTCCTTAATTAATCTGGTTGGAAATAGCACCAAGCAGCTCATCTTTTGTGAACGGCTTGGTCAGGTATTGCTCGGAACCGACAATGCGTCCTCGCGCACGATCAAACAGGCCATCTTTGCTCGAGAGCATGATCACCGGAGTCTCTTTAAAAACTTTGTTGTGTTTGATCAAAGAGCAAGTCTCATAACCATCCAGGCGCGGCATCATGATATCGACAAAGATCAAGTCCGGCTGGTGATCGGCTATCTTGGACAGAGCATCAAAACCATCGATTGCCGTAAACACCTGGCAACCCTCCTTTGATAACAGGGTTTCCGCCGTTCTACGAATAGTTTTGCTGTCGTCTATGACCAGTATTTTTAGCCCACTAAGGCTTCGAGATACGCTACCTGACACCAATTTTCCCCACGTTGAAAAGCGACTTTTACCATATTGACATAACTCCCGCTACGAAGCGCGCCACGTTACACAAATAACACGATATTTCCGGTGCTTACGGAGAATTTCACGGTATAGTTGGCCGCTTCTTGCCAAAACCACTCAAGAACATTCAAAGATGGCTGAAAAACCGCTCAAGATAGGCATCGTGATGGATCCAATCGGCTCCATCACGCCGAAAAAAGATTCGTCTTTAGCGATGCTGCTCGAAGCCGCTCGCCGCGATGCCGAAATCCATTATTTTGAACAACACGATTTGCGCATGCTATCCGGCAAGGCAATCGGGCGCTCAAGACTTCTCGCTGTCCGCGATAATAACGACGACTGGTTTGATTTTGGCGAACAGCGCGATATTGGGCTCGGAGAACTCGATGTCATCCTGATGCGCAAAGATCCGCCGTTCAATATGGAGTACGTCTACACGACTTATATCCTGGATCGCGCCGAACAGGACGGCACTCTCATCGTTAATGCGCCCAAGGCACTGCGGGACATGAATGAAAAGGCCTATACGGCCTGGTTTCCCGACTGCACGCCATTGACGCTCATAACGCGTTCGATGGAGCACATGAAAGCCTTTCTCAGTGAGCACGGCCGCATCGTCGTCAAGCCGCTGGACGGTATGGGTGGTCGCTCGATCTTTGTTATCCAAAAAGGCGATAACAATGCCAACGTGATTTTCGAGACGCTCACCGATTACGGCCAGCATTTCGCGATGGCCCAAGTCTATATTCCCGAAATCTCACTGGGCGACAAGCGCATCCTGCTTATCGACGGCGAACCGGTCCCCTACGCCCTGGCACGCATCCCAACCGGCGACGACAACCGCGGCAACATGGTGGCGGGTGCGACTACGAGGGCTCAGGAATTGTCCGATTCAGACCGCCGTATTTGCGCCGAAGTCGGGCCCGTGCTGCGTGACCAAGGCGTCCTTTTTGCCGGAATCGATGTCATTGGCGACTATATGACCGAGGTCAATGTCACGAGTCCGACAGGAATTCGCGAGCTTGACCGCGCGTTCGACCTCAACATTGCTGGCCTGATGTTCGACGCCATCGAAAAGAGGCTCGCCTGAGCGCTAGTCCCTTGTTTATGTAAGTAAAATGGCGGATTATTCGCGCGATTATGGCCAATATAGCGCTGCATACAGATCCACTCGACGAGCTACGACTTCTCGCGCCTGTCGTTCCTGACCGCTTGCCGGCCATGCTTTTTCTGGCGGCCCTGTTCCATGGCATTCTGATCATCGGCGTCACCTTTAATCCCGAACTTACAGACCAGTTCAAAAACGCTATTTCACTCGAAGTCACAATCGTGGCTGATGCGAATCAACAGATTGATCGCCCGGATGAGGCCGCATATCTGGCGCAGGCTAGTCAGGAGGGTGGTGGCAATACGACAGAGCAAGTTCGACCGGCCGCACCACTGCAAAGTGCCATGCCCGTCGACAACGAGGGCCAGGATGATGGCCGGGCTTTATTGGACGCAAAAGTACACGAACGCTCCGCGGATGAGCTTTTGGCCTCACAGGACTCCAGCGATCGGCAAGTCGAGATCGATCCGAGATCTGACCCGCAACCCGAAACCAGCACAGCGATAGCGATGCAAGCAGGCGCCGAAGTGACCTTGCCGTTACCCCAGGAAGATTTGGCAACCCTGCTGATTCGCGACGATGAGCCGCAGCAACTTGTTATCAGCGCGGATACACGCGAATCCGTTGCCGCTGCCTACCTCGACAACTGGAAACGGCGAATCGAAGCGGTCGGCAGAGACTATTTGCCGCAACTTAAAAATGTTGGCCGCATTTCCGGAAGCCCGACGCTGTTAGTCACCATTTCAGCTGGCGGCCAATTGATCGACGCCGTGGTGACCCGCAGCAGCGGCTCGACCGTCCTTGATCTGGCCTCGAAAGATATTATTCAACGCGCCTCTCCTTTTAACGAATTTCCAGACACCATGGCGACGGAATATGATTCTGTCGCATTCGAATACAAGTTCCTGTTTACCGAGCAACTCGTCAAAGCAGGCGATGACTAGCTGCAACTTGTACCCGCGGCCCGCAGCGCAGATACTACTGATATGGATCGAGACGCCTCGCTTATAAATCAGTTGCTTATCGCCATGCCTGGCATGGAAGACCCGAATTTCACGACAACCGTGACACTGATTTGTGAACATAACGACGACGGCGCGCTGGGCATCATTATCAATCGACCGTTGAACCTGAAACTCGCCGGTCTTTTCGAGCAGCTCGCCGTGGAAGACGCGGATCCGGGTGCCGCGGACAACCCCGTCATGTCCGGTGGACCCGTAGGCACCGAGCGCGGCTTTGTGTTGCATGGCAAAGAACACAGCTTTGAAAACACACTAACGGTATCTGACGAAATTCAGCTGACCTTGTCGCGCGATGTCATCGATGCAATGGCGACCGGTGAAGGTCCCAAAAAATCACTGGTGGCTATCGGCTATGCAGGCTGGGAGCCAGGGCAACTCGAACAGGAAATGTTGGCGAACTCCTGGTTAAACGTCGCAGCGACACCCGAACTGGTCTTCGACACGCCGTTTGAAGATCGCTGGGATTCTGCGGCCCGGCTGCTGGGGGTCGATATCGCCAGTATTTCGCCGGATGCCGGCCACGCCTGAGTTGCCTTCGCCGCAAACAATTCTCGCCTTCGATTTTGGGCTGCGCCGCATCGGCGTTGCCGTTGGCCAGGACATCACCGGATCCGCGAGTCCGCTGGGTGTGGTTCATAACCGGGACGACGGCGTAGATCACGCAGCGATTTCGGCATTGGTCAAAGAATGGCGCCCAACGGGCATTGTTGTGGGCATGCCCTCCCACGCGGACGGCTCGCCAAGCGCTATGCAGGAGCACGTCGAGGCGTTTATCGCTGAATTGCAGCGCTATGGACTCAACATCGATACGGTCGATGAGCGTTACACCTCTTTGGAAGCCGAACATGTGCTTAAAGATGCCCGGGCTGCCGGCAGTCGTGGCCGCATCTCCAAGGAAATGATCGACAGTGCCGCGGCAGTAATTATCGCTGAAAGATACCTCTCAACTGGGTAGAATCCTCCGCGATGGAGCTAGACGATATTAGACTGCAATTCGATGACGCGGGAGACCTGCGCCATCTATTGTCGTTAAAAGGCCTGAGTGCTGCGCTTCTAACTGAACTTCTGGATAGTGCCGAAACCTATCTGACCCCGCCGGGCGCTTTGCCCGCCCGCAATCAGGCCCTGGCAGGCCGTACGATCGGCAACTTGTTCTTTGAACCCAGTACCCGAACTCGCGCTTCATTCGATCTCGCAGGTCGCCGGCTTGGCGCCGACGTTCTTAACCTGGACGTCAATACGTCGTCACGCAAGAAGGGTGAAAGCATCCTCGACACAATTTACACGCTCGAGGCCATGCAAGTTGATGTCATGGTGGTCCGCGATGCCAGTGACGGGGTCCCCGCTTATATCGCACGCAATGTTGCTGACCATGTCAGCGTCCTGAACGCTGGCGAGTCTGATGTCTCGCATCCAACGCAAGGACTGCTCGATCTTTTGACGATTCGTCAGCACAAGTCGGACTTTAAAAACATGGCCGTTGCGATCGTTGGCGACATTCAGCATTCGCGCGTTGCAATGTCGGCTTCCGAGGCTTTGCAGACGATGGGCATTGGCGAGTTACGACTCATTTCGCCGCCCGCCCTTGCGCCCGATGCGGACCGCTTTCCGGGCGCGCGTATTATCGATAACCTGGCTGACGGGCTGCGCGATGCGGATGTCGTTATGGCGCTTAGAATTCAGCGAGAACGAATCGGCAATCTCGATGGGGTCCCGGGAATTGACGAGTACTTCGCCAACTATGGCGTTAGTCATGAAAGCATGAAGTACGCCAAGCCGGATGCGATCGTCATGCATCCTGGCCCGATGAATCGTGGTATCGAAATCGAAGGGACACTGGCCGATGGCCCGCGTTCGGTCATTACCAAGCAAGTCACAAATGGTGTCGCTGTGCGCATGGCGGTTCTGGAGCGTGTTGGAAGAGTGATGAGTCCAGAATGATAACGGCCGCCCAAAAACACGCGCAACGTAACCGCAATACGATCTTCGTAGAAGACGGCGAATTGTTACTGGTTGATGAATTTCCTGGTGATCAATTCATCATGCGAATTCGCGCCCCGAAGTGCGCCGCCGCAGCAGAGCCCGGTAATTTCGTGCACATTACCTGCGATGACACGCTACCGATGCGGCGACCACTCTCGATCATGCGAGTGGAAGACGACTGCATCGAAGTCCTTTATAAAATAGTCGGCGACGGATTACGCTGGCTGTCCAAAAAACGCGCGGGCGATACGGTCAGTGTTTTGGGACCGATAGGGAAACCCTTTCGACCGTCGGCTGAGCGACCCAATGCACTGTTGATTGGCGGTGGCGTCGGCATACCGCCGATGGTGTTCCTTGCCGATTATTTGCGAAAACACGCAAGCGACTGGACGCCGCTAGCGATTCTGGGCTCGGAAATTCCGTTCCCATTTGAATTACAGTCGTCTGCAATTGCGGCGCCGTGGATCGAGGATGACATCAGCGCCACCATGCCATTGTTCGAAAACTGGGGTATCCCCTGTCGCCTCGCAACCTTGGCTGGATTCGATGGCTGTTTTGACGGCTACGTCACCGATCTTGCGGATCGCTGGCTGTCGACCTTGTCTGCGGACGAAATTTCAAAGACCGAGGTATTTACCTGCGGCCCAACGCCAATGCTGAAAGCGGTCGCTGCACTCGCCGCAAAATACGATGTGCCCTGTCAGGTCTCACTCGAAGAGTTCATGGCCTGCGCCGTCGGTGGTTGCGCCGGTTGCACAGTGAGAATTAACACGCCGCAAGGTGAAGCGATGAAACGCGTCTGCGTCGACGGCCCGGTATTTGATGCATCCAGTGTCATCTGGGCGTAACTGCACAGCAGCCGAGGATTACAGTGTCCCTGATTAGCGAAATCAAACGTCGAAATGTATTTCGAGTCACCGCTGCCTACCTGGTCATTGGCTGGCTGGTTTTGCAGGTGTCCGATATTCTGCTTGATTTCACGGGCGCGCCCGAGTGGGTCGGAAAAACCATTATCGCGCTGTTATTGCTCGGTCTTGTTCTCACCATAGTCCTGACGTGGGTATATGAAATTACCCCGGAGGGGATTCGGCGTGATGACGGCAGGATCAATGCTGGCGATAGCGCTCGTGCTCAGCGACTGAATCTGTTGACGATTTTGGCAGCCGTGATGGTTGCCGCGATGTTCGTGTGGCAGCAGACGAGGCCACCGGCCGAGTCGGCTGCTGTGACCGAAGCGACAGCTGCATCCGGGATAGCCGGTGGAAGCAACTCTGCCGAATCCGACGACTCAATACAGACAGGAATTTCCGCGGCGTCGATTGCTGTATTGCCGTTCGTGGACTTATCGCCGGACGGCGACCAGGAATACTTCTCTGACGGCATCGCCGAAGAAATCCTCAACCTGCTTACGCGGGTCGGTGGACTCAAGGTCGCATCGCGAACGTCGTCATTCGGCTTCAAGGGGCAAGAAGCTTTGGGCATGCCGCTGATCGCGGAGAAACTCAAGGTCCGACATGTGCTCGAAGGCTCCGTGCGAAAGTCTGGCAATACGATTCGAATCACGGCGCAGATTATCGACGCCGCCGCGGACCGGCATCTTTGGTCAAAAACCTATGACCGGGAACTATCGACCGACACGATATTCACGATCCAGGATGAGATAGCGAGCGCTATCGTCGAACAACTTGCCGGAATGATCGGAGACGGGGCCGACAAACTTGATGTCGCTGCCAAAGCCGATACGCAAAACCTGAGCGCCTATGAGGCATATCTCGAAGCGAGGGCTATTTTCGAGCGTCGCAACAGTTTAAATCTTCACGACATCATCAATAAACTCGAGTACGCGGTTGACGCCGATCCGAGTTTTGCCCGCGCCTTCGAACAACTTGCGGCAAGTTACTCGGTTGCTCCGTCCTGGGGCATCCGGGACCGGGATTACGTTAGCTTGTCAAACGAGGCGGCCCAACGCGCAGTAGAACTGAATCCGGACCTTTCGTTGCCGTATGCCGTTCTTGGCTCCAACCTGACCGAACATCCTCCGGGACAATTCTCGGAAGCTTTTACCTATTTCGAACAAGCACTGCAGCGCGATCCTAATAATACAACGGCCCACCTGTGGCGCGCAGAGGACTATGTCGCAACCGGTTTTTTCGAGAAAGCGAAGGCAGACCTCATGCGCTGCCTCGACATCGACCCGGAATACCTGCTATGTCGATCGTGGCTGGCCAAAGTTGATTTCCATATGGGCAATAAAGCAAAGGCATTCGCCAGCTACTCGGAATTAGTATCGGATGGCAGCAGGGCGCTGACGTGGGAGGCTGTTCTCGAATACGCGAGTGTTGGCAAACACGATTTAACACGATGGGCATTGGCGCGATTCTTTAGCGATTTTGCCCTGATGAATGGTCGCTCTGAACTGATCTACCGTGCGCTGACAGATCCTGAGTTTGATTTCGAAAAAGAAGCGGAGATATTCGAAATTGAATACCGGGCCATCCATGGCAATTATGATATCGGCAACTTTCCTTTCCACTTCATACTCAAGCAGTACGACCGTATAGAACCGAGTTTCACGCACTCGCTATGGTGGAACGATACGGATGCGGATTTCTTGAAGTCCCCGCATCGGAAGCGCTTGGTCCGTGAAGCTGGCCTGCCCGCTTATTGGCGCGAAGCAGGTTTCCCACCCCAATGCAGAGCCGTTGGAAGCGACGACTTTGAGTGTGATTGAGCGGCTCTAGTCCTCGCTACCATCCTGAAAAATCTCTTCGATCGACAGCTTAAACAGCCGTGCTGCTTTGAACGCCAACGGCAAACTCGGATCGAACTTTCCTTTCTCGATCGCGTTGATTGTTTGCCGCGAGACTTGCAGTTCGTCCGCCAACTGAGCCTGGGTCCAGTCCCGTTCTGCTCGCAATACCTTTAGTCGATTTTTCATCGATAGGTCCTGTGGCCTCTGATCAATCCGACCATGAACACAAGGCACATCAGGATGACGAGATGCGATATTTCCGGCTCGAAGGAGATTAGTTTTATGTCCTCCAGTAATTCGTAACTAAGACCACACACTAAGCCGACACCTAAAGACAGAGCGCCCGCATCGAGAAATATCTTGCGGTGCATTTCATCCAGACTATTCAGGTAAGTCTTGTTCGCAATAATCATGCGAAAACCAATGACGAGATTGATGACAACGCCGAGAATGGTTAGCGCCGTGTGATAGTCCCAAATGAATCTGGGGCCGAATGCAGCTACAGCGGAGGTTACAACCCAGGCGAGGGTCCAGTAGCGTAAGTTACTGGTATTCTTGGCTTTCTTAGCCTCCCAGTCGTTGGGAGTTGTCGTTTGCTTGCTCATAAGTCTAATACCTTTGTCTAAATGTAAAGTTAAGTTGACATACCTTAACGACTAGCAGTTGGTCTGTCAAGTAAGCTTTACAAAAAGATTGGTTTTATAGACGTATGCTCAAGCTAGACGGGCTATTGCAGCTCGCGCGCCACTGCCTCCGTCCTGCGCATCGCACGCAACACGTTTTCTCCCGCGAGCTTAGCCAAGTCCTCATCGCTCCAGCCGCGTTCAATCAACGCGGCAAACAGATGTGGAAAGCCGGAAGTGTCCTCCAGCCCTAATGGCATATCCGGCATCCCCCAATAATCACTGCCAATCCCTACGTGGTCGATCCCGGCGACATCACGGACGTGCTCGATGTGGTCAGCAACGTCATCGATCGTTGCCCGGATAGCGCCAAATTCAGCGTCGTATGCCATCCAGGTCTCTCGATACTGTCTGATCGTCTCAATCGCTGCATCCGTTGCCCACAAGCCTTCCTCCATTTCCCAAATCTCCAAGGATAGAAACGACGGAATGAAAGTCACCATGACAACGCCGCCGTTG
>Ga0316204_10008025_pt1 | contig 14990 bp, 17 predicted proteins | sample 6monrhotite_MG_2_FD_205661 | JGI IMG/M metagenome (GOLD analysis project Ga0316204, IMG submission 205661) | Microbial mat bacterial communities from mineral coupon in-situ incubated in ocean water Damariscotta River, Maine, United States -... | ecosystem: Environmental > Aquatic > Marine >...
AGGGACAGCCCCCATTTATGGCTGATTCTTTATTTCTTTTTTATTATATAAACCTCGAAAAAGTTATTTATAAAACAATCGCTTTATTTAACTATTTAGCCTTTTTTCAGCAAAATGGGCACTTTATTCCCGAATTGTCTGGCATTTCCCCATGAGCCTCTCTGAAAATGGTACCCTGAGACATCACTTCACAGTAAATTATCTTTAAACCATACTGAGGAAATAATGCAGAAACGACATCGTATACAGTTCCCGAAAGCAGAATCATCAGATTTAAATCAAGACCAGTCCTATTTTTATCTTCAGGAATCAAGTAAACAAAGAAAAATCAGATTTCACGACTATGATGAAATTTATCAAATACCTGGGTTGTATGAACAATTATTTTACGATCGTCTTAAATGCTCATCCCCGGTTAAAGTAACGTCTATACTTGAAGCTGCAGTAAGACAGTCTGAGGATAATTTTTCTGAACTTCGTGTATTAGATTTAGGTGCCGGCAATGGCATGATGGGTGAGGAGCTGAAAAAACATGGTATCTCACGTTTAGTCGGCGTAGATATTATTGATGAAGCATACGACGCGACCATTCGAGACAGACCCGGTATTTATGATGCTTACTATGTCGAAGATTTTACTTCGCTGGATGCTGATAAAAAAGAAGATATTGTTTCATGGCAATGTGACTGTATGGTCACGGTTGCGGCACTTGGTTTTGGCGACATCCCGGTGAGAGCATTTATTGAAGCATTTAATATTATCAAAAGCGAAGGTTGGGTTGCGTTTAATATTAAAGACAGTTTCTTTGATACAACGGATGATTCTGGTTTTTCCAGAATGATAAGAGAGCTAACTTTCTCAAAATATCTTGATGTTTATTATATTGAACGCTATCGACACAGGTTGTCTATTGATGGCGAGCCTCTTTATTATTTTGCTATTGCAGGCAGAAAAAAAGCGGACGTTCCGGATTCGTTTTTAGAATCAAAGGGTATCGAGGCTTAAGTAAAGCGTTAATGGTCAGAGCCTTTTGCTATACTTTTTTATATAAATATAGATCCTCATTAAAGGACCCCTTTAATTTCCCTTTAATTCTAATTAAAAACGTTATGTGTAAAACAAACAGAAACAGGAAATTCTAATGGATAATGTAACTTCAGAAATACGAACGGGAACAATTGATGATAGTGAAGTTACTTATTCAATTACAGCCAAATTAAATGGTGGACATGTTTGTGCCGCAAAAGGCATGTTTCATGCTTCAGAAAATTTGCATCAAGAGTTTCCAGGAGTCACAAAATATTTAATTGACACTCAAACAAAGAACAAATATTCCATTCTGGTTGTGCCTGAACGATTTAGCTTTATAAACGGTTATACAAACGTTAAAGATCTTTTATAGAATAATAGGTGTCAGCGACCAATTATTTAAAGGGCTCTGATTCTTTAATTCTTTTTTATTATATAAATCTCGAAAAAATTATTTTTTATATAATGGCTTTATATTTAATTATTTATCCATTTTAAGTAAAAAAAGACACTTTATTCCCTGATTGTCTGGCATTTCCCCATGTCTCTCTCTGAAAATGTTACACTGAGACATCACTTCACAGTAAATTCTATTTATACCAGGTAATAGGGGAACAGACCCCGTTTACTCGTCATTTCTACAGTACTTCGATAGCTGAAACTCTGGAACGATTGCGACAGAGCAAAACATAAAACGCAGGCCTATTGGCGAAACTGATCATTCGTTCATGAAGTCACACCTATTAAATTGTTAATAACAAGGACACGACACATGAATACATCAAAAGTAGGCGTCATTGGGACTTCAAAAAAAGAAGATGAACGACGGTTTCCAATCCATCCAGGCCATTTGCCGCGCATTCCTGAAGTGCTTCGCCGACAGCTAATATTTGAGGAAGGTTATGGCGAACCATTTGGTATTACAGATTCAGAAATTGCTGCTATGACAGGTGGCATTGCTACACGCCACGAATTGCTGGCCGACATTGGCACGGTTATCATTGCCAAGCCAGTATTAGCTGATTTACAGGAACTTCGTGAAGGTGGAACACTTTGGGGTTATGTGCATTGTGTGCAGCAACGGGACATTACCCAGGCGGCGCTTGATCGTAAACAGACGCTCATTGCCTTTGAGGATATGTTTATCTGGTCTCCTGACGGACATATGGGGCGCCATACCTTCTATAAGAATAACGAAATGGCTGGCTATTGCGCGGTAATACATGCCTTGCAACTTAAAGGTATCGATGGGCATTACGGTAATCAACGTAAAACAATTATTTTCGGTTTTGGTGCAGTCAGCCGTGGTGCGATATACGCTCTCAAGGCGCATGGTTTTAGAGATATCACCATCTGTATTCAGCGCCCTCAAGATGAGGTGCGCGAAGAAGTACTCGATTGTAACTATGTCAGAGTTCGAGCAGGTCGCGAGGGTGAGTCACGCATGATGGTGATGGAGCACGATGGAACCACGCGGCCGCTGACTGAGCTGATTAGTGAAGCAGATATCATTGTAAACGGAACCTTTCAGGATACAAAAAATCCTACCGACTTTGTTGCCGAAGCAGAAAGTGCATGTCTCAAGCCTAATAGCCTGATTATTGATGTCAGTTGCGACGAGGGGATGGGATTCTTTTTTGCAAAACCAACGACATTCAAGAATCCGATGTTTAAGTATGAAACCATCGATTACTATGCCGTGGATCATACTCCCAGCTATCTCTGGGAAAGTGCAACGCGATCAATTTCGGCTGCTCTCATTGTTTATTTGCCGACTGTACTGGCGGGCCGTGATAGTTGGCAAAAAAATGAGACTATTCGACAGGCGATTAATATTGATGGTGGCGTAATTAAGAATTCCTCTATTCTGTCGTTTCAAAAGCGTGATCCGGACTACCCCCATGTGTATTTACATAGGGATGAAAATATTGTGCCGAAGAATGTTGCCTGACAATTACCTCCAGCCGACGCAATAAATGGGCTCAGAGCCAATTGTTTCTAATGTAAGAGTAAACTGTGCTCTGCCCCCATTACTTTTGGATATTATCTATGCGATGCATAGCGAAATCGGTTGGAAAATACTGTATTGTAACGACTCTAATCCTGGAATTATGTAGAGGAGAATAAGTGTGGCTAAACCCAATTACGCTTTTGAAAAACGCCAGAAAGAAATCGCTAAAAAGAAAAAGAAGGAAGAGAAGCGCTTGCAAAAAGCAGGGATAGACACTAGTGAGCCACAGGACGTTCAACCAATACCAGGAAAGGACGATTAAGCAGTAACAACCGGCGACACATAGAAAAATAATCGAAGTCAATCAATTTTAAATACACAAAGGAAAATACGATATGAGTACAGGTACAGTAAAGTGGTTCAGCGCGGATAAAGGTTTTGGTTTCATTACTCCAGAAGATGGTGGCAAGGATCTGTTTGTTCATCATTCTGAAATTCAGGCTAGCGGTGGTTATGCAACCCTGAGTGATGGTCAGAAAGTGGAGTATGAAGTTGGGGAAGGCCAAAAAGGGCCGTGTGCGAATAAAGTGACACCAGTCTAACCCTGGTAGTTAAACCGGTTTTCGAAAGCATCAGTACGTAACCGGATTAAAGGGTTGGAGTGCACTTAATGAACCGCTATGCGTTTCGTCAGCATTAGCCTAACGTGCTCCGCACGTTCTGGCATCACTATAAAACCTGTTCGAGTTTTGTTCAGCATTCCCTTAACGTGCTTTGCTTGTTCTGGTCATTTATTTTTAATTACTCCAACCCCTTTTTACTTATACTTTTAGAATAATAAAGAGAAAATATTTTTAATATAATGACACAGGATAAAATAAAAACAAAGAGTCAGCAGGGATGGGTGTTGATATTCATTTGCTGGCTAATTGCTATGGCTGCTTTATTTGGTAGCTTGTTCTTTAGTGAGGTTATGGGTTTAAAACCTTGTGTTCTTTGCTGGTGGCAACGTATTTTTATCTATCCATTAGCGGTGTTGTTTCTGGTGGGACTGTTTCCCCAGAATCATAAAGAGGATCGTTCCGTGGTGCGTTATACTCTGCCGCTGGCGGTTATTGGTTTGGGGTTTGCTATCTATCACTATCTGGTCTATTCGGGGTTTATTCCTGAATCTCTACAACCGTGTAGTGAAGATTTGTCCTGTGCAGAAATCAATCTGGAACTTATCGGTTTTGTCACCATTCCAATGCTCTCTATTTTTGCTTATAGTGCCATTATTATGCTTTTGCTTATTTACCGAAAAAGGTTTTATCAATGAAAAAAAATATTATTATTGTCGCTACTGCGATTTTATTTGTCGTGCTATTTATAGTGGCTGCTACCCTCTATAATAATAAAAAAGATAAAGCGCTAAGCAGTGCTACGCTGGAAAAAATTGAGCATGTGCAGCGCGATTACTCGCCGACAATGGGCCCGCCTGATGCGAAGGTCACTATTGTTGAGTTTTTTGATCCGGCTTGTGGCACATGCAGTGCTTTCTATCCCTTTGTAAAACAGTTGATGAAGGATAATCCAGGTAAAGTTAATTTGGTCTTGCGCTACTTGCCGCTACACCAAAATTCAGATGTCATTGTCAGTATCTTTGAAGCTGCCCGCTTGCAGAATCGTTTTAGGCTAACGCTTGAACGTGCCTACCAGACGCGAGACGCATGGATCGAACACCATGTCTCTCGACCCGAAAAGTTCTGGCTACAACTTGATGGCTTAGGTCTGGATATGAATAAGTTAAATGAGGATATGCAGAGCGCTGAGATAGCAAGGCGAGTTAAGCAGGATATGCTGGATGCAAAACAGCTTAACGTTAACAAGACGCCTGGTTTTTTTGTTAATGGAAAGCCATTAGTGCATTTTGGCTATCAGCAACTTCAGCAGTTAGTCGAGTCTGAGATTGCCGCTAATTACTAAATAAGTGGCGTCAGAACAGTAACAGGGACAGACCCCAATTAACATGGCTTAGATACTGTCGTCAGGCTGGTTTTTATTCAGTTCAAAAAAGGCGCTACCCAGCAGAAGGCTCAACTCTTTTTTTCTGTGAGCATCCAGGTTATCTTTTGCTGACTTCATCAAAAAACATGTAAGAAAGAAACAGCCTGCAACCAGGCTGATAATTGAAAAATATAAAGCTGACGATTTTATGACATCATGGTTTTTTAAAATACATAAGGTAGTGATGAAAGCAGGTGTCCCAAATAATACGGCAATTAAAGTATTTAGTTGAAACTCCATGTAATACCAATAGCTTTCTCTTAAATACATAATATTGTCTAATGACCTTTTGTGTAATAAAAGGTAGCGTGGATCGATAACATCCATGAATGTTTTACGGTCTGGCTCTGAAAGCTGGAATTTATGGGATATTTTTTCATTGATTTTATTAAAAATACGCTCGCGAAAATCATAAAATGGCTTGTTATCTTTTTTATGTTTTTTCTCAAGTATTGCCTCAGAAAAACCCGAGAAAACAATTGAGTTCAGGATGACGCCTAAAATGATTGAAACAGGAATGGAAACAAGGGTAAATAAAACCGGGTTTGTAAACAGAAAATTGAATATGCCAATATAATTATGAAGATAATAGACAGAGAGTTCCAGGTACAATAAAAGAATAATAAAGAGAATCAGTCCTGGCAAGAATGTTTTTATAAGACTTCCAAAACCAAATGCACCAAATAGATTCATTTAATCGCCTCCCTGTTTCCCAAATTAACGTGCCCTTTTTTATAATAGTTTATCAAGTCATTAATGAAGCCAGCTTTCATTTATTCACCTGACAAAACCTTCCTTATTTAATAGTTGTAATAAATGTATGTATTTAAATAGACCATAAAACAGGCAAAGCATGTTCGGTGCAATAATTTTTACTGCTGTTTGTATTCTCTTTATTAATACGGTTGTAGACTTGAGATACTGTTTTTAAATTGTGAACTATATTTATTAATAAGCAAGTTGTTTTTTATATGTACATCCAAAAAACGGGGCCAGAATAGACTTTAATAAGAAAAAACGGGGTCAGAGCACACTATAGAACCGCAATGCGTTTCGCTAAGCATTCCCTTAACGCGTTTTATTTCTAATATTAATGAGTACTGATCTCTCACACCTGCTTATATAATCATGCGATGATCTCATTTATACTTTGAAATCAAAAATACGGACAATTTATTAAAAAATAATCAAGGAGATTAAATATGGATATTTCTGCCGATGTCATTAAAATTTTACAACTAGGTTTACCCGGTCTGGTATTTTTACTAATGCTGATGTCATTCAAATTGATCACCCGGTCACAAAATAAAGATAAACCTGATCCTAAAGTTTTAAAGACGATTCAATTGTTTATTTCTACAAATATTGCAATTACGTTAATTGTTGTTGGGGCATCAGTTCTTGACCAGGTTTATGTAAACGAGGGAATTGCAGAGACCTTAGAAATTAAAGCAGTAAAGGCAAACATGACCGATACACATGTGGTCGCTGTTTGTACAAGTTCTTCATTTAAAAATAGATTTATGTTACTAAAAGATTCTAACCCGGAAGCCGGCATTGTTCAGGTGCGTTCAAAAGGTACAATCCCATGTACTGGTGAAGATGAAGAATTGCGTTTATCTTCGCATCTGGCTAACCAATTGGGTTGGCAAGATAAGAAAGAAGGTGTTTTAACTGTTGATGTCGCTGCCAACGGATTTAAATTTGATTTGTGAGGATGGAATTATGTTTAGAATAATATCAGGGATCGTTTTATTACTTATAGTCAGTACTTCATACGCAGATTGTAAGTCTGGTGATAAGGTCTATCCTGAAGGTAAGAGAGTTGGCCCATATGTTTGTGAAGATGGAAAATGGGTAAGGAAATAATCAGGGAAATAACTAAAGTGTACTAACTAAAGGAGTCCGGGTCTGAGGTATCCCATAAAATTTAACCTGGCTCGTCATTGCGAGGAAATACTGAATAACACCTGTTTTTCAGTGCTGACGTTAGGGGATAGACCACAATTAATTATATAAACCATGGGCTTTGAGCAGAAAAATATTCCAATTATTGATTGTAAACACAATATTATTCTTTTTGATGGGGTGTGCAAATTATGTAATGTATGGTGTCGTTTTGTTATACGCTATGACGTAAATCATATTTTCAAACTAACTTCGATGCAGTCAGAAGAAGGTCAGTTAATCCTTAAACACTTCAATTTGCCGACAGAAAACTTCACATCGATATTTTATATTGAAAATAATCATATCTACAATAAAAGTACTGCTTTTATAAAGATAACTCGTCTTTTATCAACCCCGATAAAATTTCTATCTGTTTTAAAGTATTTGCCCTTATCTTTACGTGACTTTATTTATGACATAGTTGCACGCAATCGATATACTATCTTTGGTCGATATAAATACTGTATTTTGCCCGTTGCCGATTATCCAGAACGATACATTAATAAAACAGATATCGCGAACAAAGAATAAAATTAATCAATGCGCATTAAATTAAAAGTATTTTCTAATCTATTGCATACATTAAAATTATTGCTTCCTGCATTATTTCCATCCTGGAATTTTTTTGATGTTATTGCTCCTTCACCACGAATTCAATTTACACTTTTAAACAAAGAAGATGATTCACCGCTTGAATGGCATGAATTTCGTCCACGTCCCGTTCATGTTTCTTTAGTACAGATGCTTAAACGGTTGTTCTGGAATCCAAAATGGAATGAATCGTTATTTATGCTTAGTTGTGCAGAACGACTAATTGAAAAATACACGTTACATAGTGAAGATGAAATACTGAATCACATTACAAAAGAGCTAAAGAACACACCATTAAATGGTATTTTAGTGGATGCAACCTATTTGCAATTTCGTCTCATAGTGCTTCAACGAAAAAATGATCAATTATACGAAGAACCCATGTTTCTCTCTCGTACCCAGCTTTTATCCACGCAGAACTTTTTATGACTCTCGATACGGCAATACGATTAACTGAAATTCTATTAGGTATTGCATTTGCCCAGCAAAGTATCGAACACATTAAATTAAGCTCTAATAAACAAGGTTTATTCATAATAAGGTTATTGTTGGCTGTATTACTTGTTATTGGATTTCATACCATTTGGGTTGCGTGTTTATTATTAGTATTAGGGCTGATAATTTTACAGAGATTTCAGGGGCCCTATAATGGTGGCGCTGATCGTATGGGGCTATTGATTCTTTGTTGTCTCTGCTTAGCACATTTCTCGCCTGCGCCACGCTGGCAAGAAATTGCTTTTGGTTACCTTGCGTTACAATTAATTTTGTCATACTTCATTTCAGGCTGGGTAAAAATTGTTAACCGTGATTGGCGCAGTGGCCGCGCTTTATCTGATGTTTTTCAGTTCTCAGCTTATCCTGTTAGTGAGCGACTTCGATTATGGGTTAATTATCCACATTTACTTTTTTTTATGTCCTGGGCAGTGATGACGTTTGAATTACTGTTTGCTTTTTCATTGCTTTCAAGTGTCAGCTTAGGAATCGCATTAATCATTGCGACAATCTTTCATTTCGTCAATGCATGTTTATTTGGACTTAATCGTTTCTTTTGGATTTGGATTTCTGCTTATCCTTCCATTTTATGGTTTCAACATCGTATTATTTATACTTAATAACAAACTAAGGTAAAAATAGCGGCAGTGCCCACTATAGAACGGCATGCGTTTTGTTCAGTATTCCCTTAACCGGTTTTACGTGTTCTGCTTACTTTTTTTCTAATATAGATAAAAAATAAACTGCATAGTTTCAATTAAATAGTTTAGCTTAGATTATCTTCCGTGATATAAGTAATAATGGAAAATTTACAACATCTTGGATTCAATGACTGGTTTCAGGCCCGTATTGAAACGGACAAGTTTGAACTACATGAAATTGCGCGGGTGGTCTCGGTACATAAAGAGAGTTACATGATCACGAAAGGGTATGGCGATGTCTTTGCTGAATTAAGCGGAAAGCTTGCTTATACTGCAGATTCCGCTGCGGATTTACCTACTACGGGTGACTGGGTTTATGTCGATTTTTATGACGATGACACTCATGCCATTATCCACGATATTCTTCCACGTAAAACAATTATTCACCGAAAAGCTTCTGGAAAAACCTTTGACTTACAATTAATTGCTACAAACATTGATTCTGCGTTTATCGTTCAATCGCTTGATTATAACTTTAACCTTAGACGATTAGAGCGCTATTTGGTCATGATCAATGAAGCCAATATTAACCCGGTTATTCTATTGAGTAAGTGTGATCTTGTATCGGAAGATGAAATTGAGCAAATAATAGAAAGTGTCCAGGAAATATCACCGCAAATAACGGTACTGCCCTTTAGTAATGAGAGTGGTGAAAACATCGATAGTATTAAGGCGTTGCTTGTGTCGGCTGATACTTACTGCTTACTCGGTTCATCAGGGGTCGGTAAAACAACATTACTCAATAGTCTTCTTGGTGATGCACGTTTCGAAACTAAATCGGTGAGTAAAAAAGAGAGTAAAGGACGACATACGACGACAAGTCGTGAACTCATACAGTTAGAAAATGGTGCAATGTTAATTGATACCCCGGGAATGCGAGAGCTGGGTAATATCACTGTCGATGCCGGGATTGATGAAACATTTTCTGATATTGTTGAATTAGCGATGAACTGTAAGTTTAGTAACTGTAAACATGTTAATGAAAAAGGCTGCGCTATTCTCTATGCAATTAGTCAAGGTGAATTGTCTGAAATGCGCTATCAAAATTACTTGAAAATGAAAAATGAAGCTGCATTTAATGACATGTCCTATTTTGAAAAGAGACAAAAAGATAAAAAATTTGGAAAAATGATTAAATCTGTCATTAAAAGTAAAAGTAGTAAATAGTTTAATAAGTGGGTAAAGCTCACGGTAATAGGGAACAGGCCCGAATTATTTGTAACGTGTGGAAAAACCCGATCTGGTTCCCGTTTTCGGAAAGATTAATGCTTACTTTTGTCTGATTTTGATATTTGTTTGCTCGCCATCTGAGTAACTAATGTTATAATTAATTATCAATCGCTGGAGCTATTTTTGAATCTAAAACAGGTATCAATGGCCCTATATTCGTTATATTTGACGAACAAATATGGGCTCAAATTTAAAAGTGCTAAGTCCAATGCCGAAAGAAAAAAGCTTCGTTGCGAGTACGGCAACTTAATTCTTTCCAGACTTAATATCGAAGTCGTCGTTTCAGGCCTTGATAAAGTTGATCCTGATGGACAGTATCTCCTGTTATCCAACCACCGTAGTATTATCGATCCTTGTATTATTGAAGTCGCGTTAAAAGACACGAATATTTATGGCTTATGGGTTGCAAAAAAAGAGCTTTATTATTCATTTTTCTTTGGCTTGTTTGTTCGAAATGGTGGCGCTATTTTATTGGATAGAGACTCACAGAAAATGAGCAAATTCTTTAATGATATAAAAGCCGGCCTGAAAAGTGGCGCGTCAATTTTTATATTCCCTGAAGGTACACGTAATAAGCAAGACACGGACCTTGCTGAATTTAAAGAGGGCACTCAAATAATAGCGGTTAAAAATAGATTGCCTATGCTACCTGTATACATCAAGACAAATTCAAATGAAATATTACATAGAGCCATCAACAAAAGAGAAAAAAATTTGCGCATAGAAGTAGAGTTTGGTGATGCCATAGATTCCAGGGATAGAGCGATGACGCTTGAGCAGGCGTATCGAAAAATGTTTACTTAAAAACTATGTATGGGCGCTGAGCCTTTTCTAGAGATTGTCGATGAAGTTCGTATGTTACACCGAGTGGGAGCAACTACCAGAGAGTGCGAATGCATTTTTTGCCCAGGCAGAGAAAGACAGTCTCTTTTTCTCACGCCCGTGGTTCGAGAATCTGACGGGCGTTGCACTTGATGATGATCAATCTATGACGCTGGCTTGCGTGGTAGATGAGAATAAAGTGATGGCAATCCTGCCTTTGATGACATGTGCCGGAAAAATCGGCTACTCCCTTAAGCACCGATATACTTCTCTTTATAGTCTGTTACTTACCGACAATGATAAGCTTGAACTCCAGCTTGAGCTTAAACAAGAGGTGCTCGCTTGCCTGAGTCAGGGTTTAAGTCAGTTACCGATTACAGCATTGTTATTAGAGCCGGTTGCTGACGATGACAGCAACTTAAACGACTTTCAACGGATGATGGAAGCGGCTGGGTTTAGCTGTGATCGCGTTTTTCGGCACTATAACTGGATCTATCGTGTGCAGGAGCAGTCCTATGAGGACTATATGGCAGCGCGTCCTGCCAAACTTCGTAATACTATCTCCCGCAAGAAGCGTAAACTTGAACGCGAACATGGTTACGAAATTCGCCTTTTTACGGGTGATGACGTGCCACAAAAGATGTCCGATTACTATGCGGTTTACAACGCGAGCTGGAAGGCGAATGAACAGTATGTCGATTTTCTGGATGGTATAGTGGAGGATTTTTCGAGACAGGGTTGGTCAAGGCTCGCGATTCTTTATGTTAAAGGACAGCCCGCCGCTGCACAACTCTGGTTTGTACTCCATGGCAAAGCGAACATATTCAGGCTGGTGTATGACGAAGCGTGGAAGCCGTATTCACCGGGTTCAATATTGACCAGTTTCCTGATGAAGTACGTGATCGACATTGATAAGGTGAAGGAGATCGATTTCCTGACAGGCAACGATGCTTACAAGCAGGACTGGATGTCTGCTCGCAGGGAACGTTACGTATTGAGTTGTGTGAAAAATGCAAAGCCAGCAGGCCGTGTCGAACTGTTTGCCGAATCGCTAAAGAGTTTTTTAAAAAAAATCTAAGATTCAGAGAGAAAACATTTTGATAACCATGCTCTGCACCCCGTTACGGTAAAGAACAAACAAGAGAAATCATGATGGTTGTTATTGTTGAGATGGTATTTTTTATTGTAATCGTCACACTGATAGTATTATTGGTGAAAAAGTTTTTATTTACGAACTATCACAATAGTCACATTATAAAAAAATCTACTATCACACAACTTCAATGGGATGAAGCATATCAGTCATTACCTCTGCTGAAAGGGCTGAGTGTAGAAGAAAATAAATCGTTAAAAGAATTATGTGTTTTATTTATACATAACAAAACGTTTGAAGGTGCTCAAGGTTTTGAAATAACATCTAAAGTACTACTCGTAATATCACTTCAAGCTTGCTTACCTATTTTAAAGCTTGGTCTGGACTGTTATAGGAATTTTTCGACCATTATTGTTTATCCGGCTGGTTTTAAGACAAACAGAAAAGTCGTGGATGAAAATGGTGTTGTCGATCATGACAGAAAACATACGCTTGGAGAATCGTGGCTGAGTGGTCCAGTTATCCTATCTTGGTGTGACTCGGAAACAGCCGGTATGATTGATGGAAGTAACCTCGTAATACATGAGTTTGCACATAAGCTTGATATGCAAAATGGTGTTGCCAACGGATTTCCTCCTTTACATAAAGGTTTGAAACGAAATGATTGGGTACGTGAGTTCACTAAAGCTTTTACATACTTTGAGCGTAAATGTACTAAAAATGATTTACATGGTATAGATTGCTATGCGGCTACATCACCCGCCGAGTTTTTTTCTGTTTTCAGTGAGGTTTTTTTCGAACGTCCTGGCAGGATAAAAAAATATTTTCCTGAAATTCATACGCTTTTAGAATTATATTATCGCCAAACACCAATAAGTAGGTTAAGTTAGATATCAATGGGGTTAGATCACTTAGGAATACCTTAGACGATCTTCGAGCATTCCCTTAATGTTCTTTGTTTATTCTGGTCGTGCAGTTACGCCTGGTATAGATGAATAATAGTTAAATACGCTATACTTATATCAGAAATGTAAAATATTATTAGGTGAAGTATGACTGAGCATTATGATGCACTTGAAGCGCTAAATAAACATACCCCTTTGCGTGAAAAACTCATTGCAACCCACAAATCTGTCAGTGAAATATTTCCCTTTATTGTTCGTATTGCTATTGCTATTTATGATCCTAAAACAAGTGTGCTCAAAACATACCTGCATAGTAGTGGCGAGGATAACCCTCTGGATAATTTTCAGGCCTACCTGGATGAGGCGCCTTCTCTAAAAGAAATTTTAAAAAAAGGTTTACCGCGGGTTGTTAATAGTATGGTTACGTTTGATGATGGGCAACATGAACATACAAAAAGAATAGGCCGCCAGGGCTATGCGGCTAGTTATACATTACCCATGTTTAATAACGGCGTTTTTTTTGGTTTCTTGTTTTTTAATTCCGATAAAAAAGATGTGTTTAGTGAAAGTGTTTTACGCCAGATTGATGTTTATAGCCATATGATTTCCTTAATGGTTATTAATGAATTAACTTCAATTGATACGTTATCTGCCGTTGTCAAAGCGACTGGCCGTATTACACATGTTCGTGATCCGGAAACAGGAACCCATCTGGATCGCATGTCTCGTTATAGTCGTATCATTGCCAGCGAACTGGCAGATAAATACCATTTAAATGATGAATACATCGAACACATATTTATGTTTTCTCCATTACATGATCTTGGAAAAATAAGTATCCCGGATAACATCCTTCTTAAACCCGATAAACTAAATGAAAATGAAAAAACCATTATGCAAACCCATGCGCGAAAAGGCCGTGAGATGATTGATGAGATTTTAGAAAACTTCGGCCTTGAGAATATCGGACATATGGATATGCTGCGAAATATTGCTGAATTTCATCATGAAACGGTTAATGGCAAAGGTTACCCGACAGGCTTAAAAGGTGATGAGATACCTATTGAAGCCCGCATCGTTGCAGTTGCAGATGTATTTGATGCTCTTACCAGTGTAAGGCCCTACAAAGAGGCCTGGGAAAACAGTACAGCATTTCAATACCTTATAGAGCTAGCCGGAGAAACTCTTGATCAAGATTGTGTCAATGCATTAATCAACAATGTCGATAAAATTGAAAAAATCCAAAAACAGTTTAATCAAAATACCTATGGGTAACTATGTTATATAAAATAAATAATAGGTGAGAGACCTTCAAATAATTTCATGTAAAGAAAAAATAACACAATGGTAATAAACTACTATACTTAGTAATATAAACAGAATAAATACAAAAGGGGTATTAATCATGGCCGGTAAGAAAAAAACAACGACTAAAAAACGTACATCAGCAGCATCACATAAAAGCACAGCAACCCGTAAACGACATGAATTGACCAAGCAACTAAGAGCAGATCTAAAAGCATCGAAGGAAACACTGCGAGCAGCCACTGCTTCTGCACGTGAAGAGCTCAAACTAGCTAAAGCTGCTGCAAAAGCAGAAATTGCGGTATTGAAAGATCAACTTGATGCTGTCATGAAACGCGAAAAAGCATTACTAAAAGTCAGCGAACAAAAAACCAAAGTAATGTGGAAAGCCGCCGAACAATGGGAAAAGAAACAAGTCACAAAGATACAAAAAATGTTTAAGAAAGCTCCCAAGGCTTAAGTTATCCTACTAATAATTGGGGCTGGGACTAACTTATAAATTCTTTGCGTTTTTCTATGCATGACATAAATATACGTTGCTTGTTCTGGCCTCACTATTGAATCGCAATGCGTTTCGTTCAGTATTCCCTTAACGCGCTTTGCGCGTTCAGGTCACTTTGATTCTAATATTAGATTTGTATCATTTCACTTTTTTTAAAAATGCATAGATGTATACCCAGACGTATTAAGAAACGAGCGGAATTGAATTGTTATCGGTGATTCTTTAACTTAACAATTTAATTTGCATTAATCATCATTCTTTCGAATAAATTAGGGTTTGAGGGTGTTGTGTAATTAAAAATAAATTTTCACTTAACTCAGTAAGTCACTTTCTTTTTCATTAATTTACTTTGACAATAAACACTGTGTTGGTA
>Ga0316204_10008026_pt1 | contig 14987 bp, 14 predicted proteins | sample 6monrhotite_MG_2_FD_205661 | JGI IMG/M metagenome (GOLD analysis project Ga0316204, IMG submission 205661) | Microbial mat bacterial communities from mineral coupon in-situ incubated in ocean water Damariscotta River, Maine, United States -... | ecosystem: Environmental > Aquatic > Marine >...
TTTATAAATATTATCCAAGTCAACCATGTTAATAACAGCTTTTTCGGCGACATTCGTGAATAAAGCAATCTTTTTTCGTTCATGTTCAGGAACTTCATGTTCGGATCGACATAACAACACATCAGGCTGAATACCAATGGATCTTAATTCCTTAACTGAGTGTTGGGTTGGTTTGGTTTTTAGTTCGCCAGCTGCTTGCAAGTACGGCACTAGAGTTAAATGCACAAACATGCTATTTTGTTTTCCTTGTTCTACACCGAGTTGACGAATAGCCTCTAAGAATGGCAAAGATTCAATGTCACCTACTGTACCACCGATTTCAACCATAATGACATCATAACCTTTACCGGCCAAAACAATTTTTTCTTTGATGTGATCGGTAATATGGGGAATGACTTGAACCGTGCCACCTAGATAATCTCCACGGCGTTCTTTTTTAATCACTGCTTCATAAATCTGGCCCGTGGTAAAATTATTTTTACGGCCCATTTTAGTACGAACATAGCGTTCATAATGGCCTAAATCCAGATCGGTTTCTGCGCCATCTTCTGTGACATAAACTTCACCGTGTTGGAATGGGCTCATGGTGCCTGGATCAACGTTGATATATGGATCCAACTTCATAAGCGTGACTTTTAAGCCGCGTGATTCAAGCAATGAAGCCAAAGAGGCTGCTGCAATTCCTTTCCCTAATGACGAAACCACGCCACCAGTGACAAATACATAAGATGTCATAGTGTGTTAACCATTTAAGTAGTAGAGATAGTCACAAATATGTGCTTACCTTGAAAGGATGGATATTATAAACCGATACTAGCTAAAAAAAAACCCGAATCGTTTAAAATTCAGGTTTAGTGATTAATATTAGGAAATTAAGAAAGATTAATAAACATGTTTTTCTTCAATTATCCCAGCATCAGGATTATTAAAGACATCAAGGTCAAGCTTGCCTTCTGATTTTGCGACTATACAAGTGACAGCACAATCCCCAGTGACATTTACCGCAGTTCTGGTCATATCAAGTAATCTATCCACACCGATAATAATACCAATTCCTTCAACAGGGATACCAACTTGTGTCAATACAGTGGCTAACATAATTAGCCCTACACCTGGTACACCTGCCGTGCCAATGGAGGCCATAGTGGCCATTAAAACAACGGTACCCAATTGAGTCAAAGTTAAGTCTATACCATAGGCTTGTGCAATAAAGACTGTTGCAACACCTTGCATAATAGAGGTGCCATCCATATTAATGGTTGCACCAAAAGGAACAGAAAAGGAACCAACCGCTTTATCTACTCCCATTCTTTCAGTGACTGTTCTCATTGTGACTGGAATTGTGGCATTGGAACTTGCCGTACCGAAAGCAAAAGTCATTGGAGTGCGCATTTTCATTAAAAATTTTATAGGGCTTAAGCTGCTGATAACAGTTAACATTGTCGGGTACACTATTAAGGCGTGGATAAGCAGAGCGACCAATACGGTTATAAAATAGAGCGATAGATTATTAATGGCTTCAACACCAATTTCTGCAAATACTTTAGCAATTAAAGCAAAAACAGCATAAGGAGCCAATTCCATTACCATTTTAACTAATTTCATGATAACTACATTGAGGTCTTCAAATATACTGATAATTCTTTTTCCTGACTCTCCTGCCATCGTAGCTGCTAATCCAAGTAAAATGGCAAAAACAATAATTTGTAACATATTACCAGTTGCCATGGCCTGAACAGGATTACGAGGCACTAAGTTTATCAGCACTTCAACAAAAGGAGGTGCTTGTTTGGCTGTGTATTCGAGGTCTGTGGGTAAATTAAAGCCTATACCTGGATTAATTAAATAGGCAAAACTAATAGCTATGGATATTGCCAGTGCAGTTGTCACTAAATATAAAACTAGAGTTTTACCGCCTAATTTACCTAACATGGCAGGATCATTCAAGGCTGTGGTCCCACAAAATAAAGAAACAAGAACTAAGGGCACAACTAACATTTGTAATGAGTATAGAAATATTTTACCTACAACATAAAACAATCCTCCAATGATATAGTTACTTGTAAATGTACTCTCAGGGTTGTCAATTGTTGGCATAAGCCCCGAAAAATTAATTCCTAGGCCAACAACTGCACCAACAACCATAAAGATTATTATCTTTTTAGTTAATGTCATTTATCTCTCTCTCTTTATTGTGACATATGAGTATAAAAGGCTTTGAGTTCAACTACAAATGATTGTGTTTATTTTCTTTATTGATGTATCAAGTTTGCATACAATACCAGTATGTCTAATATTTTATTAACAACTCTCAATAGCAAATACATACATAGTGCCTTTGGATTGCGTTATTTATATGCTAATTTGGGAGAATTACAACCACAAGCCAAAATTCAAGAATTCACCATTCATGAAAGACCTTTAGATATTGTTGAAAAATTATTGGAAAACAACCCTAAGATTATTGGCTTTAGTGTGTATATATGGAATGTGGTAGAAATTGGCCAATGTATTAAGCTTTTAAAACAAATTAATCCCAAAATCATTATTGTAATTGGAGGTCCTGAAGTCAGTCATGTGCCAGATGCTCCGGATTGGTTAAATGTTGTTGATTACACAATTACCGGACCTGGTGAATTACAGTTCAAATCCTTATGCCAACAGTTATTAACTAATCAGAAACCACCAGAAAATATCATTGCAGGCATTGCTTTGCCATTAGAGCAATTGGCTATGCCTTATGATTTATACGATGATTCTGATATTAAAAACCGTATTCTTTATGTTGAGGCTTCCCGTGGTTGTCCTTTTAAATGTGAGTTCTGTTTATCCTCGCTTGATAAGACCTCAAAATCATTCAGTATAGAACTCTTCTTAATTGAAATTGATAAGTTGATTCAACGCGGTGCAAACCATTTTAAATTTATAGACCGCACCTTTAATTTAAAAATAAAAACAACGGTCGCAATTTTAGATTTTTTTCTGGAAAGATTAACAGATGATATGTCGATTCATTTTGAAGTTGTTCCTGATAAATTGCCAGAAAAACTCAGAGAGGTCTTAGCTCGTTTTCCCGAGCATGTCTTACAATTTGAAATAGGCGTGCAAACATTTGATCCAGAGATTCAAACACTAATATCGCGCCAACAAGACAATGAAAAAACCTGTGAAAATTTAATGTGGCTGCGTGAAAACACAAAAGCACATATCCACGCTGACTTAATATTTGGTTTACCAGGTGATAGTCTTGATAACTTTGCTAAAAGTTTTGATAAATTAGTGGGTTTAAACCCTCAAGAAGTTCAACTAGGTATTCTTAAAAGATTACGCGGAGCGCCGATTAACCGCCACACCAAAGAATATCAAATGGTTTATAATGAAAACCAGCCTTATAATATTTTAAGTACACGTGACATTGATTTTTCAACCATGCAAAGGGTTAATCGGTTTGCTAGGTTTTGGGATATGATTGGTAACTCTGGGCGTTTCCCAAATACCAAGTTAATTATTTTTGCAGATTCTCCTTTTGCTAATTTTATGAAGTTGTCTGACAATTTATACAGCACCGAAGGAAGCTCTTGGAAAATTTCTTTGAGACGTTTATTTAAATTACTCTTTAATCAATTAATACATGTTTTGGCCATAGATAAGGACAGTGCTTTCAGTGCATTGGAAAAAGACTTTATTCATTGTAATGAAAAAGGTTTATTAAAAAATTTGTTGAATGTTCAGAGCAAACAAGGCAAAACAGGTAATAGAAACAAAAGGCAAAAGCAACATTAGTTGGTATAAAAAACCCACAATAAAGTGGGTTTTTGAATATTAATAGTTGGTGTTATCGTTTAAAAAATCCACCTAATAGACCAGAGCCTTTTTTTAATATATCACCTAAATCAACATCTCCATCGCCATCTGAGTCAAGTAATCCTTCAATCATTCCCATTTGTTTAGGTTGGCGTTTTTGAATACTTTGGGTTTCATTGCGTAGCAAATCTTGTAAACCACTCACCCCTGATCCACTTTGTTGTTTAGCTTGACCTAAGGCCCCCATAACCATTGGTGCTAGCATTGACATTAAGTCTCCAGCACCTTTTCCACCTAGTCCTGATGCTTTGCCTAGTTGTTGTGCCATATTATCTTGTTTTCCAGCAAATACATGTCCAAGAATTTTGCCACCGTCTTGCATAGAGGATCCGCCTAGTAAGCTCCCTAGATTGCCTAATATTCCCCCATCATTATGGCCTTTGTCTAAAGCACTGGCTAAAGATTCTGCACCTGATCTTGAGTTTGAATTGCGTTTTAATGCGGCCATAATCATTGGTACAGCCATAGCTGCAGCTCTTTTGACTCCATCATTGTCACCGCCAATTTTTGTTGCCATTTGATCTATCATGCTTGAACCTAATTGCTCGGTTATCATGTCCATTATTCCACTCATAGGAAATCTCCTGATTTTATAAAAGACAATATAATAACATATCTAATGTTAAAAAATAAATCTAGAATGTAAACAATGATTGCACTTTTCAAGTACAATTTCACACTTTAAATCAAAAGGTGATTGTGGAAAACTTCATCATAATACTGTGTTTAATCGTTGTGGGATTTATTCTTAATAAGAGTAATAAATTTCCTGAAGATACTGCTAAGGTTCTCAATCTTTATGTGATATATATTTCATTACCAGCATTGGTTTTAATTAATGTCCCACTTTTGATTTTTACACCCAATCTTATTATTACTGTGATGACGCCTTGGATGATGTTAGCTGTTTCGGTGGCAATAATTTTATTTGCAGCAAGATTATATCGTTGGGATAAAGAAACAACTGGTGCATTATTGTTAATTGTACCATTAGGAAATACCTCTTTTATGGGCATACCTTTAGTTGAGGCTTTTTTTGGCAGTGCAGCAATAGGTTATGCGGTGATGTATGATCAGTTTGGTTCTTTTTTTGCATTAGCTATTTACGGCTCGACTATACTGGCTATTTATTCAGAAAATTCAGAACCAGTAAGTTTTACTACCATTTTAAAACAAATCATCTCCTTTCCTCCTTTTATCAGCTTCGTTGTTGCTTTAGGACTTTTATCAGTGAAGCTCCCTCAAACTTATTTTGATGTATTGACGCCGATAGCTAAAACTTTGATACCTGTGGTGATGGTCGCAGTTGGTTTTCAGTTAAATTTAGTGGTTGAGTTCAACAAAATTAAAGCATTCCTGATCGGTTTGTCAGTGAAAATGATAGTTGCGCCTTTGCTTGCATTTTTTGTTTTTATGGCTTTTGGATTACAAGGAGAGATTTACAATGTAACTATTTTTGAAGCAGCCATGCCACCTATGATTTCTGCAGGGGCATTAGCGATAATGGCCAATTTATCACCACGATTAACAGCGGCAATGGTTGCTTATGGAATCTTATTGTCTTTTGTGACACTGCCTTTATGGTACTACTTCTTATCGCATTAAAAGTAATTTGGAACATATTTGACAATTAATAACATAGTCAACCATGCATAGACTCCTGCCAACACATCATCTATCATCACCCCAAAACCGCCCGATACTTTTTTATCCAGCCATGCAATAGGCCAAGGTTTAATAATATCGAAAAAACGAAAAAGAATAAAACCAGTCAAAACATTTTGCCAACTAAATGGAATCATAAACAGGGTGATCCAAAACCCAACAAATTCATCCCAAACAATGCCTCCATGGTCATGAACGCCTAGTCTTGCACCTGTGACATCACATAATTTAACGCCAACGATAAAAGCAATAAAGACTAACCAAGCATACATCGGCCAATTTAAAGGCTCTAAGATTAAATATAAGGGAACGGCAGCAAGTGTGCCAAATGTCCCTGGAGCAAAAGGAGCAAGTCCTGACCCAAAGCCAAATGCAAAAAAGCCAGAAAATGTTTTTAAGGCCACTTCTTTGGGTGGTGTTATCAGTTTATTAGACATTTAAAGGTTGTTCAAAATCACATCACTGATTTTTTCAGCAATCATAATTGTTGGGGCATTGGTATTACCTGATACTAGGTTAGGCATAATTGATGCATCAATAACTCGGAGATTTTCCATGCCGTGTACTTTTAGTTGGCTATCTACAACGGCTTCATCGTCATTGCCCATCTTACATGTACCTACAGGATGATAAATCGATTCTGATTTATTCTGGATGAATTGTTTAATACCTTCATCAGAAGTAATGTCATCACCTGGGAAAATTTCTGGTTGCCTATATTCATCAAACGCTGAGGCTGAAAAAATTTCTCTTTGAATTTCAAAACCTTTAGCCATGTAATTATAATCATTTTTTTCAGATAAATAATTAGCAAATATTTTTATGGGCTGCATTGGATTGTTAGAAGCCAGCTCTAATCTTCCACGTGATTCTGGGCGTAAATAACACATATGTAGTGTATAACCATTGCCTTGTGTTTTTGCTCTTCCATGATCATCCAATATTGCTGGGACAAAGTGAAATTGTAAATCAGGCCACTCTTCATTATTCAAATTAGTTTTGAGAAAACCACCAGCTTCTGCGACATTAGATGTTGCAGGCCCAGTTTTAAACAGCATATATTGTAAACCTGCTTTTATTTCATTGAGGCGATCATAAGTGATATTTTGAGAACATCGTTGCACCAAACAGACATCTAAGTGGTCTTGTAAGTTCTGTCCAACACCTTTTAAATTTTGTTTAACTTTGATCCCATGTTGTTCTAAATGCTGTGCTTCACCAATGCCTGATAACATCAGTAAGTGTGGGGAATTTAAGGCTCCTCCACTTAGTAAGATTTCTTGAGAGGCATTCACTTTTATGGTTTTGCCTTTGCGTATGACTTCAACACCGGTAGCCTTATTGTCTTTTAATTGAATTTTTTGGCAATACGTTTTAGTCCAAATTGTTAAATTATCACGAGATTTTACCGGTGATAAATAGGCTTGTGCAGAAGAATTTCTTGATCCATTATGCTGGGTGACTTGGTAGAAACCAAATCCACGTTGATGCTCACCGTTAAAATCATTGGTTAAGCCATAACCTTTTTCTTGGCAGGCCGATAAAAAAGTATCAGATAAAGTGTTATGATGCCTTAAATCACTAACGTTTAAAGGGCCTGAATTTCCATGGTATTGATCTTTAATTCTGTGGTTGTTTTCACTGCGAATAAAATAGGGTAATACATCTTCATAGCTCCATCTATCGTTGCCCAAAGATTGCCATAAATCATAATCTTTTTTATGCCCTCGACAATAACACATGGCATTAATTGAGCTTGAGCCTCCCAATACTTTTCCACGAGGCCAGTACATTTTTCGGTTATTCAAATGTGGTTCTGGTTCAGTATTATAATTCCAATTAAGCGATTTAATATTGACAAGTTTAGCAATGCCTGCAGGCATGTGAATCAATGGGTTCCAATCACTTGATCCTGCTTCAATGAGCAGAACTTGACAGTCTTTATTCTCAGACAACCTATTGGCAAGCACACATCCTGCTGAGCCTGCACCAACAATTATATAATCAAATTTATTTTCGGAATTCATATGTTAAGCCATATTTTATGTGTGTTAATAGAGGGTCCATTAACATGGCATCTTTGGAGTTTTGATGGTTTAGCTTATAAGTAATGATGGATCCAATAGTGCCTTAATTAAGAGTGTGGATTAATTAGAAAGCAGGCCCATAGAGCCAGCTTCTTTCTCAATGAGGAAATTTAATATTTTCATAATTTCCTTTCTTTCTTTTTTCTTAGAAGCAAAATACTTTCCATTGACAATCAAAGTAGGTGTACTTGAGACCTGCATCAGTACCCCCATTTTGTCAGCTTGTCGCATATTGGAATCTAATATAAATGATTGGGCTGTACTCATAAAGTCTTCTTTCTTTATTCCCGCTTCATGTGCATACCAACTGGCCAAATCTTCGAGTGAATTGAGCCTTTTATTTTCTTTGTGTAAAGCATCAAATAACTGTGCATGTGTTTTTTCAGCAATGCCCATTGTTTGAGCTGTCAAAAAAGCTTGTTGCAAATTTGCCCAACTAGGATTGAAATTTAATGGCACTCTTACAAATTTTACATAATCTGGTTTAGTTATTAACCATTCATTGATAAATGTTTCGAAAGTATAACAGTGACGACAGGCATAACTAAAAAACTCATAGACGACTACCTGTTTCGTATTTTCCGTATTATATGCTGTGTTTAATACATGATAATCTTGGCCTTGCACATAAGAAGTCAATACATCATCATTTGTGCTTGCTGGGTTTGCAGATGTTTCAGTTGAGTGAACAGTATCCGTTGTTTGATTACTCGCATTATCGTCATTATTTCCGCAAGATGTCAGTAAAACAGTAGTGAGTAAAAGTAATAATAAATATTTCATTTTATGCTATTGCCTAATAGTTATTTAGTAAGTCCCATGCTTATGGCCTCTTGATTTGACAAATACGTCGCCATATCTAATAAATCAGGAATGTTAGTCAAAGCTTTTTTATTAGGTATATACTTACCATTAATAATTAGGGTAGGAGTTGAAGTGACTCGCATTTTACGCATAAGATTGTGTGATTGACGAATTTTAGAGTCAATCATAAAAGAATTTGCGGTGGCAAGAAAGGCTTGTTTATCTATTTGGAAATTATCGGCATACCAATCAGCGACATCATCTAATGTATTCAGTCTTTTTCGTTGCTTGTGTAACGCATCAAACATTGGAATATGTGTCTTTTCAATGATCCCCATTGTTTCTGCTGTATAGTAAGCTTTGGCTAACACTTCCCAACCGGCCTGAAATACCACTGGTATTCTAACCAGTTTCACATGTTCTGGTAACTTATCATGCCAAGGTTTAATGAAAGGTTGAAAACTTGAACAATGTGGACACTTGTAACCAAAAAATTCATAGACAATAACCTGTTCTTTATTATCTGTTTCATAAGCAGGATCAATTAAATCATAGTGAGATCCTTGAATATAAGTTTTTTGTGGTTTGACATTGGCTTCTTGAGCAAAGACATTAAAACCAGTTATAAGAATTAATAGCAGAGAATTAATTTTCATGAGTTATCTCGAATTGAATGGTTGATTGTTTTGGACCCATAAGGTGATAAATAGTTCATCACCTTATGAAGTTTTGTGTAATGTTTACTTAGTGTATAAACCTTGCATATAGCTTGCAACGGCCTTAATTTCTTCGTCACTTAAGTATTTGGCAACACTGGCCATAATATTGCCATTAACATCATCTGGATTGGCCACTGTTTCGCCAGCTCTAAATGCTTTTAAACGTTGTTCATTATAGGCCGCATGTTGACCTGCGACTGAAGGGTACCCCGAAAGAGGATTGCCTTTTCCATCGATGCCATGACAAGCCATACAAGCAGGAATGTTCATCTTTTCATTGCCACCTTGATAAACAGCTTTACCTGCATCTATTAAATTTTTATTTGCAGAAGCCAGTTTAGTTTTTTGACTAGCATAATAGGCGCCAAGATCTTCCATATCTTTAGAGCTCAAACCAGCAACCATCCCTGCCATAACCGTACCTTTTCTTTCGCCGTTTTTAAATAATTCTAATTGTCTTGCTGTATAGGCTTCATGTTGACCGGCAAGTGTAGGCCAAACAGGGTTGCTGCTATTGCCATCAGGCCCATGACAAGTTGAACACAAGGCTGATTTTGATTTGCCGATTTCTGCATCGCCCGCATTGACGAATGAAGCAAAAAACAAAGAAATTAATAGTACAACTTTTTTCATAACTGATTCCAATTTTCTAAATAGAGTAAATGTCAATCCCTATTATAAATCTAAAACACCATCAGCATAAAGTGAATATTGTTGATATCTAAGATTATTCTACTAATCCCATGGATTTAGCTTCTTGTTTTATTAAATGTCTGGTTAGTTCTATCACTGCGTCATTTGATCCAAGTGCAGAGACTTCAGGCATAAATTTACCATTTATGACTAATTTTGGCGTGCTCGGAATATTCATTTTAACTGCAAGATTGTTTCCTTTGTTAATCATGCCATCAATCATAAATGAATTAGCTGTGGCTAAAAACTCTTTCTTATTAACACCAAACTCTGAAACATACCAATCAGCAATATCTTCAATTGATCTAAATTTCTTACCTTGTTTATGTAAGGCATCAAACATCGCTTGATGAGATTTATCAATGATTCCAAGTGATTGAGCAGTGTAATAACCTTGAGCTAAAATTTTCCAAGATGGGTTAAAGCCCAAAGGCACTGGTACTACAGTGACATAGTCAGGTAGGTCTTTGTGCAAAGACTTCATATAAGGTTGAAAGCTTGCGCAATGAGGGCATTTATAACCAAAAAATTCATAAACAATTATTTGTTTATTGTTTTCCGAAGTATGAGCAGGTGTAATATTTTTGTAATGAAGCCCTTCTAAGTAGGGTGATGTTGCATTTACTTGTGCAAAAACTATAGAACAGCTAATTAATAAACAGATAAAAAATATTTTTTTCATAATAACCCTTGGTAATAGACATGTTTAGAATACGATTGGACATTATAAGCTAAAAATAGTTGCACTAAAATTCATTATCTAAAACCCAGAAGTTAATGGCGGTAATTTTAACTGTTTAATTGAGGATTCGTTTTTTAAAAACAAGCTATTGCAGCATTAACATGGCAAACTATTCTTACCAAATTTGTTTATAATTCAAACATCAAAGGCCAGTTTTTACCGGTGATCCATGTTTTGTGAGTGGACTTATCGTAAGCTATTCCGTTGAGAACACCTGGTTTCCTAAATACATTTTTAAGTAAATTGGGTAAGTGGTGTTTTTTTGTAATAATGCCAGTCTTAGGGTCAATGATGACGATATAATCGGTTTGGAAAACATTGGCGTAAATTTCGCCATTAATCCATTCAAGTTCATTCAGTCGGCTAACAGGTTTATTGTCAATGGTAACTTTTATACTGTATTCAACAGAAAAAGTGTTTGGGTTGATAAATTGTAAAATATCTGAGCCATTGGACATAATTAATAACTTTCCATCGGTGGTTAAGCCCCAGCCCTCACCTTTGTAAGTATGAGTCTTTAGGGTTTTTAACGTGAGTTTATCCATTTCAAAAGCAATGCCTGATCTCCAGGTCAGCATGAATAGTTTTCCGCCTAACTCGGTTAACCCTTCTGCAAAATATTTATCATCAAACTTGACTTGATTAATAATTTTTTGAGTTTCTAGTTCCCAGTGTATTAATTGTGACTCACCAAATAATCCACAAGACTCCCAAACCTCTCCATCTTGAATAATAAACCCTTGACTAAAACACTTTGAAAAATGAGGCAAACTGTTTCTTTCTTTTAATGGTTGTGCCTGCAGGGTCAAAACAACAAAAATTAAGGAAATGAAAAATAGTGATATATGTTTAGGTTGCATTGTTGCTCTATCAATTTTGAGTTTGTATTTTAAACTAGTTAAAGCCCTTAGATGAGATGAATCCAATAAAAGTTCAGGCTTTTTTTCATTATATTAAAGCCCTTCATAGTTAAAAACCAACTTTCCTAGATTCATTCAGTTAAAATATCACATATGAATAGTACAAAAAACATATTTGCTCGCACAACATTTTTAACTTCTGCCTTTAAAACATCTCAATTACCTGAAGATACAGGATTGGAAATTGCCATAGCCGGAAGATCAAATGCCGGGAAATCTACTACTTTAAATACTTTGGTAGGCAATAAAAAATTAGCAAAAGTCAGTAAAACTCCTGGCCGTACTCAATTACTTAATTGTTTTGATTTAGGTGATAATATGCGTCTGGTTGATTTGCCTGGTTATGGATTTGCTAAAGTTCCTAAAAAAGTTAAGGCCCACTGGCAACACGAAATCAATCTGTATTTACAGCAGAGAAAAAGTTTAATAGGTGTGGTCATAGTAATGGACATACGTCACCCATTAAAAGACTTTGACAGACAGTTTTTACATTGGGCAGATCAATCAGGGTTGTATTCACATGTTTTGTTAAATAAATCTGATAAATATAAATCGGGTAAACGTAAAGCAGCATTATTAGAAGTTAAAAAAGAAATGACTAATATTTCACGGACATCAACCATTCAAACATTTTCAGGCTTGAAGAAAGAAGGCATTCAAGAACTTTCGGCCACATTGCTTTCTTGGTACCAAGATCCAAGCGTGGCAGATTTGGGCGATGAAGAGGAATAAACATTGATGACTGTCAGATGCCTACAAGGGATGCTTACCATTGAAGCGTTCCTCGAACCAAATTCACAACCTCAATTAGTCTTAAACCAAGAGGCGATTAAACAGCTTAATGAACAAATTTCAAAAGAGCTACAAGCCATAATTCCACATTTAGACGATTCGTCCTATGCCATAGTAGGTGGTTTGTATCAAAGCAGTGAATTATTACAACCTGGTTTTCCTATCCATACACAATTGCGCCAATATGCTCTGGCTGCATTGAAAGGAGAAAACAATAAACGCAATCAACTTATTATTGGTGCAAACGAGAAAGGATTGCCTGATGGTTTGGCACTTAATGCTAATGTTCAAGTCACACCTTTGTTATTGATGCCATTTGTCATCATCACCGAAAATGATGAAACAAAAGAGGTCTTCGAACAACAACTCATGCATAAGGGCATGGGTTCGCAAGAACTGTTGATTCAATTGCAATCAAAGATAGGCGTAAAAATACGCCATTGTAATTTTATGACGCTATTAGATTTGGCAGCAATGATGCACAATCATTTACAAATGGCTGGATTTGAACCGCTTTGGAAGCTTTTAGAAGAAGCGATATTCAATCAATATCCAGAAACTAAAATAACTACGGCTCAATACAATGAGTTTTATTTGTCTAAAAAAATTGTATTTACCCCGTTTTTTTCTTATGTCATGTGGTGTAACCAAGGTCCGGGAAAAGACCTGGATAATCAACAACAAGCCTATTTGCATTATACTCAAATTCAAAGACAACATGTGGCGACATTGGTTGAACATGGACTAGATGTCAGGCAGTTTATTCCTAACACGGACATATGGCCTGTGAGTGAAGAGCATATTTGTTTTGCGACATTGGATAAAAGTCGATTAACCGGTGATTATTATCATGAAATCATTAAACCTCTGGATAAAACCCAAAATTCAAAAGTCGATACAAACAACCATCCACAGCTAGGCGTTTTGTTTTATCAAGTGACAGGTGGTAACGATGGGTTAGAGTTTTATTATCCGATTACCAACCAAGGAATTAAAGAAATTGAAGCGCAATTGAAAATTAAAAGATGATAAACTTCCTTAGAAAAATTAGGAGAAACTTGCTTATGGAAAACAAAATCGGAAAGTATGTGAAATACGCAATCGGAGAAATAATTCTGGTTGTAATAGGCATTCTAATTGCGCTTCAGATTAACAATTGGAACGAAGAAAGAAAAGGAAATGCTAAATTACAAAAGGCCATTCAATCGCTATATAATGATTTAGTCTCTGATAGTTTACTTATTACTCAAGCATTACCACTTATTGATCAAAGAAATGAGGTCATTGCTGACTTATTGAAAAGATCTTATGCAACAGAGGCAAACCTAGACTCTTTAGTGCAAATAATGAAAAACGAGTTTCCAGTAAGCTGGTATTCTTCACCAACTTACAATATCAATACGTTCTCTAACTTAAAATCTAGCGGAACTTTTGATATTTTACCTTCAGAAATCAAAAAACCATTATCAAACTACTATACGACAATGGCGTCGAACGAAGATTTAAATGAAAAGACATTAGCGCAATACAGAATTCACTTAGATGGATTTGTGAAGAAGTATAATATTATTGGCAGATTGTATGATGAAAATTACAATAATAGTTATTTATATAATCATACATGGGAAAATATTGACAGCAAGGATTTCACTCCTAGAGTAGCAGTATTACTTGCTTCGTATCGAGTTTTATATCGAGCTGCAAAAGCTGAATTAGAAAAAAACCAAAAAAATATACAAGACATTCTACCGCTTTTAAAACCCTATCTAAACGAAGAAACAAAAGATTAATTCTTTTGCAGTGCTTAAAGGGAAATGACCCTATAATTTGTATAATTTCGCAGTTGCGATGAATGCAGTGAAAAGGCTACTAATGTCTGTGTTTTCTATCAAAAATAATTCTATTGTCGGTATTTCAGCAAACTGCTAGAATAGTTCAATCTTCTAAATTTATATTTTCAATGGATAAAACATCGCCATATTGCGAGCTTTCGAGCAATGTATGAAAAATAATATAACTTATAGCCTTAGCCTATGCAATTTTGTATATTACTATGTTACCTGCAAGCACAAAAAAATGATAGAACAAGAAAATAACACTAAAGATTTAAAATTTTATTCTCAAAAAGCAATTGGAATTGCAACCTTTATTGGTGGACCTTTAGCGGGAGGATATTTGATTCGGGAAAATTATCTAAGTTTGGACAAACCTGGTGAAGGAAAAAAATCTTTAATAATTGGACTTACATCAACGGTCCTTTTATTCACATGTATATTTATGATTCCAGAGTCAATTATAGACAAAGTTCCAAATCAAATATTACCTGCAATATATACTGGTATCATTTATCTAATAGTTGAAAAAATTCACGGAACAATATTAAATCAGCATAAAGAAAATGGAAACGAGTTTTATTCTGGATGGAATGCAGCAGGAATTGGATTTATCTCTTTAATTATACTATTTATTGGAATTTTCGGATACGCTTATCTTTCACCAGACAGAGAAGGATATGTAAAATATGATACTGAAATAGCCGAATTCACTAAAAACGAAACTGAATCTTTAGTATTTTATGACCGCATAAATACTCAAACACGGAATTCACTTATTCAAGAATTAGATAACACAACAATTCCTAAATGGAAAGAGAATATTAAAATCATTAAAGACTTAAATAACATTGAAAATTTACCTTCTG
>Ga0316204_10008028_pt1 | contig 14984 bp, 13 predicted proteins | sample 6monrhotite_MG_2_FD_205661 | JGI IMG/M metagenome (GOLD analysis project Ga0316204, IMG submission 205661) | Microbial mat bacterial communities from mineral coupon in-situ incubated in ocean water Damariscotta River, Maine, United States -... | ecosystem: Environmental > Aquatic > Marine >...
TACGGGAGAAGTTAGGCTCAGTACGTAAAGCCGATAAGAAAATTGCTCTGGTTCCTACTATGGGTAATTTACACCAAGGACATCTCTCACTAGTAAAACAAGCACAATCATTAGCAGACTATGTTGTCGTTAGTATCTTTGTAAATCCAACGCAATTCGTTGCCGGTGAAGACTTTGATAACTATCCACGTACGCTAGATGCAGATCTTGAATATTTGAAACATTTAGATGTCGACCTTGTTTTTATACCCGACATGGATGAGGTTTATCCTGATGATGTGCAGATTACAACAGAAGTGATCGTGCCCGAGCTTGATTCAATCTATTGTGGTGAATATCGACCCGGACATTTTAAAGGTGTCGCAACGGTAGTATGCAAACTATTTAATATCGTTCAGCCGGAAATTGCCGTCTTTGGTGAAAAGGATTTTCAGCAATTATTAGTTATACGTAGTTTGGTAAAAAACCTTAACTTACCAATAGAGATATATGGGGCGGCTACAATGCGTGAAACGGACGGATTAGCAATGAGTTCCCGTAATATGTACCTGACTGAGACCGAACGCCAGAAAGCACCCTTATTATTCAAAGCGATAACTGAGGTGGCCAATTCTATAAGCAGAGGTGAATCAAACTATGAAAATCTCGAAAGAAATGCGATTTCATCATTAACAGAAGCTGGATTTAAACCGGAATATTTGAGTATATGCGATTCAAAAACACTAAAAACACCTATAAATCAAGAGCTTGTGGTTTTATCGGCAGCATGGCTAGGAAAAGCTCGATTAATTGACAATGTTGCAGTGCAATCCTATGATTGACCCCCATTAAATCTTGGGTAATATCCACATCTAAATCGACAAGCTTACAAATATTATGGAAATAACGGTTTTAAAAACAAAATTACATCAGGCGTGTGTTACGCATGCTGAACTTGAATACGATGGGTCTTGTGCCATAGATGGTGTCTTGCTTGATAAAGCTGGGATCCATGAATACGAGCAAATCGATATCTATAACATTACTAATGGTGAGCGTTTTACGACCTATGCTATTAGAGCTGAAGAAAATTCACGCATCATATCTGTGAACGGCGCTGCTGCACATAAAGCCAACCCAGGTGACCGCGTTATTATTTGCGCTTATGGCCGAATAAATGAGAATGAGGTAAGTAAATTTAAACCGACGCTTATCTATCTAGATGAAGAAAATAATATCACCCGCGTAAAAGATCATATCCCAGTACAAGCTGCTTAAGACAATTAGCGCTATTTATGGCGATCTTACCGGTCGCTTTTGCAGTTTTCTTTGCAGCGTTCGTCTGTGTAATCCCAGGCAACGGGCTGCCTCAGAGATATTGCCGTTACAGTCGGCGAGAACCTTTTGAATATGTTCCCACTCAAGGCGATCCAATGAGATAGGCGTCGGTGGAATCTCTGTCTGGCTTTCACCGTGGCTACGCTCAAAGGCAGCAACAATTTCATCAGCATCAGCGGGTTTGGTCAGGTAATGCGTAGCACCAAGCTTTACCGCTTCAACAGCGGTGGAAATGCTGGCATAACCCGTCAATATAACGATTTTGATATCTTTGTTTAACTCACATAATGCTGGAATCAATTCCAGGCCCGATGGCCCCGGCGGCATTCTTAAATCAACAACGGCATAATCAGGCTGAAATTCTTTCAAGAGTTGATTGGCATGTTCGACGTTTGTTGCAGACATAACCTCGAAGTCTCTTTTAGTTAATGCCTTAGCCAATACTTCGCTAAATATCGGGTCGTCGTCAACGATGAGTATAGGTTTCATTAGAATATATATAGTTTTATCGAGCTAGCAGTGGTGACAAGGGAATGCTTATTTCAGCATGTGCTCCCCCATCCTTATGGTTATTTAGTGAGATCTTGCCACCCATGCGAGTCAATGTTGTTTCTGCTAGAAATAACCCAATGCCAAGACCTTGATCGGAAGGTTTGGTGGAAAAAATCGACTTACCCAGCAATGGTTGGTGCTGTTCTTTAATGCCATGTCCGTCATCTATAACCTCAATATCCATGCTGCTATTATTCCAGGCACACACAATATGTATTTTTTTTGATGAGGCATCAGCCGCATTGTTCAAGATATTAATAATAGCTAATGTCAGAGTTTGGTCGACAATGATTTCGGGTGTCTCTACGGATGGTTTTATCTCAATGTCAAAATCGATATCTGAGCGGCTTTGCTGCCACTTATCAATAATTTCGTGAATATAGGAATCAACTCTGATCTTGCTCCCGGTATCTGCTTGTGACTGGCCAGCATCTGAAGACATGCGACCCAATATGGTCTTGCAGCGCTGGATCTGATCTTTTAGTAATGTCAGTTCATCGGTTAATTCTTTATCATCCTGATTATCGTTTAACAATTCACCGGTAATCACAGCCATCGTCGATAATGGTGTGCCCAATTCGTGAGCTGTCCCTGCGGCCAGCGTACCTAATGCAAGGATGCGATCTGCATGCAATGCCTCTTCCCTTGCTTTGGCAAGGGCTCTGTCTTGTTTTCGTACCGTACTCGATATGCGAGCGACAAAATATGCGACCAGACTTGCCGTCAATATAAAGCCAAACCACATACCCCAGAGATGTATTTGCGTGCCACTTTGATGAATATGTACGCCATCCAAAGGCACATATAAAAACATCAATGTCGAATAACTGCCTATGGCAACTAAGGTTATGGTAAGAGTGTATGTTGGTTTCAGACTCGCTGCTGCAAAGATGATGGGTAATATGAAAAATGAAATGAAAGGATTGATTGAGCCGCCAGTGTTATAGATCAATAGCGATAATGCGCATATATCTATCATCAATTGCGTCACAAAGATACGATCAGTGATCTCTTTCATGCCTCGGTAACGGAACCAGGAATAGGCAGTAAATAAGCTTAATAGCGCGATGATTAAAATAATTGGTTTGACGGGTAAATGTATCCCGATATAAAAATACATATAGCTCAAAGCAAAGACCTGGCCGCTAATAGAGTACAGGCGGATTAACAGTAAATATCCAAGATTGAGATGCATGATTAGAATTCTATTTATTTTAAATCTTGCCTGTAATTATACCTTCTTATCAAATAAAACCACTGTGACAATATGCCACATTCTAAACAGGCTGTGTTTTTGTTAAGTTTCCCTTCCTCCCAGTAAAGTAACCAACAATAAGTGAATAAGGGTAAATTATTTTGTATAACACTATAAAACTCAGATATGTCTCTGAATATTTAATTCTGTTTTTATTTTTATGTTTGGCAGGCGCAGTAAATGCTGAGCATCCATCAATATTATCCGAGATCGTGGTATCAGGTGAGTACTCGGGTTTTAATAAGTACGTTCTTGATCCAGACTTGATTAACGCCCCGGCAGCCGATTCGGCTCAACTGCTCAAGAAAGTTCCGGGTGCTAATGTCAACAGCAATGGCACCGTGACGGGTATCGCGCAATATCGAGGCATGTATGGCGATCGCATCAACATACTCATAGATGACATCAAGATCAGTTCCGGTGGTCCGAATGCAATGGATACACCCATCTCGTATATCCCGCGCGCGCAATTAGAAAGCCTAGAGGTCATTCGCGGAATTGCACCTGTTAGCTCAGGCAACGAAACTATCGGCGGTACAATACGCGCAACATCGACACACAGCTCTTTTACGGAAGAAGAAAAATTTAGCTTACATGGCGAGGCGTCGGCAGGAGGGCATAGTGTAAATTCCGGTTATGACGCTTCATTGTTAATGTCACTGGCAAATCAAAACCACCGTATGCATGTCTCCGGTAGTCGTCAGGATAGCGATGATTATGACTTCGGAGGTGGTGAGGTCACTCCGAGTGAACATGACCGCAATAGTTATGAAGTCGGTTATGGCTACAAGATAGCAGACCATGAATTTGGACTTGAATATGTGCTTAACGATACTAATGAAAGCGGCACACCTGCATTGCCAATGGATATCGTTTATATCGATGCAGATATTGTTCGCGGGAATTATAAAAGCCGTTGGAATCAAGTCGACATAGAGAGCAAGATTTACTGGTCTCAAATAGATCACAAGATGTCCAACTTCGAATTGCGTTTACCACCTCTTACCGGCGGTGGTGCTGGCCCGGGGACTATGCAACGTTTTTCACTTGCAGATAGTGAAGACGTAGGTTATGCCATCGACGCCACTATGGCTTTTGCAGGAGGCGAATTAAAGTTGGGTACGGATGCTCATTTGGCAAATCATGATGCAGATATATTTAATCCGAGCGGCACATTTCAGGTCGAGAATTACAATGATATTGAACGCGATGTGTTTGGAGTATTTGGTGAGTGGCAGCGTGAGCTTACGAGCGCATGGGAGATGGAACTGGGTTTAAGATACACACGCATCAATATGGATGCTGGGTCCGTGTCGGCCACAGGAATGGCGGGGATGATGGCAGTGAATGCCAATAGGTTAGCAACCACATTCAATACCACCGATCGTTCGCAAGAGGACAACAACATCGATGCGGTACTAGAGCTTACGTACGCGCTACGTCAGGACACCAATGTTGAAATCGGTTTCGCCCGTAAGATGCGTTCACCTTCCTATCAGGAACGCTATCTGTGGCTGCCGTTACAATCTACTGGCGGTCTAGCGGATGGCAATAATTATATCGGTGATATCAATCTTCATCCGGAGGTTTCCTATCAATTTGAATTGGGTCTCGATTGGCGTAAGAAACGTGCCTACTTTGCGCCACGTGCCTTTTATCATCATGTCGATGATTATATTCAAGGCGTTGACGCGACTAATACAACGGCCATTACATTTAATACAATGGCAACAGGTATGACAGGCAGTTCTGCAAAGCTATTACAGTTTGCAAATATTGATGCGCGTTTGTATGGCATTGATGCAGACTTTGGGTATCACCTCAATGATTTTTGGCATGTTGATGGTGCGGTAAGTTATGTAAAAGGAGAGCGCCGTGATAATGGCGATAATCTCTATCGAATTTCGCCTGCCAACGCTCGGTTTAGTTTGACCCGTCAGCAAAAGAATTGGTCTGCCTCTTTAGAGACGCTCGCATATTTGGAAAAAGACGATGTATCTGGAGTTACCAATGAATTAGAAACTGCGGGCTATGCCTTGTTGAATATTTATGGCAACTACAAAATTCCTAAGTCAGGATTCACCTTGGTAGCAGGAATTGATAATTTGCTTGATAAAGATTACGCGCCTCATTTGGGTGGTGTTAATCGTGTACGTGGTGTAGATGTGCCCGTTGGTGTGCGTGTGCCTGGTCCAGGCATTAATGGTCATATCAACCTAGTTTATAAGTGGTAATGGTGGCTAATCAATATTTAGGCAAAGAGTTTTTTAAAATTCGATATTAGATAATAATTTCACAGCCTATAAGATTATAGGCTGTGAAAAAAATTAGAAACTATCATTTGCCCTTGCTTATTTACCCAAGGGCAGTTTAATCAGATTGCCAGGTCCAAGTACGTCATCACCACGTGCAAGCAGATACGCATAAAGATTATCCAAGTTGGCCATAACACGTTTATTGGTCTTATGTGGGCGCATCATGGTGCCAGACTTGCCGTTAGTCACAATATTAATAAAATCATCCTTGCTTAACTTTGTTGTCACGCTTTGCCCCAGATTAGGGCCAACAGCACCGATACCACCTTTACCATGACATGCACCACAGCCGCCGCCATTGTAAGTTTTCCAACCCTCCATAGCATTAGCACTGATCTTTCCATCAATTACTTGGTATGGTTTTTCGTCTCCCGCAAAAGCGGCAAAAGAAATCATGACTGCTATTAAGCTGATAGCAATTGATTTAATTAGTTTGTTCATAAAAATTCCTCTTGCTAAATTCTTTATCTAGTTATTATTTGAACGGTAGAATACATAAATAACCGACATAAACAATGGGGTAAAATGTCGCAGCCATTTAATGACTCTATGTGCTACTGTGACAATTACTATGCAAAAAAATTCAAAAAAAGCGGGCGTCATTATCATTGGCAATGAAATATTATCAGGTCGCACTCAAGATCTAAATATTGCATACATTGGTAAAAGTCTTGAGAAACTAGGGATTGTTTTAGCCGAAGTCATCGTCATTCCTGATGACGAAGTAACAATCGTTGAAAGAGTAAGGGCGTACTCCGATAAATTTGATTATGTTTTTACTACTGGCGGCATAGGTCCAACGCATGATGATATAACTACGGCATCCATTGCTAAGGCATTTTCTGTAAAACTTATACGCCACCCAGATGCAGTCGCTACAATGGAAAACTATTATGATCCGGGAACCTTGACTGAAGCGCGATTAAAGATGGCTGATATTCCAGAAGGCGCACAGTTGATTGAAAACCCAGTGAGTGGTGCACCTGGCATACAGATTGAAAATGTATTCATCATGGCTGGTGTTCCCGAAATTATGCAAGCAATGCTCGATGGCTTAGCTGATAGATTGATCGGTGGCCCACCAATTTTAACAGCGAGTGTTAGTACTAATTTGACGGAGAGTAAACTCGCAGTAGGGATGAGCAAGATTCAGGACGAATGCATAGAAGTAAGTATCGGTAGTTATCCTTATTTCAAGCGTGGCAAGCTCGGTGTGAATGTCGTGTTACGTTCTATTGATAAAACACTGTTATTAAAACAGCTAGCATTAATCACCACACTTGTTGAAGAAACGAAGGGCATTATTTTAGATACAATAACGCCAGATTAGTTGGTGGAGACTACTGCATGGGTTTAGGAAGTAGAGAAAGGGTGTAGTCATGATCTGATTATTATCTAATGTGTTTTTCCGTGAGAATCACCAAGTTCGCTAGGTACTTGAAATTTTGGAAGTCTGCTTGCGGGAAACCAATCAAGATGATGGTTTGAGTTTGTCTCTAGAGTTTGACTTGCTGTATCCACTGCTAGTTCAATGGCGTCAAACATGTCACCTCCTTCATTTTCAATTACGACATCAGGCAATTGATGCAGTGCTATTTTTATTTGGCAACGCTTATCTGTACCACTGAGAGAACGATCAATGTCTGAAATCAGAACTTTAATATTTTTAATCTTTTCACCGTGACCAGTTAAGGTGAATAGCAAACGATGGGTGATATGGTTGCGGATTTCATGACCTAGTGGAAAATTTTGTGCTTGCATCTCAATTAGCATAATGCGCTCCAGTTTTAAATTTCATTGTTAATTAAAATATTAGAACGTTTTTATATTTCATAAAATTCGAATATTATTTAGTTATTCATCGGAATTTTCGAGGTATTGAAATGATAAATTACAAGCACCTTCATTATTTTTACGTAGTAGCCAGAGAAGGTAGTATTGCCAAGGCAAGTGAACTGTTACACCTTACGCCTCAGACCATCAGTGGCCAATTAGCTGTGTTAGAGCAAAATTTTGGAGAATCGCTCTTTAGTCGTGCTGGGAGGAGTTTGGTATTAACTGAAACAGGTAGGTTAGCATTGAGCTATGCAGAGGAGATCTTTTCTCTAGGTGGCGAACTTCAAGAAATGGTGCGTAACCTACCCACTGAAAGACAGTTAACTTTTAAAGTTGGGATAGCCAACATCATACCAAAGTCAATTGCCTATCGCTTGTTAGCGCCAGCATTTGAATTACCCAAATCCATCCGCATCATTTGTCAAGAAGGGCATACAAACGCTTTATTGGCTGATCTTGCTGTACACAAGTTGGACTTGGTTATTGCCGACGAACCTATCCCTCCGAATATTAATGTGCGGGGCTACAGTCATGCGCTGGGAGAATGTGGGATTAGTTTTTTAGCTTCCTCCGAATTGACTGATAAATTAAATGATAATTTTCCTGAATGTTTAAATGGCGCCCCTTTACTATTACCCGGTGAAACGAATGCTGTACGAAACCATCTCATTAAGTGGTTGGATGAGATTCATATCTATCCCAGAGTTGTTGGTGAATTTGATGACAGCGCTTTAATGAAAGCATTTGGTCAGGGTGGTACAGGTATTTTTATTGCCCCTACCGCGATTGCAACTGAAGTAGCAAAGCAATACGGTGTAAGCATAATCGGCGAAACGGATAAAGTGAAAGAAAGGTTTTTTGCTATCTCTGTTGAACGCAAGGTTTCTCATCCAGCTATTGTCGCCATCAATGAAACTGCCCGTGAATGGCTTAATTTGGCAACTTGAAACGGCGAGCATCAAATTTGAATAAATCTTCGGCAAATCCAATACTTCGTAAATTACGATGAATAACTAAATAATATTCGAATTTTATAAATTTATATAATTCTCTAATCTGGAATTTATACACAACAAAAATAAAGACCGGAGAAAATGTATGAATAAAGCGGGTAATGTTTTTTTACTTATTGCTACATTAACTGGATTTGTTAGTAATGCCTATGCAGTAGGGTGGACTGCTGAAATCAGTGATGTCAAAGCTTGGAATAATGACAAGGTTGAAATCTATATTAGTAATCCCAGAGACTCCAACCCCGTTGGCGCTAAATGGGGGTGTGAGAATGATCTTGTGCTGGTTGGTGATCCCGTTTCACAATCGATGCTTCATACAATTTTGACAGCATTTAACGTAGGCAAAACCATAAGGATGGATGTGATAGGTTACAAAAAGTCTTGTCGCATAAATTATATCCAGACAAAAGAGCATAAATCTTTTGAAAAGGGGAAATAGTCGATGCTTGAGACATTGTCAACATTAACACAGTGATAATCTCTATTAGTCATGACTATTGATATGGTGCCGAGGGCGAGAATCGAACTCGCACTTCCGAAGAAACCGGATTTTGAATCCTTTTGAGTCAATAAACGACAATAAGCTACAACTTATAACAATAAATAAATTAGAGGCTTACAAGAAAAGTATCACTGTAGCCAATTGTGACATATTGACGTTAGTTGTAGTCAATACCCCCATAATTCCCCCAAGAACAACTAGGTTATTATAGGTATAGGATTCTCTATGAAGACAACGGTAAGTTTTCTATTTTAGAATCGTGATTAACCGTCTACAAAGATGCTTAATTAAAAATTATGCTTACTTTCAACATTCAGCTAAGATTGAAGTTTGCATATTTCAAATGGGACGCGTGGTACTAGTGCTTCACTAACTCCTTACCCTAAGTATTGAGTCAACAGTTACAGTAATAAATCTCAAAGAGACCTAGATGGAAACTAAATCAACACACTGGATTATAGAAGCATTGCTTCGCTTTAAACCAGAGTTAGAGCTGCCAAGTGACTATGACCTCTCGTTGGATACCAGAAAAGCTTGGGATCATTTACAAAAGATACTAAAACTCCCTCCTAAAGTAATTGGCGAAGCATTGTCCCAATACTACTCTGCTGAGATTGCTGACATCAAAGAATTCAAACCAGCTAGAAAAAACCTTTTTCCAGAAAATATTTGTCGTAATTTAGCTATTCTTCCCTTTGATTTGGTGGCTAGTGTGCCAGTAATAGCAACATGTGATCCCCGCTTAACGCCAGAACACCGAGAACAAATACGTTTCATTTTAGGGCGCGACTTTAAACTTGCCATTTTGTCTCCTGATGAGATCGATATTGGGCTCACTCTACTATTCTCGCATCATACTCATGATGATCGAACGATTGATCTGTCCGCCTCATTCGTCGGTGAAGATGAGACTGTGATGCTGGCGAAGGCAATTCTGCGCTCTGCCATCGATAAAAAGGCATCGGACATACACATTCATCCAATGGTTGGCGGTGCTGCGATTCGATTTCGAGTCGATGGTGTTTTGGAGCGAATTGCAATGCTCCCTAAACAAAAGCACGATAGTTTGTCTCGCTTTTTCACAACGAATGCAGGTCTAGAGCCAAACCCTTTAATTGCGCAAGATGGCCGTGTGCAATTAATTTATGGTCAGCGTGAAATTGACGTTAGGCTGTCTTTATTACCCGTATTTGATGGCATAAGAATAGTGTGCCGTCTCCTTGAACAAGGTAAACAGTTTTCCTTAATGAGCAGTGGCTTTTCTCCCGCTGACTATCACGCCTTAAAACGTCTCGTGTCAAATGGTTCAGGTATCGTGCTACTCACCGGTCCTACGGGCTCAGGAAAGACTTCCACGCTGTATGGGCTCCTTTCTGAGCTGAATAGTGTTGATGTCAATATTATGACTTTAGAGAACCCAGTGGAGTACGTGCTACCAGGTATCTCTCAGGTTCAAATCAATGATGCGCAAGGTCTTTCCTTTGGGGATACCTTGCGGTCCATACTTAGGCAAGATCCTGACATCGTGTTGGTTGGCGAAATACGCGATGGTGAAACCGCAAGCATTGCAGCTCAAGCTGCTTTAACAGGGCATTTAGTACTATCAACGTTACACACCAATGATGCAATGGCAGCGGTACCTAGATTGTTGGATCTTGGAATTGATTCAACTGTGTTAGCCGATGCACTAGTAGGGGTTGTATCACAACGTCTAGTGAGAAAACTATGTTCATCTTGCAAAACAAGCGTGACTGAGCCGCTGCTGCCAGAGGAAGAAGAGTATATGCGTCTAACTGGCGAACAGCCTAGTTGCCGTCCTGTTGGATGTGAGGCATGCAACTTCATCGGCTTTATTGGCCGCTTGCCCGTCACCGCAATATTGGAGATATCGACTGATATGAGAGCTGCAATGTTGGGCGGTTCAAATAATGTTCACGAGTTGACAGAGGCGAACAAAGGCTTTCAAACATACATGGCTATGAGCGCAGGCCAATGGATAATCTCTGGTGATAGCACGATTCAGGAGGTAAGCCGAGAATTAGGTTTGCGTTTCTGGCGTGAGCTTGCAGAACTCAATAACATGAAGACTAATATACTCTTGGAAAATTTCGCTGGGTCGAATAGCCCCTCGGAAAATCGACTCAAATTATTGTGTATTTCGGATCGCACAGAGCTACTATCAGCGCTTACTGATCATTTACAATATGGTGTTCTGTCGGTGAGTAATGAGCTACAAGCCTCAGATGTTCTTAAAAAAGACTCTTCGATTATTGCTATTTTGATTGATTCCTCGTTGATGCAAGCGACTCCCGCCGAATGGCTTGGTGAGTTAAGGAAGCAATTGGCTTGGTCGGGAGTTCCCGTGCTATTTTTGCTTTCTCCTCAGGATCATGAAATAAAAGAGCTGCTAAATTCATTCCATGCGCATGCCGTGGAGTATGAAGAAGGTATGACAGATCCTGCCGTAATTATCCATGAACTACAAAATATTCTGACCAAGGGAGCACGCTAACGTGAACGACTTTACGTCTCGAAAAAAAATAAACCACGGTTTTACCCTCCTTGAAGTGCTCATTGCATTGGCAATTATAGGGGTACTCGCCGCGCTAGTGATTCCTGCATATCAAGACTATGTGACACGAACAAGAGTTACAGAAGCTTTCGTGTTTGCTGATGCTGAAAGAATTAAAATTATCGAAAAACGTATGGAGGGATCAGGCAGTATTTCTGTAGCATTCTCAGAACCCACGGTGGATATGACCACTCTGCAATGGGTACCTGTTGCGAACGGAAACCCTACCGGAGACTCGGTGATCGGTTATATTCTTCCGACCATGGATTTGCCTGGCCTTGGCTTAAAAGACGCATTCGCTCTTGAGTATCTGTACAACGGTTCTTGGCGCTGTGTGAATGCGACGGATGCTGCAGGCCGCAATGCTGTTTCTGCTAACGAAGCGCTTGAGCACAAGTACCTCCCAAGTAGCTGTCGTACCGGAGCAGGTTTGTTGGCGGCACACCCTAAGGCTCCTGCGGGTTGCCCCCCCGGAACACAACAAGCACAAGTGAAAGATGCGAGCGGCAAGTTGCAACAAGTCTGTCAACCATCTAAGCCTGCTTTATCACCTGCGGCACAACCTTCAGTACAGCCTTTGGTAAAGGCTACTGTTAAGCCTTCAGCCTGCCCCGTAGGTCAGGACTGTGGCCACAACGACCCAAAATGCCCAGCTGGGCAAGAATTCATCGGGGCGTCTTCAGTGACAGTCCGTGATCAGCACAATCCGTTTGGCTCCAGCGGAGTTTATACAACAACCTCTAAAGTCATTCCGGCGCAGTGCGTCGCAAAATGCAAAGACAATTTTGCCTTTAATCCTAATGACCCTAGCCAATGTACGCTGAAACCATCAACCAACAACCATACTTGTAGGGGGCCTAAGTTCATTTGTGAGCGGAGTCACGTTACTACCGGTGAACCATGCACTGTTGACGCACCCTATGCTGCAAACTTCGTAGAAAACTTAAAAGATGGCTCTCGATATGTTACAAGAAGCTGCATAACTCAGCAGGAGGCCTTCGAGGCCGACACATACAACAAAGCGCATCCTAATTGTAAAAATTATAATGTTGTGGTGCTTCAAGACGCTAATTTTAAATGCACTTTCCCCTGTTATGGTGATGCTTGTAATCTTGAGACAGTTCCCGATCACCCGGCCACATGGTCGGCTGGTAAAACGGCAAAAAACTTACCCGATCAATTCGATAAACCATAACGGCAGAGCCGTCAAATGGCTGATAAAAAGGACAAGAATTCACATACAATTGGTAACGAACTACCGAGTGTGACTGATATTTTGCGAAGCAGTGGCGATGCCAATAAAAGTGACTTCGACTTTCATAATAAAGGTATTCGACAAAGTACCTCAGAACCGCCAGATAACCTTGATGAGTTGTTAAAAAAAGGACATAACAAACAGGGTCAAGTCTCAAAAACAAAAAGGACTACTGACATAAGGCCTTTGAAGTTACCTGATATCGAAGCCATAGTGAACGCGAGCCCTCAACGTAAAGCGCTTCCAAAAAACACTCCAATCCCCTCACATAAACCAGAAAGATCTCTTCACCAAATAATCAGCTCATCTCGGCCTGAAAATGTAGTACCACAGAAAAATCAGACGCTCGACAATGGAGTTGGTCAGTATAAAAAACGTAAGGTTTTAAGCTTTGTCCTTCTAGGGCTACTGGCGGTCACTATTGTTGGCCTCTTCATGCGAGATCAAACGCAACAACAGCTGCCTGACTCTGACGTTGCGCAACAATTGATGGTTATTGTTAACGGAATAGAAAGATACCGATTAGAAAATAATCGCACGCCCGATAAGCTATCTTATCTTCCTGAGTTTCCAGAAAATGCTGTTGAATGGGCTGTTGATCAATACGATATACAGCTAGAGGCAACTACACTTGAATTATTTTTTTGGGAGGATGCTAGGGGTTACATCGTCATGTCGCGGTATGACAATGAAGCCTGGATGTATATGGAAAAAGGTGAACCTAAAATAAGGAGAGTACCAGCAAGATAGAAAGGAGACTTAGTAACCATGAACGAAGCATATTCAAAGAAGGATGCGGAAGAAATATTATACTTGCCTATTCATTGTGTAGGATAGACTAATCAGAAAACAACACGTGACGTAGAATGGTAAATATTATAATGAACGTGAATAAAGTACTAATAATGATGTTATTCATGCTGTCTTGTACTGTGATGGCTAATGAGAATAAATTAACTGCATTCGAACTGAACAAACATCTATTAGCATTTAGCGACAACTATCAGGAGTCTATTGCTGAAACGATTGACAATATAATTGCTGAAGGCGTCAATTCGACGGCACGGATGATGTATCACACCGTGAAGCTCTTTTATGCTAACTCAGCGATCAGTATTGCTGTCGAAGCCGATGCGACTCATCAGTTGCTTGACATGATCGTAATGCTAAGACTTCAGCGCCTTGTATGGCAAAACGGTGGCGATAAAGCATTATCGACAAAAGATCAGGCTATGCGTATATCATTAGCGTTAGCTAAGTTGGAAGCTCAGTTACATAAATTAGCCTTGCGTGTTTTTACTCAGGCCGATGTTAATTCGGTTGTCGCACTTGCGGAAGAGTGGAGACAAGACAATCCAGAGCGTGACTATGTTGCCTTTGTAAGATTTCAGAATTTTGCTGATTCTGAAGGCAAAGCGAAGATAGATAAAATTCTCAGCAAAGGTGGTTTTTTTTCCTCGATTTCTGATGTCAATTACGAAATTGAGGAGACTCGATTTGCGATCGAGCGCGCCATGTTTATGGCTAATCGAATGCCTATTCTGATTGAATGGCAGGCCGAGCTTTTTTTATATAAAACATTGTCTGCTGACGAAATAACACAGGCGTTGACACAATCACAGAGATTAACCGAATCTGCAGAGCGTATTAGTACGCAGGTGGAACAATTACCTGAAGATATTCAGACCTTGTTTGATAAGAATTCAAAATTTGCTGAAGCTATTACCAATAATATAGCCAAAACGTCAGAGAACCTGAAATTTATTTCCGACCAATTATCACCGCTGATCCTTTCGCAAGATAACTACGAACACGAGGAGATAGATCTGAAGCTGGTTAAATTAATATTCGAGGATGCTTTGGCAACATCAAACCAGCTTGCCTCCATTGCCGAAAGTCTAAATAAATTTAACTATGATAGTGAAGACGCTAATAACCTGTCTGGTCTAGTAGCGAAGCAACTTACTCAGGTCGATAACATATTAGCTAAGAGGATGGCGGATTTGGATAGCCGGCTTATTAATCATCGTGAATTGATATTTGATCGAATGTTTATATTGTTGATGGCATTTTGTATTGTATTCCCCGTGGTATTTTTTACCGGGTATCTATTGACCCGGCGCCACATCATAAAGTATGGAAAGAAAATTTCTGAAGAGACAACGAAATAGTGTCTTAGTTAAATGTAAAAAGCGACAATAAACAAAAAAACATCTTAGTGGTGCCGAGGGCGAGAATCGAACTCGCACTTCCGAAGAAACCGGATTTTGAATCCGGCGCGTCTACCAATTCCGCCACCCCGGCTTTGAAGTACAGATAAGCAGGCGGCAAGTATAAGGAAAGTCTGCGCCGGGTCAAACTTTAAGC
>Ga0316204_10008029_pt1 | contig 14984 bp, 8 predicted proteins | sample 6monrhotite_MG_2_FD_205661 | JGI IMG/M metagenome (GOLD analysis project Ga0316204, IMG submission 205661) | Microbial mat bacterial communities from mineral coupon in-situ incubated in ocean water Damariscotta River, Maine, United States -... | ecosystem: Environmental > Aquatic > Marine >...
ACGATCGGTTATCTTCTCCAATTACAGAAGAAGCAGAAGGTAGATATTGACCGCGCTGCAATAAGTTCTAGTAAGGCACACCAAGAGGCTATTGACTTTAATAAATTCATATTTGTATTTATTTTCTTTGTAGCAATGCTGTTTGCAGTAATTATTATCTTGAAGATACGCAAAATAGAAACTGCTTTGATTGAGTCAAAAACTGAAACTCAGAAAGCTCTTGACGAACTAACGCTATACGCTAATTCGTTTGAATATAGTGGTGAAGCAATGATTATCACGGATGGTGATAACCGAATTATTAATATAAATTCGGCATTTACCTTTTTGACAGGCTATAGCTTAAGCGAACTCATTGGCAAAGATCCAAAAGTTTTATCCAGTGGAAAAAATCAAAAAGAAACATATGAACAAATGTGGAATGCGCTTCAGCTTGATGGATTTTGGAACGGGGAACTATGGGATAGAAAGAAGAGTGGTGAAATATATCCAAAGTGGATAAGCATATCTGTACTCAAGGACACCACCGGAGTAGTGCAAAATTATATAGCCAGTTTTACCGATATAACTGATCGTAAAAATTCTGAGGAACAAATCGAGCTCTTAGCTCATCATGATATTTTGACAGGCCTTTACAATCGTTTCAGTCTGGGCGAGCGTCTTAGTCAGTCCATTTTGAGTTCCAAGCGTGAGAAAAGGCAGTTAGCCCTTCTCTTTATTGATCTCGATAAATTCAAGAATGTTAATGATACTTATGGGCACAGTGTTGGTGATTTGCTATTGGTAGACGTTGCCAAGAGAATTAAGGGTGCTATACGTGAAAGCGATATTGCTGCCCGTAATGGCGGTGATGAATTTGTAGTTGTGGTTAACGACATAGAGCGATCTGAATTTGTTGGTTATATTGCAAAGAAAATTTTGAATGCTATCTCAATTCCATACCATATCGATGGTCATGTCTTAGAAATAACTCCGAGTATAGGTATTAGTATTTTTCCTCATGATGGCCTAGATGAGGAGATGTTGCTAAATAATGCCGATGTAGCGATGTATCATGCTAAAGAGCTTGGTCGAAATAACTTTCAGTTATTTTCTCAAGAAATGTTATCCAAAAGACAAGAGCGATTGAGCTTGGAGCATGCGCTTATTACAGCACTGCAGAACGAACAGTTAGAGCTGTTTTATCAGCCTCAAGTTAGTGCTGGCAGCTATTACATCACAGCCGTTGAAGCACTTGCGCGCTGGTCACACCCTGAGCTTGGCATGGTGTCGCCTGAGCTGTTTATCAAGGTCGCAGAAGAAACTGGACAGATTTATCAACTGGGAACCTGGGTGCTAGATGAGGCCTGTCGTCAGCTTTCTTGTTGGAAAGAGTCTGGGCTTGATCCAATTCGGATGTCAGTTAATCTGTCTGCAATGCAATTACAGTCAGAGGGGCTGGTGGAGTTGGTTCGTTCGACCATGAAGAAATATAATATTTCTCATGGTGAGCTTGAGTTGGAAGTTACAGAAAGCTCTGCAATGGAGGATCCGGAACTGGCTGTTTCTCGATTGAGTGCCCTACGAGAATTGGGAGTGTCATTGGCTATTGATGATTTTGGAACAGGCTATTCATCACTGGCTTATATCAAGCGACTACCAATTCAGGTTTTGAAACTAGACAAGACATTTGTACGGGATATTGGCATCGATGATAATGACACAGAGATTAGTGCTGCCACCTTGGCGCTGGCACATAATCTGAATCTGAAAGTAGTTGCTGAAGGAGTTGAAACAGAGTTACAGCGTGATTTTTTACTTAGCCATGGTTGTGACTACTTGCAGGGATACTTTTTTAGCAGACCACTCTCTGCCGTGAAGATTACTGAGCTGCTGACAAATAGTCGTTATTACATCAATTGAGCTACCCTTAATATACTGGAAATTCTAAGCTTCTCTAGATTGCCTGGGATTTTAAGAGAAATTACAGCCAGCAAAAAAATCCTAACATTGCTGCTGAACTCTTGTGTTTCTCATGATGGGCCTGCACGGACTTGAACCCGCGGAACAAGGGATGAATTTCAGTTAATGCATAATGCGCTTACGTAATAGTAAAAGCCCGCCTAAACATAGCATCGCCAGAGGTGCCGGTGTTGGAACTGTGGTTGGAGAAGTATTGTCACCAGGTGGTTCTGGACAATCTGAAAAACATAATGCTCCGTCTATATTATCGAGCGATACTTTTGAAGGTGATGCGTGTGCCCCAGAAAAAGCAACCAATAAGCTAGTGTCTAGTTGGTTGAGCCATGCTTCTTTAGTAAAACCAACCGTGCTGGCATCAAGTTTAAATTCATAACCAACTTCTTTTATCCAGCCTGCATCATTATGTAATGACTCGGAAAAGACGCCAGTTCCTTCATCTTTTTCAACTCTATTTATGTCATCTATCAGAGCAAATGTATTTAAGTTGTAGACTAACGAGGTCTGCACCTGCACGATCGCGTCAGAGATAACGTAGTCTCGAATATCCAGGTTAGTTGATTGCTTGCCGTCAGTTGTTATTGTTTGCGTATAGCCAACACCTTTGCCTGCACGTGCGATTAATTCTTCAGGGGTTTCTCCTGTTTTTTTGAATTTTATCCCTTTAAGGGCATCACTCGCGGCCAACATGCCAAAGCTATGGTTTTTCCCCCAGTCTCCTGGGTTAGTAATGTTGTTGTTGTTTTCATAAACATTATCAACAAAAGTAGTTGGCATCATGACATACATATAAAGGTAATCTTTTGAGGCTTCTGTTGAAGCGCCAAAATAAAGCTTACCCCCTGGAGTCGTACCAGAAATGCCTTCAAAATTTAATCCAAAGTCAAATTCCAATAGGTATTTATCACTACCCATTCCATCAAACATGCCATCGAGGATTAAGACCGCATTGGCTTGGCTGCTCAGTAAAAAGGCACCGATAATCGATATGAAAAAATTCTTAAGCATTTCTATAATCTATGTTGTTATTTTAGATTTCGCTAATATTAGCTCTTTCTTATTTATGGGGCAAGAGTTGAGTGTGAATTCAGTAAGGACATTCCTGATGAATAATACTTTGAGCGATAGATTGGTAGCGGTGTATTGATGCTTAAACAGGTGGGCTGCGATATTAGTTGGGTACCAAAAATGACATACTGTCAGTGAGCGCTAATAATTTATTAGCCAACAAAAAAGCCAGCATTGCTGCTGGGCTTTCGTGTTTCATATGTTAAGCCTGTACGGACTTTAACCGTAGGCCAAGGGATTATGCAATCAAATGAAACTGACACGTCTGCTTCTAATTGACAGTACTATCTATATCAATAGCAGATGTTTTTCCTAGCGGTGAAGTGGTGAATGTCGTTCTACCCAGAGAGTCAGCCGCCTCTTTCAGCTGCCTAGGCGGTTCATCAATAGCTTCAGCTGTCAGTGGAAAGGTTCCCCAGTGAACACCGAGAGAATATCTGGACTTCACGTCGCGATGAATTTTTACGGCTTCTGCCGGATTGACATGCATATCTTTCATAAACCAACGCGGCGCATATCCGCCAATCGGAATGATAGCCAGATCGAATGGCCCTAATCGATCACCAATCTCTTTAAACTGTTTATCGTTATACCCTGTATCGCCGGCGAACCAGAGTTTGAAATCATTGATTTGTACAGACCATGCAGCCCACAACTGCTGATATCTGTCGTGCAGGCTTCGTGCAGTCCAGTGCTGTGAAGGGGTAGCGGTGATGCGTGCGCCAGCCACTGTTTTTTCATCCCACCAGTCAAACTCTTCTACATTTGTGACACCGAGGTCTCTAAACCAGCTTTTGTAACCAAGCGGGACAAGCCAGGTAGCTTTATTGCCTATCTTTTCAACTGTAAACTGATCTAGGTGGTCATAGTGGTTATGCGATATTAAGACTAAATCGATATTAGGGAGCTGTTCTATGCTAATTGCTGGTTGAGTAACACGCTTAGGGCCTGCAAAGGACAGAGGGGAGGCGCGCTGCCCAAATATGGGATCAGTTAGAAGATTAATCCCTTGGTACTGTATCAGTACTGTTGAGTGGCCCAACCATGTGTACTGAGGTAAATCAGTCACATTGTTTATCTGTTTTATATTCGCTGTTACGCTTTTAACCAAGTGTCCTTGACCGGTATATTCTGTCCATTCATCTTCTCCGAAATGGCGCATTTTTTGAAACCCCCAAAAGCTGGTGTCTTTTTTATTGATGTAGAGGTTTTGAAATCCCTCATCCGTATGGTGAGCAGGGCGCGTATCACCTTTGAGGGTATAGCTTGTTGAGCAGGCCGGTAATATGGCTATAACTACCGCAGCCAAGAGGGTCGCCAATATCAAAAGCTTTTGGTACCAGACCAGCTTAACCATTCTATTTAATCTACCCATTTTGTATATACGCTCTAGCCTTTGGCTTATCACTGGGATGTCTGTCAAGCTAATGACGAGATTTCCAGTTAATCTGACTGGCTTAATGATAGCCAAAAAAAGCCCAACATTGTTGCTGAGCTTTCGTGTTTCATATAGTGGGCCTACACGGACTTGAGCCGCGGACCAAGGGGGTTAGGGTTTGCTCGGACAAGTGGGTAGCTGAAGACATGATTTTCTGTATTGAGTAGAGGGTGCTCAGTCAGCCGATATGAGTGTGTTACCTCGATCCTTAGAGTTCACGCTTACTAAGCGAGCTTTAAATTAAATGTTGGTAATTTCAAAGCCTAATCAGCGGCGAAGATCGCTAACCGGCTAAAATCTGACATCGCTGTTTCACAGAGTTTTATTCTGACACTAAATATTCTGGAATTGGCCAGAAGCGGATATTGTCAATTTATAGTGGCTGCATTTTCCTGAAAATACTAATCGAGATAATACGTACGCAGGCTCAGTATTTGGAATGACAGATGGAATGGATGGCTGGCTTGAAAACGTGGTTTTCACTCAATTGTCTCTCAATTGTTCTATGCTTAACACTTCATAACTAACTGCTTCTCATCTGACCTTTTATTCACACACATTACTGAATGGAATGGAATATGGCATCCCAAAATAAACGTGCTCTTAGCCTGTTTTCTAGCAGAGTCCTCCTTTTTGGGGTGTGGCTTCTTTGCGCGGGAGGGGGGCTTCATGCAGCGCCAGCGGTCACTAGTGCAAATCCGAATGCCATCAAATTAATTCAGGGGAAAACAGCCACTGTTTTACTTAAGGGAAAAAGGCTAAACACCATAAAGGGCGCAACACTCAGTAAAGACAGAGGTGGTAAACGATCTATTGGAAATATCAGGAGCACTTTTTCCGGAAGATCTGCAGTCGGGCGGTTAATGCTGGTACTTAAAAGTGAGCTGGCTCCTGGAAAATATTTTATACATATAAATGACGGCACAAAACACCGAGTTCTACTGCCAGTGACAGCTCATGTTGCCAAAGCATCGAGAGTCAGAAAACCCAATTATCTGGATGGTGCTAAGCCACGAAACCAAGGTGGCATTAGGAGGGAGCCCGCTAGAACGTCACGGGCGAAACCGAGACCTGAAGGCCTTGTTGCAACACCAACCCAAAGGCGAGCCGTTACACGTCGAGATGCGTTTGAAGACAGACAAGGAGGCTCGGTAAGAGGGCCGGTGCCAGTAGCAAACAGGATAAAACTGCTCTCATTTACGATTAACGAGGGTGCAGAAGAAGTATCTGACCGCCTAGTCAACATACAGGCGTCGGTAAAAAATGGGCCAATTAGGGCGTTTCGAATTTGCGAAACATCATCTCGGCAAGAAGAGCGGCTCTGTGATATTGCTAGCAAGCCCTGGCAGACGACCAATTCTCCCAACTTTTCCTACTTGCTAAACACACCGAACAGCAATAACAAAACCTTACATCTTCAGGTTAGGGGTCATGCGCTTTCAGGTACTGCCATTCGCAATACACAAATCGATAACTTCTCTACACAGGTCAGTTCAACGATCAGGTACCAGATGGCACCAGCTTTGACATTAACACCCTCAATCAAACGGCAGTTCGCGATTTCACGGTTTAACTTCGCCATCGAAGGCATTCGCGCGGAACGATTAGAGGCCACGCTGAGGCTTACGGCTGGAACCGGGTGTCATTTTGGTCATGACGCCGATTATCAAGCAGAGGTCAATAAAACGAGTCCCACCAGTTTTGAGTTTGTGATAACCGACTACGCATACACTACTTCCAGTTCTAACCAATGCAGTGCTAGTTTACGGGTATTGGCATACGATGCGAATGACCAGAGGATGGATCATTTTTTAACCCGATACACTCAGGAGTTTTTGCCCTACGACAGTCGGATAATAACACTAGAGAATACTTTCGATTTGTATCAAAAATTGCTCATCAAAGAGGAGATGCTTTGGGGGGGAGGTCAGGGCTTTGCCGTTTGCGGCGGTAGTAGCATTGGTATCTCTGGAGTAAAAAAATTGGGTATATACAATGAGGGAGGAGACTTAGCTATTCAGACACGAAGTTCTCCAGTAGGCCGTTCCTGTGAATACAGCATGAATGCAGGAGTCAAAAGTGGCTGGCTGATAAAAATGAACTTTGAGGAAATAAAAGAGGGTCGAAAGTGTGAGGTATCCCGCGACGGACAGCCTAAGCATATTGCCCCCATGGTGTTAGCCTTAACTCGGGATAAACGATACATAGGCTGGGAGTCAGTAAACAATGTATTTAATAAGTGGCGAGGTGGTGGCGTAAATCCTTTCCCATCAAATTCGACTTCAAATCGATTACGGATTTTTCTTACTTGCTCTTCTGCAGCATCTAACAATCATGGAGTGAAGTCCATATTACGATCGGTAGAGTTTGAGGTGCCCCCTAACGCACCAGAAGATGCTACCTGGAGAGATGCATTTTTTTGATTGGTTTGATTGTCATACCGTGTCGTTATTGAGCTGAAGTTTCAATCAAACTAAAACAGCTAATATTTCGTGCTAATTATAAAGTGCTTTAGATAAGCTGCCTTTAATGAGGCTTAATAGTGGAGGAGCCAATGCATACAAAATTACTTTACTTGGTGATCCTGTTCATTGGATTTTTGGGGCATGTACCTGCCCATGCCCTGGAGCGACACATCCATGTGAATGGCGACCATCTATCTGTTCAGGACATTGCAGTTCTGGATCATCTCGCAAATAAGCAGGTCCCAGACGGTTATTATTGGATTAAATTTGATACCGGTGCATGGGGCTACGAGGACAATAAGCAAACTCAGGGCCAACTTGATATGTCTCGGGTCAAGAAAAACGCAGAAGCAAATTCTGGCAATGCATCACAATCGAGCGGTAACGCCCAATCAAGTTCTTCGTCTACTCCTCAGGGTACTCTGGATCCTTCTCTCATTGGGGCATGGATAAATCGCAAAAATGCCAGCAATGGTATCTACCTGGAAACCCAAACAAACTGGGTATTTTCATCTAACGGAACTGTTGGCTGGGGCACGGGAACGATTATTGCTGGTGGCACAGCTAACGTCTCACTACGCGGTGGCGGCAACAGCTCACCTGAGTATGGAAGATGGGCTGTGAAAGGCGACCAGCTATTTGCCAATTGGGATGGAGGAACGCGAAACCAGTGGACTTATTCAATATTCGAATATGATGGAAGACCCGCATTGTCTTTAACGCTACCTAATGGCAAACGGTTTTTCTTAAAGAAAACAGATTGAAACTACTAAGCAAGATCTAAGGGGGCCTCTGAATACCCCTTCAGTAAATGACGCATTAAATACAGGCATATGAAAAGATACTGATAATTATTTTGTTTCAAATTGCAACGCCGTTGCTACAGTCATTAAAGGAGGGCTGATGTGATTCTGCTTTTCGTTTCAGACGTTTCCTTTATTCACAATGACGACTAATTAATGCTATCGGCCGCTCACCATTTTTTGTATTAAGTAATGCTGCATAGGGGTTGTTGGTAGAAGCGTTTCCTGCCAACGCAGTAATCATTTGATTGTATGAAGGGTTAAGGCTTGTCAAGGCACCATTACCCAATTCAACTCCAAGTGAACCTTGCTCGAAGGTGTTGCCAATATCACTTTCTGCTGTGCCTAATTCCTTCTGTCGCAGAAATACCACCACATTTATACTGCCTTCATGCCACAGGCGATGCCAGCACGCAGACTTAGCTGGAAAGAAAAATAATGACTCTGGCAATCTTATCTGACTGCTGGTTTTGTTAGCGATTACGCGCTTGAGTGTAAAATGGCTAACGGTATTAGAGTTGGTCTTTTCGATAGAAAGATTAACCTCAACAATAGCATCGGCCTCTGAGATCTTCTTCTCAAACTGAACCCATTTTCCTGCGATGGTGCTAGTGCTCATCAACAATGATGCGACTAAAGCAGAGGCAATACTTAACTTCTTCATAATATTCGCCGTTATTTTCCAGTCCGTAGGAATGTGGAGTATTCATGGAGTATAAGAAATATAAACGCTTTTTTACCAAATATCTTAAGTATCCATCTGCCGTATTTATCACGAGTCTTGGCAGAAAACATGAGTAAATGTTAATGCTGATCAAAATTAGCTGAATTTTATTCCTTATATTATTTGGCTCGAGAAAACAGACTTTTCGTTTATTGTCGTGTTGTGCGATACGATGAGGAGGCTGACACGTAGTCACGCGCTCGACTTCGTCTCCCTGAATTATTGTAAATCACACTACTTATGTATCTTATAATCAGCTTGCTGGGCCTCCAGCATCTGGTCGCTTAGGTTTTGAGTGCTGGTCCTGCTTTGGCGAAAAATGAATTATTAACTCTGGGTACATCTTTATGCTGAAAAGGATTGTCATTGCTGGTGTTGGTGTCACATTATTGGTTGGCGCTATTGTCTATATGAAGCTTGGTCAGTTTACTGTCATGGGGCAGGCGGCTACGGATATGACATTTCCGCCTTCGACTGTAACCGCTGTCTCCATTAACGAGGCTCAGTGGGAGCAGGTGATTCCTGCAATAGCTTCGGTGTCTGCCGTGCAGGGGGTTACTGTCAGTGCTGAAGTAGGTGGTCGTATAACCGCCATCAACTTTGAATCTGCCGCTACCGTCGAGGCTGGTCAGATATTATTACTACTGGATACTACGAGTGAAGACTCTCAACTGGCTTCAGCTCAGGCAGCTGCAGCACTCGCCAAAACTGAATTAAAGCGATTGCGCAAGCTGGTTAAAAAGAAGCTGACTTCTGAGGACACACTGGATCGGGCCAAAGCTCAGGTTAAGGAAACACTGGCACAGGTTGGTGTTATCAAGGCATTGATTCAGAAGAAAACCGTACGGGCTCCTTTTTCCGGACGACTTGGGCTTCGCCAGGTTAATCTAGGGCAAATTCTTTCCGTGGGTGACCCGATAGTTGCATTGCAGATGCCTGATCCCGTGTATGTGGATTTTTCCATCCCGCAGAAAAACCTTTCCCAACTGCAACGTGGCATGAAAGTACGCGTTACTTCCGATGCAACACCCGATGAAGTGTTTCAGGGTGAGATAGCAGCAATCAATTTTGCAGTAGATGCAGTGACACGAAATGTTCAGGTGCAGGCTTTGGCCAATAATCCTGATGAGAAACTACGTGTTGGTATGTTTGTTAACGTCGAATTGCTGCTTCCAGGCACTCGACAGGTTCTACCAATACCTGCGACAGCAGTACTTTATGCGCCCTTTGGTAATTCGGTCTTTGTTATTGATAAACAAAAAAATGAAGAATCTGGTGAGGTTGAAAAGGTTTTACGTCAGCAGTTCATCAAACTCGGGCAAACGCGTGGTGATTACGTAGACGTGACGGACGGGCTTGCAAGCGGTGAAACGATAGTGACCAGTGGCGTATTTAAATTACGAACTGGGATGAAAGTCGTCATTGATAATAAGTTATCACCGGGGTACAGCCTTAACCCTTCCCCCAGGGATTCCTGATGCAGCCTGTCAAGAGAAGTTTCACGGACCTGTTTATCGACCGGCCGGTACTGGCTATCGTCGTCAATTTGCTGATTGTGATTGCTGGGCTGAGTGCCTGGAACTCGTTGAGTGTGCGTCAGTATCCGCTGAGCGAAAATGCCTCTATTCAGATAATGACTACATATGTTGGGGCCAGTGCAGAACTGGTACGAGGTTTTATTACCACGCCACTGGAACGAGCTATCGCGGCTGCCGAGGGTATTGATTATGTTGAATCTAAAAGTCTGCAGGGAATCTCTATCATCAATGCACGACTCAAGATCAACTATGATTCTACCAAGGCGCTGACTGATATCTCTTCAAAGGTAAGTCGGGTACGCAATGATCTGCCTATTGAAGCTCAGTTGCCAAGCATCAGTGTGCAATCGGCAGACTCGGAAGTTGCTGCTGCCTATCTCAGTTTCTGGTCCGCTATTCTTTCTCCTGAACAGATCACCGAATATCTGACTCGTGTGGTGCAACCACGCTTGTCAGCGGTTAATGGTGTGCAGCGTATCGAGACTTTTGGAGCCAGGACATTTGCCATGCGCGTCTGGCTAAAACCTGATCGTATGGCTGCATTGCATGTAACACCTTCTCAGGTGCGACAGGCGCTGGCCGCCAATAACTATCTTGCGGCAATCGGAAGTACCAAAGGCGCACTGGTACAAACCTATCTAGCCACCAATACGGATTTACATAATGAAGAGGATTTTCGGCACCTCGTTGTGTACCAGAAAGATAGTGTCATCGTCCGTCTTAAAGATGTCGCTAATGTTGAACTGGGCGCAGAGGACTACGACACACTGGTGCGTTATTCCGGTGATACGGCGGTGTTTGCAGGTGTTTTCCCGCAGCCTAATGCCAATATTATTGATGTGATCGCAGGTGTTCGCAGTGAACTCGATAAACTGAAACAGGAAATGCCTGCTGGACTGGATGCCAATATTGGTTATGACGCTTCTGAATATGTTAGTGATGCAATCCATGAGGTGACTGTAACGCTGGGAGAAACATTGCTGATTGTGGTTATCGTAATTTTCCTGTTTCTTGGCTCGGTACGTTCTGTACTGGTGCCGGTGATGGCAATCCCCGTATCGCTTATTGGCGGTATATTTCTGATGCAAATGTTTGGTTTTACACTGAACCTGTTGACCTTGTTGGCAATTGTACTTTCAGTTGGGCTGGTTGTTGATGATGCCATTGTCGTGGTTGAAAACGTTGAACGCCACTTGCGTGAAGGACGCACACCACGTGAGGCTGCCATGCTTGGCGCGCGTGAACTGGTTACACCGATTATTGCCATGACTCTGACTCTCGTTGCAGTCTATATTCCAATTGGTATGCAAGGTGGATTAACCGGCGCGCTGTTTCGAGAGTTTGCCTTTTCACTGGCTGGAGCTGTGGCCATATCAGGTATTGTTGCGCTGACATTGTCACCTACCATGGCCGCAAAACTGTTACGGAGTGCGCAGGATGAAGAACGTGGTTTGACTGGCTGGCTTAACCATCGTTTTGATCGTTTACAGCAGGTTTATGGTCGTGCGCTTGGTTCAACGCTCAAGGCAAGGCCAGCTGTTTATCTGGTATGGATTATCATCAGTCTGTCGACCATTCCGATGTTTATATTCTCCCCCAATGAATTGGCACCTGCGGAGGATCAGAGTGTTTTGTTCGGCATTATTAATACTGCTTCCAATGCCACTGTCGACCAGAACGCACCTTATGCTGAGGCCGCTGAAAAGGCCATGTTGGACGTGCCAGAAGCTGCAGCAACGTTCCAGTTGTTATTTCCACCCTCTATTGGTGCAACAGTTGGTGCTGATGGTTTCAGTGGTTTAGTTGTTAAGCCCTGGGCTGAACGCAGCCGAACCGTTGCTCAGATGGTTCCGGAAGTACAGGCAAAGGTTTCTGAAATATCTGGCATTCAGGTGTTTATTACAACACCACCAGCTTTGCCCGGTGGTAGTAATTTTCCTGTTGAGTTTGTGATTACTTCTACAGCAGGTCCAGACAAGCTGCTTGAGGTGGCGCAATTGCTCAAACAGAAAGCAACTGCAAGCGGGCTGTTTGCATTTCCACCTGATATAGATCTGAAGATTGACCAGCCACAGGCTACGCTTATTTTTGATCGCGACAAGGTTGCAGACCTTGGTTTGAATCTCTCACAAGTCGGGGCAGATGTTGCCGCAGCTACCAGTGGAAACTTCGTCAACCGTTTCAATATGGACGGGCGTAGTTACAAGGTGATACCGGTTGTGCAACGTGCTGACCGCCTTAATGCTGAACAGTTGGGCGATATACATATTGCTGCTCCTGATGGTCAGATGGTACCGCTGTCTTCGATAGCGCATATTGAGCATTCAGTCGTAGCCCGTTCACTTAACCGTTTCCAACAGCTAAATGCGGTTAAATTATCTGCTGTGAGCACCCGTACTCTGGATGAGGCGCTGACATTTCTTGAGGACACTGCAAAAGAAATCCTGCCACCAGGCTATAGCTTTGACTATACCGGTGAGTCGCGTCAGTTGCGTACTGAAGGCAACAAATTTCTGCCTGCCTTCTCGTTGGCAGTCCTAATGATATTCCTTGTACTTGCAGTGCAGTTTAATGCTTTCCGCGATCCACTGGTTATCCTGGCAGGTTCAGTGCCACTGGCAATGTTTGGAGCACTGGTCTTTACAGTGTTAAAAATGCCCGACCCTAATATTCCTTACTGGACCAATGGCTGGACTACGACCATGAATATTTACGCTCAGGTTGGTTTGGTAACATTGGTTGGATTAATTTCCAAGAATGGCATCCTAATTGTTGAGTTTGCCAATAAACTTCAGCTGCAGGGGATTAATAAACTGGATGCTGTACTGCAAGCGTCAATGATACGTCTTCGTCCTGTACTGATGACATCGGTAGCAACCATTGCAGGGCATTTCCCTCTAGTCATGGTTGCCGGTGCCGGTGCTGAAGCCAGAAACTCCATAGGGTTGGTCCTTGTGGGGGGGATGGCAATAGGAACACTATTTACGCTGTTTGTTGTTCCATCTCTTTATGTACTAATCGCAAAGAACAGGTCTGTGGAAAATGCTGAGCAATAATATTTCATTTTTACGTTAATAATTTATTGTCTTTTTTTAGAATTTCTCGAACTCATAACATCTGCTCATATATTCGGTCACTCGCAAACATTAAAATCAACATCTTCTGGTGATGGTATTAGCTGCCTAGCTAAAAAGTTATGGAAAATACGTTTAACTCAGATAGTGGTTAATCTCACTATTGGTTGAGTTAAACACGACAGGCAGTTAATTGAGAATACACTTTCACAATTTTCCCAAAGCCATCATTTATATCCTTAACACTTCAGTTCTGCTTGCATAGTCTGCATCTGAACCTTCGATTCCTGATGATTTCCTTCTGCTTTATTATTTCCCAATGTACATGAGAATACAGTGATTGCCTGATATTTATGCTATGTTTTCATAATGAATAAATACTGGATACTTCGATACATATCTCTGGTGGCGCTTATCCTGCTAGCACCACCCGTTGTGGCGGAAGCGCCAGATGGTTACCCTTTTCAGTCATTTGATAAGGCGATGAAGCAGGCTAAGTCAGAGGCAAAACTTCTGTTTGTTTATTTCGGCCGTTATGGCTGCGGTTATTGCGAAAAAACCAATAAAGAGGCCTTTTCTGACCCTGGAGTTAAGAAACGTTACTCGGATAATTACATATTGGCTTATGTAGACTCGGAGAGCGGTAAGCGCCTGCGTCTACCAAGTGGGGAACGCATTACCGAACGTGAGCTAGCTATTCATTACAAGGCATTTGTGACGCCCGTCTTTTCTTTCGTGGCACCTGATGGCAATGCGATATTACGACTTATTGGCGTCCAGAGTAAGGATGATTTACTCAATGCTGACGCTCGGGTTCAGGACGTTCTGAACAAGACTGGCGCATCTTGAAACATACCTTAAGCTTATTGCTGCCGTACATCTTTGGACTGACATGCACTGCAACTTTTGCTCAACCTTGGCTGTTTCATAAGCCAGTAGATGTTACCAATACCTCGCAGCCTGGTGTCTTTCACCATTTAGAGTCGGCTGGAAGACGCAATGTTGCCGTTTCTAAAGATACAGTCGCAATCGTTTGGGAAGATGATCATGAAGGCGCTCCAGGCATATATCTTGCGCGAAAATCCATAAGCGAAAATAGCTTCACGACTGTAATCAGAATCAGCGGTAAAGGCGAGGCCTATGAGCCAGGAATCATGGCACTAACCAATAACCATTTCGCTCTTGCCTGGGAAGAAGGCGAACATGTATACGCGCGTATAGTCGGCCCTGAAGCTATAGGGCCTGCATTAATGCTGGGCAATTCCACAACAGCTCAAGCCAGCATCGCGACCAATGGTAAGCAGATATTTGTCGCACTTTCCGAGCGCTCAAAACGACATGGTCGGGTCATGTTATATCAGTTACAAATTAATAATCAGCTGAAACTTTTAACAAATTACAGTTGTTTCGTTGACCCTGCACCTCCTGAGGAGGAGCAGCTTTATCCAGTAGTGTCTGTGCTCGATAAGCACATAGTTGTTGCCTGGGAAGATCGACGGCCAGGGCACACCATCATCATGGCGGGGCAAAGCAAGTTAGACGATGTCTGCGAATTCGGCTCTCCAGTGCGAATCAGTGAAAAACCCGAAGGGCCAAAGATGCCTTATGGGGCTGGTCATGGTGTAGCACGTGTTGCTCTTGCAAACTACGGGCAGTCACGTTTGTTTGCAGTATGGGCGGACAAACGAAATTTTCAGGAAGGCTATGACATCTATGGTGCAGGCAAACAGGGAAGTGACGCTTTTACCTCCAATGTTCGAGTGCAGGATGATTTTGGTGGCGAGTCTCGTCAGTGGCATAGCACTGTAACAGGCCATCCTGACGGTAAGCTCGCCGTTGCATGGACAGATGAACGCGATGGTACTGCGGACATATGGTTAAGCTGGCTTGAGGGTGGGGTCTGGAGCGATGATTT
>Ga0316204_10008031_pt1 | contig 14982 bp, 13 predicted proteins | sample 6monrhotite_MG_2_FD_205661 | JGI IMG/M metagenome (GOLD analysis project Ga0316204, IMG submission 205661) | Microbial mat bacterial communities from mineral coupon in-situ incubated in ocean water Damariscotta River, Maine, United States -... | ecosystem: Environmental > Aquatic > Marine >...
GGCCAGGGCATATATCGAAAGTACAGGGGCGACGGATTCTGATGTACGTGAACTTCAGCTTGGTGAGTTAAAGTTCGATCCGACGCTTTGGAAAGGGTACAACAGAATTCAAGCACTCGAGCCTGATCTTGTTAATGCCCAGGAACTTATTCAATGGTCAAATCACATGGTTTTTGTTTATCCGAATTGGTGGGGGACGATGCCAGCTTTGATGAAGGGGTTTTTTGACCGGATATTTTTGCCAGGTTTCGCTTTCAAATATCGTGACCATTCTGCACTTTGGGACAAGTTGTTATCTGGACGCACCGCCCACTTGATCGTAACAATGGATACTCCATCTTGGTATTATCGTTGGATATATCACAGGCCAGGGCATAACGAGATGAAAAGAACAATTCTTGGATTTTGTGGCATCAAAGTCACACAGATTACTGAGTTTTCTCCCATCAAGGAATCCACACCTCAACAAAGAGAAAAATGGGTTAATATCGTCAAGGCTCATGGGGCGAATGCCTAACCATGCCATCAACGCGGGCAGCAAAAAACGCCAATAAACTCATACTTAAAGAGAAACATTGGAGTAAAAAATTCTGTATTCCATTGTCCGATCAATATTATTGCGATTCGATCCTGAAGTTACGCATGCAGCCTCACTTGCTCTTTTGGATGTGGCCTATCGGTTGGGTTTTCTGCGCGATATCAAAGACGAACGCACCTATGTTCCTCACAAAGTTTGGGGACTCGAATTTCCAAATCCAGTAGGGTTAGCGGCAGGTTTTGATAAGAATGGTGAACACATTGATGCACTTTCGAAGCTTGGTTTTGGCTTTATTGAAGTTGGAACCGTTACTCCCCGTCCACAACGAGGTAATCAGAAACCGAGGCTATTTAGAATCCCTGCGGCTCAGGCCATTATTAATCGAATGGGGTTCAATAACCATGGCGTTGAGCAACTTGTAAAAAACATAAAACGAGCCAAATATCGAGGCATCCTGGGTGTTAGTATCGGGAAAAATGCTGACACACCGATTGAAAATGCGGTTGGCGATTATTTGTTTTCATTTGACAAGGTCTATGAATACGCCAGTTATGTCGCACTAAACATATCCTCTCCAGGAACTCCAAATCTGCGTCAATTGCAGCGCAAAAAAGATTTATCAGAGTTGTTATCAAAGCTTAAATTAAAGCAGCATAAACTATCTGAAACTCATGGAAAATATGTGCCACTGGTCGTCAAAATTGCTCCTGATCTCACACCGGGTGAAGTACAAGATATTGCCGAAACACTCATAGCTCACAAAATTGATGGCGTGATCGCTACAAACACTACGCTCTCCCGTGAGGGTGTGGAGAACATGGAAAATAGTACGGAGAAAGGTGGATTGAGTGGAGCACCCCTCTGTAAAAAAGCAACCACCATCATCAGACAGCTAAATGTTGCACTTGAAGGAAAAATTCCAATTATTGCATCGGGTGGAATTATGACTGTGAAAGATGCCCAGGAAAAGTTCAATGCGGGAGCGTCACTACTACAAATATACTCAGGGTTAATATACAGTGGGCCTAAATTAGTCAGAAATATACTCACAACTACGTCATATGAAAAATAGCGGGAAACTATGTAGGCTAACAACCGCTTTCAACCGACCTCCTACGTCGACGGCTGAAGCGGGACGTTATATTTTACAAGGAAAGTAAGTGGGTAAAAAAACAATCATTTCATTTTTTATAATTCTATCTTTTGTATGCATGCTACTTTCTCTTGCTCCTTTTACACCAGCAATAATGGTTTCATTTTTAATGCTGTTAGTAGCAGGGGCATACGGCATTAATGGTTATTTAAAAACAGCAATATTACTACTGCTAATAAATACTCTTGCAGTAATAGGTAGCCCAAGCATAGACATTACTAACACTACATCTTTAATTTTAGTATTATTTGTTTTTCCTGTAAGCTTTGGTAGTGTAATTTGGGGTGTAAATAAATCAAATGAAAAATATAACAAGCGACTGTGATTCAAATCAACCCGAAACCGGGGAAGAAACCGGGGTCGCGAAGAAACCGGGGTCGCAACACAGTTTTCTCTAATATACCAAGATGATAAATTTTAATTGAATATATAACCCTTCTATGAAATTAGCATCGCACCACAAGGAGGTGGGCCATGTCTCGTAAACTTCGTTTTTCGCTGCCTGGAATTCCCCAGCATGTTGTCCAGCCAGTAGGGCAGATTAGCGTAGCGTAATCCGCCGTGCCTATCAGGAATGTTTTAATGTTCGCTGCAACGACTGACGGGTTACGCGAAAACCGCTAACCCGTCCTACGCAGGATAAAAACAGAAAACTGTGTTGCGACCCCGGTTACTCATTTGGCCATACTATACTGAGTTAACAAACTCTGCTTCATGCTGTGACACACTAAACTCAAACATTACATACCCTGCAAATAGGATATTCATTCGTATAACTCACGTTTACAGACTATCTGGCAGACGTTCTGTAATCAGTCAGGTATTGATGTTTATAAATACTTCACCTGAAAACTACTGCCATTACACTCTCACTGAACAGGTTAAATCTATTTTAGAACTTTGTTAAGCACCTCTTGTCGGAGTAGTATCTTGCAATCGGCGGACTGTATTGACTGAAACTATATTGGCTAACATTAAATGTTAAATATGAGATTATTAATTCCGATGACTTAACTAAGTCTTTATACAGTTTCATATGGTATGAAACAGTTTAATTTTGACATACCAAAAGGCAAAGCCAGTAATGTTTGAAAACGTGTTTTTTCAAATAGGTGCAATCCTTGGACTGGCAGCAGTCGGCGGCGCGCTTGCCCAGTTTTTTCGACAACCACTGATTGTCGCATTCATTGCGGTAGGCATTATCCTTGGGCCATCAGTTCTGGGCATGGTGGCCTATAGTAGTGAAATCGAACTGTTCGCACGCCTTGGCATCGCCCTACTGCTGTTCGTCGTAGGGTTAAAGCTGGATTTACACATTATACGTACTGTCGGCCCGGTTGCTCTGGCCTCTGGTCTCGGTCAGGTAATCTTTACTTCTGTTATAGGTTATCTGATTGCAATATTACTCGGCATGTCACACATTGCGGCAGTCTACGTTGCTGTCGCGCTGACATTTTCAAGTACCATCATTATTGTCAAACTACTCTCAGACAAACGTGAAGTTGACTCACTGCACGGACGTATCGCCGTGGGCTTTCTCATCGTGCAGGATATCGTTGTTGTTATCATCATGATCGCCCTGACTGCCTTTGGCCAGGCCGGCAGCACGGAGATCCATATTGGCTGGGAGGCACTCAAGATACTGGCCAAGGGAGTTATGATGCTGGTTACCGTAGCGCTGCTCATGCGCTATGTCCTGCCCCGGCTGATGCAACGTCTGGCGCACTCTTCAGAGCTTTTAATGCTATTCGCTATTGCCTGGGCGGTGCTGGGTGCTTCTGCCGGTGATGCCCTTGGTTTCAGCAAAGAGGTCGGGGCATTTCTCGCGGGTATCTCCATAGCCTCTACCCCCTTTAGAGAACAGGTCGCCGCGCGCCTGGTTTCGCTACGTGACTTTCTTTTGCTGTTTTTCTTTATTGAGCTGGGTGCCGCACTGGATCTGAGCATTCTAGGTACGCAGGTGTGGTTCGCTGTGATCTTCTCTCTGTTTGTTCTGATTGGAAATCCGCTCATTGTCATGGCCATTATGGGTTACATGGGCTATCGCAAACGGACAGGATTCCTCGCCGGATTAACGGTTGCGCAGATCAGTGAATTTTCACTGATCCTGGCAGCGCTTGGTTTCAGCCTGGGACATCTGAATGAGGAGACCGTAGGACTGATTACTCTGGTAGGCCTGATCACTATCAGCATGTCGACATATATGATCCTGTATTCACATGTGCTCTATGAACGACTGGCTCCCTATTTATCGATCTTCGAGCGCAAGGTTCCGTATCGTGAGCTGGAAAATACACTCACTGCAGAAGACGAAGCGGATATCTTGCTGGTTGGATTAGGCCGCTATGGATCAATACTGGCAGATAGTCTCCGCCAACGGGGCTGTCGACTCATTGTAATGGACCTTGACCCGTCTATTGTGCAACGCCATGCACATGAGGGATATGTCGTTCATTATGGCGATGCAGAGGACCCGGAATTTATTGCCACATTACCCCTTGCAAAAACAAAATGGGTCGTGAGTACCATTCGTGACCCCAGTATTAACCGTATGTTGCTTCACAGTCTGCGCCAGCTGGATTACAGCGGTAAAGTTGCCGTCTCAACCTCAAACCAACATGATGCACAAGAGTTCGAGCGGATGAGTGTGGATATGGTGCTGATTCCCTATGCCGATGCGGCAAAGGAAGCGGCAGACCGCCTGATGGCATCAGACAAGCCTGACAAACATATCAGCATCGAGGGAAATAAGTCATGAAAAGATTCAAAAATATTCTTTATGTTTCCGAAGATTCCGTTGCGCAGGATGCGGCGATTGCGCGTGCAGTATCACTGGCAAATAATAATCAGGCTGAATTGACCGTTATTAGTGTTATGGAAGAGATTACTGAAGGAATTGGTATTCCGGACGATGTGTCCCTCTCTACGGACTTACAAACGCTCATACAGACTGAACACAATAAGTCGCTTGAAATCTTAGTTGAGCCATACAAACATCAATTAAATATCAAGCTGGAAGCTCTGGTCGGTAAAAGGTTTATTGAAGTAATCCGCGCTGTCCTGCGTAATGATTACGATCTGGTTATAAAAGCTGCCGAAAATCCGAACTGGATCGATCGACTATTCGGCAGTGATGACATGCATCTGTTACGCAAATGCCCGTGCCCGGTATGGTTTATGAAACCAGGAGAAAAAACCAATTATAAGTGTATAGTCGCTGCGGTTGAATTTGACCCTGTCAACCTGAATACTGTGGATGACGACCTTAACAAAAAAATTCTCTCGCTTTCCAGTTCACTTGCTTTATCCGACTTTGCCAGTTTACATCTTGCGCATGCCTGGGATGCACCTGAGGCTGGATTTATATCCTTATGGGCGGATAACCCAGCCGAAGCTGAAATCAATGTAACAGAGGGTGAACACCTCCGTCACCAAAGAGGTATGGACCTGATCTATCAGAACCTACACCGACAGATGGAAGAAGATGCGTTCAAGTTTATATCTCCACACACACATTTACTTAAAGGATTAGCCGCCAAGGAGATACCCATACTAGTGAATAAACTGGATGCCGATCTGGTTGTTATGGGGACCGTCGCACGCACAGGAGTTCCAGGACTTATTATTGGCAACACCGCAGAAGCGATTCTTGATCAGCTAAAATGTTCAGTACTAGCTGTAAAACCAACCGGGTTTGTATCTCCTGTTACAAAAGATTAACACCATACAGAGATATAGCTTATAGAAAATATCACAAAAGGTTGAGGCTGTAGAAAAACCTCGAAAATTTAGAAATTTAAAACCCGCCTCGGCAAATATTGAAAAAATATCGATTTCGGAGGTTTTTCTACAGCCTCGTTAGAGTTAAAAAATAAATAAGGAATAAAATGAAAGTAATATTAGCAACATATTTGCTACTCTTTTCTTCTCCCTTGTTGGCTCATGATGAAGAAATTCCGATTAATAATACGTCTGAGTTAAAATTATGGTGTAAAAACAAATCTTCTGAGTATTTTTTAGCACAAGATATCACTCCGTACAATTGGACTGCCTCATGGTGGAGTGAAGGTAATTTTCTCCACGTTAAAGGTTCATGGAAAATTGGCACAAAAGAACATATTATTAAATGCAGCATAAGAAAAGGCGTTGCAGAGAAATATGCAATATGGAAATTTATAGAAAAATAATGAACTCTAACAAATCATTTGTGTGGGACCGTCTAAAACGCTGCGCGCTTTATCCGCCTCCAAAATTCATACGTTACGACCTAAAACAAATAAAATAATTAAGTACCTTATTCAAATGACTAAACACACACTCATGTCCTGGAGCAGCGGTAAAGACAGTGCCTGGGCTTTATATAAACTACAGCAGGACCCTCAAATTCATCTCAAGGGGTTATTCTGTACCATCAACAAAGAATTTGAACGCGTTGCGATGCATGGCGTCAGGATAGAATTACTCAAGTTGCAGGCAAAACAAATCGGTCTGCCACTGGAAATCCTCGAGCTCCCCTACCCCTGTAGTAATGAAGACTATGAACACATCATGGGAGCGTTTATTCATCGAATACAAAAAAACGAGATTGAATGCATTGCCTTTGGTGATTTATTTCTGGAAGATATTCGCGCCTATCGTGAAGAAAAACTCAAAGACACGGGCATACAACCCATTTTTCCTCTATGGGGAATCCCGACAGCATCACTATCAAGAGAAATGATCGACGGTGGTCTGAAAACCATCATCACCTGCGTTGATCCGAAGCAGGCACCTGTGGATTTAGCAGGTAAAAACTATGATCATGCTTTTCTTGACAGCCTGCCGGATTCCGTCGACCCTTGCGGTGAGAACGGCGAGTTTCATAGTTTTGTCTATGATGGCCCTATGTATAACCACCAGATTAAAATTACCGTGGGAGATACGGTTGAGCGAGACGGCTTTGTTTTTGCCGATATTATGACCGCAATCAAGTGAACTACAATAAGGTAAAATTCACCCACGTTTTAAAATATCCAGAGGAACCGCATAAAACAGTTCACGTCTCTAATGGGTCATCAATTGATAACGCAAAATTATTTTTTGAATCACCCGAATTTATATACTTAGAGAAGCTGGAGGAAAGTGTGCTATAACAAAATAATTATTTGTGCAGGATAGCCTAATGCAACACACTAAATTCACTCAACAAGTCAAGTGTTACTCAACTAAAGAGAATGTAAAATGAGCAATCCCATTATCGCTGATAATAAACCGAAAAAAGTGAGCCTCAGCAAGGGGCAGGAATATTATTTTTGTACTTGTGGACGATCTGCTAATCAGCCATTTTGTGATGGCTCTCATGCAGGGACATCGTTTAATCCTAAAGCCATTATTTCTCAAGAAGACGGCGATGCCTATTTATGTGCGTGTAAGCATAGCGGAAATCAGCCGTTCTGTGATGGCACACATAAACAATTTAATGATAAACAGGTGGGATCCGAAGGGCCTGGTTTAAATACACAAAATATCGACACTCCCGTTGCTGTTGCTACAGTTGAAGAGCCAACAGTTGAGTTTATACATCAGTTAGCCAAAGAAGGTCTGAAGAATATGGGGCATCACGGCCCAATGATCTCGATGGGTGTTCCACGCCATAAACTACCCCACTGGGATGATCTTCAAATTATGACAGCACAAATGGCGATTAAACCGCTAATGGAAGATCGTCCTGTGTCTACAGAACTCGTCATAGGGCCAGAAACCAGAAAGCCTTTAATATTAAAGATACCGTTATTTGTCTCGGATATGAGTTTTGGTTCTTTATCTGAAGAAGCGAAAGTAGCTTTGGCGCGAGGTGCTGAGCAATCAGGTACAGGCATATGTTCCGGTGAAGGTGGAATGTTACCTGAGGAGCAAGCAGAAAATTCACGTTATTTTTACGAATTAGCGAGTGCAAAATTCGGGTATAAAGAAGATATATTAGAAAAGGTACAAGCATTTCACTTTAAGGGTGGACAAGGTGCAAAAACCGGCACTGGCGGACATCTTCCTGGCAATAAGAACAGGGGGAAAATATCTCAGGTGAGAGGTATTCCTGAAGGCCAGCCCGCTATATCTCCACCCACATTCAAAGACCTGTCTACAACACCAGATTATAAAAAATTTGCTGATCGTATTAGAGAAATCACTGGAGGTATCCCGATTGGTTTTAAACTCAGCGCTAACCATATTGAAAAGGATATTCAGTTTGCCCTTGATGCAAGCGCTGATTACATCATATTAGATGGACGAGGTGGAGGCACAGGTGCCGCGCCTGAAATATTTAGAAATCATATCAGCGTTCCAACAATACCTGCCCTTGCACGAGCGCGCCGCTATCTTGATGAACAAGGGGCAAGTGGTCGTGTCTCACTGATTATTACCGGTGGTTTGCGAGTCCCAATCGATTTCGTAAAGGCCCTGGCCCTCGGTGCTGATGGAATTGCTATCTCCAATAGCGCAATTCAAGCGATTGGGTGTGTCGCCGCCAGAATGTGCAATACAAATAACTGTCCTACCGGTATTGCAACGCAAAAAGAAGATTTACGTCGAAAGCTGAATGTCGATAAATCTGCTACTCAGTTACATAATTTTTTTACTGCTTCGGTAGAGCTCATGCAAGTCATGGCCCGAGCTTGTGGTCATGACTCACTGAACAAATTCAATAAGAATGATCTGGCAACCTGGCATCGCGAAATATCACATTTGTCAGGTGTGAGGTATTCAGGTTTTGAAAGCACAATAGACCATTTATAACATTGTGCCTCATTCTGACCCACAACCTCTCGTCAGAAAATTTAAATCCTGCAAGCAAAGGAATAAATATGGCTGGTAGTTATCCTGACAGAATTAAAGCCTTACCGCTTTTTGATGGACGTTTTGACGCCTATACGTTGGATGCCAAAGATAGCAAGGTGCTCTTTGCCTCATATCCGGCTGGGACATCAATACCACCACATGCACACGACACCGATAACTATGGTGTTATCACAAAAGGCGAATTAATGCTAACCATAAATAATGGAGTTACACGATATGGTGCTGGTGATTGGTATCATGTACCAGCAGGTGCCGAGCACGCCGCACGTTTCGAAAAAGAAACGGATGAAATAGAGTTCTGGTTTAATCTCAACATATAAGAACTGCTCATTCGGATGCAAAGACCACTTCGCTTTCTTTTTGCCAAACAGCTTAGTCCTTATAAGTAAAATTAATCAACATGAAACCCATTGATATCATCAAATACTGGTATAACGACAAAATCCAAAAGCATTGGTTTGCTTCTACACCTGAGCTGGACAGGGAAATCAAAAACAATTATGAACAGACATGGATAAGTGCAGCAAGCGGCGGTCTTGATGAATGGAAAGAGACACCAGAAGGATGCCTGGCGTTAGTGATAATACTGGATCAATTTCCTTTAAATATGTTTAGAGGTGAAGCTAAAAGTTTTCTGACAGAGCGCAAGGCAATTGAAGTGGCATTAACGGCAATCAATAGCGGTTTTGATAAAAAACTGAGTATTGATAGATTGTCATTCCTGTTTATGCCTTTTATGCATAGTGAGAAAATTGAAGAACAGGATTTATCAATCAAACTTTACAAGGAGTATAATTTACTTAGCAACTTGAGTTTCGCTGAGCATCATAGAGAAATAATAAAGAAGTTTGGCCGTTTTCCACACCGAAACATGATCTTGGGGCGCGAGAGCACAAAAGAAGAAAATGACTATTTACAGTCTAAAGATTCATTTAAAGGTTAAAATACATAGCATGGCACTCGTGCGGGACGCTTCACGTTGTCACACTTACACACGATAACCTGGTCGTTAGACTTCAAAGAAAATTATCGTATATATGATTATGAATAAAAAATATTTTGCAATAATCGTACTTCTTATGCTTATTGTTGCAGGTGGAATTTATCAGCTCACATTGCAGAGTAATGTCTCTATCAATACTGATGGGCGAAAAACAATATACCTGAATCCAGAGGAAATGGAATTAGTCTTGTCTGAAATGCGGCTGTTTTTAATCAGTGTTCAGAAAATCACTAAAGGAATTTCTGAAAATGACATGAAACTGGTAGCAGAATATGCCCGAAAAGCAGGTAGAGCGGCACAAGGTGATGTTCCTGTTACATTAATGGATAAGCTTCCTATGCAATTTAAGAAGTCAGGTTTTGATACGCATACAAAGTTTGATCAGTTGGCTCTTGATAGCGAAGACCTGGGCGATAGTAATCATGCCCTGTCACAGTTATCGAACTTAATGACAAATTGTATTAGCTGCCATGCAACATATCGCATTGATATTTCAAACAGATAACCCGCCTGAAAACTTCCAGCATGAAATTACACGTGCGCATTTTTTCAAGGCAAGATTTATTTCTATAATGGATCGAGAATTTCACGCAACAGACTAAAATTTAATATTTAAATCTGTACAATGAACTCATGAACACTAACTGGCACAATAAAACTTCAGAGCAAACATTGCTTTCTCTGAACTCCTCACTCTCAGGTCTGAGTGAGGCTGATGCAAATCAACGAATCAATACCTATGGACTCAATAAGCTCCCAGAGCCAATTCGTCAGAATGTGCTGCTGCGATTATTTCATCACTTTCATAATATCCTTATATATGTCCTTCTTGGTGCGGCCGCTATTACTGCTCTTCTTGGTCATATGGTCGACACTTTTGTAATTATTGCTGTGGTTATTATCAACGCCGCTATTGGTTTCTTGCAGGAGGGTAAGGCAGAAAAAGCCATGGATGCTATCCGACAGATGCTTGCATTACGTGCCTCTGTAATTCGTGAAGGTGAGCGCCAAACGGTTAAAGGCGAGCAACTGGTACCCGGTGACATTGTGTTACTTGAGGCAGGCGATAAGTTGCCAGCCGATTTACGTTTTTTAAAAACCCATCGTTTGCAGATCCAGGAGTCCATACTAACCGGCGAATCCATGGCGGTGGATAAACATTCCAGGCCGACCTCAATAGACGCATCACTTGGCGATCGTTTTTGTATCGGCTATAGCGGCACCACCGTCACCAGTGGTCAGGGTATGGGTGTTGTGGTTGCCACAGGTTCAGAAACAGAAATTGGACGCATAAGCGGTTTACTCTCAAAAGTACAGACCCTGAATACGCCATTAGTCGCGCAAATGGCTGTTTTTGCCAGATGGCTTACTTTGGTTATTCTTGGTATTGCAGCACTGATCTTGCTTTATGGTTATTTTGTACTGCAGCACGATTTTGCAAATTTATTTATGGCCGTCGTGGGAATCTCGGTCGCAGCGATTCCTGAAGGCTTGCCAGCTGTATTGACTATCACATTGGCAGTGGGTGTACAGGCCATGGCACGGCGTAATGCTATCGTTCGACGTCTGCCTGCGATTGAAACATTGGGATCAGTCTCTGTAATTTGTTCTGACAAGACTGGCACTCTTACACGAAATGAAATGATAGTCGACACCGTTATTACAAGTCTCAAACAGTTTAAAATTCATGGCACTGGTTACGATCCCTCAGGTGCTATAACAATAAATGGCCACGAAGTTTCTGTGACAGAATATCCTGTACTAAGTGAATTAGGACAAGTGACTGCCCTTTGCAATGATTCGGAACTTATCAGAAAAAATAATGTGTGGACTGGACAAGGCGATCCCATGGAGATCGCCTTGTTGGCCTTTTCCAACAAAACAATAATAAATGGTGCCGAGACGCGTAATCAGTGGACGCGTACTGATGTAATACCTTTTGATACCAGACATAAATACATGGCGACACTTAACCATGACCATGAAAATCATGCATTCATTTTTATAAAAGGGGCACCAGAAACGTTACTTGCCATGTGCACGGAGCAACGTACCGGCAGCAATGAGACAAAACCCCTGGATATTGCTTACTGGAACGAACAAGCCAATACAATTGCGGCTCAAGGTCAGCGAGTCCTTGCCTTCGCCGCTAAACCGATAAATCCTGAACACACTGTACTTGAACAAATTGATATACAGGATTCACTGATATTTCTGGGTCTGGCTGGTTTAGTCGACCCACCACGGCAGGAGGCCATGGAAGCTATTAACAAGTGTCATCATGCTGGCATCGATGTAAAAATGATCACAGGCGATCATGCCATCACTGCCGTTGCCATAGGCAAACTGCTTGGTTTAAAAAATAGTGACAGAGTCTTAACCGGCGTTGAGCTGGATAATTTAGATGATGCTGAACTCGAATCAATCATAGAGGATACAGGGATCTTTGCCCGCACAAGCCCGGAACATAAGTTACGACTGGTTATGGCGTTACAGGCAAACGGAATGACCGTTGCGATGACTGGCGATGGTGTTAATGATGCCCCCGCTCTTAAACGCGCCGATGTCGGGATTGCCATGGGGAAAAGTGGCAGCGAAGCGGCAAAAGAGGCATCTCAAATCGTATTGGCTGACGACAATTTTGCCTCCATCGTCGCAGCTGTGCGTGAAGGCCGGACAGTATATGACAATATAAAAAAGGTTATCAGTTGGACATTGCCAACCAATGCCGGTGAAGCCATGACAATAATCCTCGCGTTAATGCTCGGATTAAGCCTGCCAATCACGCCAATTCAAATCTTGTGGATCAACATGATAACGGCTGTGACGCTTGGTATCGCGCTCGCCTTCGAACCGACAGAAGAAAACACCATGCGGCGACCGCCCAGGCCTCGTAACGAAGCACTGCTCAGTGGAGATCTTATGTGGCATATTGTTCTGGTGGCGGGCCTTTTTCTGGCAGGTGTATTTAGTATTTACCATTATGCCATTGCACAGGGTTATTCAGAAAATCTGGCACGAACCATAACCATGAATACGCTGGTTGTACTGGAAATATTTCATCTTTTCTTTATCCGTAACATGTATGGCTCGTCATTAACCTGGAAATCAATATGTGGAACGCGCGTTATATGGTTCGCAGTCATTGCTGTTACCATTGGACAGTTCGCTATTACTTATGTGCCATGGCTACAGGACATATTTAAAACAGAAGCGATTGGTTTACTAGATGGCTTACTCATTATCCTTGTCGGTGTGATAATGTTTTCCATAATTGAACTTGAAAAACAAATACGCTTAAGAATACTGAAGAAAAGGTTTTAATAACTCATTTCACTTAACCGCTAAGTCGTAGACTCTTACCGTTCGTGCTACCTGGAATAATTCCTTCCTTTTCATAACTCCGCATTATGATAAACATTCTGCACATCATCCAGGTCATTTGCCATATCTAAAAACTTTTCAAATATCTCAACGTCATCACCAGTGATCGGTGTTGTATTTTGTGGGATGAACTGAATTTCATCGACGTCAAAATCAATCTCACCAAACGCATCTGTTAACGCTTTCTTGGCTTTAGCGTATTCGGTATGCGGTGCGAAGACGGTAATAACTCCATCATCACTTTCAATATCGGTAACATCAACATCGGCTTCCATTAATGCTTCCAGGGCGGCATCTTCATCATCCCCTTTGAAGGCCAGGATACAGGCGTGATCAAACATGTGGCTGACACTACCGGGGTTACCCATTTTTGATTTGGTTTTCGTAAAGCATACACGTACATCGCCAAAGGTACGGTTAGGGTTATCCGTCAGACAATCCACGATCACCATGCAGCCACCGGGACCAAAGCCTTCATAACGGGCAGGAGTATAATCTTCACCCCCGCCACCCCTGGCCTTATTCAGCGCCTTCTCAATGACATGTGCAGGAACCTGGTCCTTCTTGGCACGTTCGATCATACCGCGTAGCGCAAGATTGCCATCGGGGTCTACACCGCCTGCCTTGGCACAGACGTAGAGTTCGCGGCCATATTTGCTATAGACCTTGGCCTTGGCATCCGCCGTCTTGGCCATGGAGTCTTTTCGGTTTTGGTACGCTCTACCCATTTTTTTACTGCCTCAATGAAAGTCTTCAGGCCGTAATTCTACAGAGAAGTATTTGATCATGAAACCGTCAGCTGAAATGGACAGAGACTACTGACATAACGCTGTCAGTAGTGGTCATTGATACTGACAAAACATGACATTAACCGTATTTTCGATACGACACACAAGGACATATAACATGACGAATCCTGTCACCCTGCTTGCACCCATTAAACTGGCACCTGAATGTTCTGAAGCCGATCTCATCGTGGCCTCCGACAGATTTCAACAAGAATTTGTGATGCAGCAACCCGGTATCATTAGACGGGAGCTGGTGCGTAAGTCCCACGGAGAATATCTTGATATTGTCCAGTTCCGCTCTCAAAGCGATGCCGAAGAAGTAATTGGGGCAGAAAAGACCTCAGAAGCCTGCCATGCCTTTTTTGCTGTCATGGATATGCAAGACTTCGACGAGAGCCAGACATTACCCTTTTATGACTCTATCGCCACTTACGAGTAAGCCACTTAGGTCATATCACTGTGGATGCTTATCACCAGTACGTATGCAAATATCAATTATGAAGGCATGCAAATTGGTTAATAAATAGTCATGAGTTATAGAGCTTATCAACTAAAGATATTTCAAAAAGTACCGACAACAAGTGAGGTTGTATTTAATCCGAACTATATAATAATGAGTAAATATGGATATTGAGACCCATCATTTTCGCGTAACCTGGAGAGTATTATGAAAAAAGCGGCTGCCATCATCGTCGGTATTGTTGTTGTTTTTGCCATCCTTATCAGTCTTGTTTTTATGCTGACGTCTGGTATGACCGATTCTGCAAAGACTTTTTTTACTGATGTTAAATCCAAAAATTACAGCAAGGCCTATAGCCAGTTGTCAGAAGATTTTCGGGCCAGTACTAACGAAAAGGAATTTATTGCCTTTCTTGAAAAAAGCGCATTAGTAAATTTTAAAGACAGTTCATGGAGCAATCGTTCAATCTCTGGCGGCAAGGGCGAACTGGATGGTTCTATCACCTCGGAAACAGGCGGTGTTATTCCAATCAAACTGGGTTTCATCAAAGAAAATGATAAATGGAAAATTTATTCCATATACAAGCCAAAAGCCGGTCTCTCCAATGACGACAAAAATGAGAGAATACCGTCTGATAAAGAACTCGTTATCTTAATCGATAAAAGCATGGTGAAATTTGCAGAAGCCATTAATGCAAAAAGTTTTAAAAACTTTCATGATTTTGTATCTCATCTGTGGCAAAAACAATTCACCGTTGAAAAGTTTGATGAGATTTTTAAACCTTTCATTGATGAAGGTATTAATTTATTACCCGCCCTT
>Ga0316204_10008032_pt1 | contig 14981 bp, 10 predicted proteins | sample 6monrhotite_MG_2_FD_205661 | JGI IMG/M metagenome (GOLD analysis project Ga0316204, IMG submission 205661) | Microbial mat bacterial communities from mineral coupon in-situ incubated in ocean water Damariscotta River, Maine, United States -... | ecosystem: Environmental > Aquatic > Marine >...
ATTAATCCGGAGCATGTAAAAGTACTGGTCGATTCTGTTCATGAATTAAGCGAGCAATACCATAAGACATAGTCGTAAGTCCGAAGCTTAGGTTATCAAGAAGCATCTCTCTCGGGGGAAACAAGCCGTTTCTTGCACTGCTAAGGCTCATCTCCATCGGGGATGAATCGCGTTGTTTGCTCTCCGTCCTCTTGCCGATGCCATCAAGAGTTTTACGGCGTCAGTTTGTCGTCCTGTCTGCTCTTGGCGGTATGGGTTAAGGGGACAGGGCTCAAAAAACGAGACCTTTCCCCGAGGGAGATATATCTGAACAGTGTAAAAAAACGACTTACGACTTTTTTTTTAGTATGATGCTCAAAATTAAAAACATTATTGCCAAGGACTTCTCCGCATGATTAACAAATGCCTCTATCCCGTTGCCGGTTATGGCACCCGATTTCTACCCGCAACAAAATCTATTCCAAAAGAGATGCTGCCCGTCGTAGACAAACCCTTAATTCATTACGCAGTTGAAGAAGCACTGGATGCGGGCATGGCCAATAACGCCTTTGTAACCGGCCGAGGCAAACATGCAATTGCTGATCACTTTGATATCAGTTATGAAGTAGAAAATGAAATCTCTGGCACAGGCAAAGAGGCAAAACTAACTGACATACGCAACCTGCTAGACAACTGTACATTTACGTATACACCACAAAAAGAAATGAAAGGCCTTGGACACGCTGTTCTTGCGGGCAAAAACATGATTGGTGACCAGGCATTTGGCGTCATTCTTGCCGATGACTTATGCATAACAGAACCGGGCGAAGATAGCGTCATGAAACAAATGGTCGCCTTATATAACCAATTCCGTTGCTCTATTATCGCAATTGAAGAAGTACCAAAAGAAAATATTAGCAGTTACGGCGTCATTGACGGCGAAATGATTAGTGACAATATTTTTCGCGTAAATGACATGGTTGAAAAACCACCTGCTGATAAAGCCCCCAGTAATCTCGCCGTCATTGGTCGCTATATCTTAACACCCGATATTTTTGACCTTTTAAGCAACACAAAACCCGGTGCCGGCGGTGAAATACAACTAACCGACGCCATAAAGGAACAAGCCAAAAACGGCTGTGTTATGGCATATAAATTCAAAGGCCGTCGCTTCGATTGCGGCAGCGTAGAAGGCTTTGTTGAAGCCACTAACTACTGCTTTGAAAACATATTCAAGAAAAAGTAAGACTAATACTGCCCGCAAGTTATTGATAAGTTTAAACTTATCAGTACTTTTTATGACCATTTAACCCTCTCTTTGCCTTCATCCACTATTTCTTTGTTTTAGCCCTATTTTACTGTAAAATACCCGACCCCTTGTCCGCGACCCATGCTATTCTGGGCTCAATTCGGACGGCGAAATTTAAGAAATACCTTATAAAAATCAGGTATTTAAGAGGCAGGCAATGAGCAATAACGAAATCTTCAATCAATATACCCGACCCAATAAACATGGTTTATATGACCCTGCCAATGAAACGGAAAACTGTGGTGTAGGTTTTGTGGCGCATATTAAGGGTCAGGCCAGTCATCAAATCGTTGAAGATGCCGACCATATTTTACGTCGCATGGTCCACCGTGGCGCTTGTGGTTGCGAAGCTAACACAGGTGATGGCGCTGGTATTATGACCAGTCTCCCATATGAGTTCTTAACTCGTGTAGCTAAAGAAGATTTAGGTACAGACTTGCCTGAAAAAGGCCAGTATGCTGCGGGCAATGTATTTTTACCTGTTAACGAAACTGAACGCGCAGCATGCAAAAAGCTCATTAACGAACTAATTGAAAAATCAGACCAGAAACTGATAGGCTGGCGCGAACTTCCAGTTGATCCAATAAAAGCCGACATAGGTCCAACTGCTCGTGCAGCACAACCCCATATGGAGCAATTATTTATAGCTTCAGCTGATGGCGTTTCTAGCGAAGAATTCGAACGTAAGTTATATATCTTACGTAAAGATGCGGGTCACACAATTCGTAATGATGAAAGCATCACTCAACGTGAGTTATATTACGTTTGTTCGTTATCGACAAAAGTTATTGTCTATAAAGGCATGTTAAACCCTGACCAGATGATGCCTTTCTACACAGATTTAAGTGCTCAAGATTTCACTGCACATTTAGCGATGGTTCACTCGCGCTTTTCAACCAATACTTTTCCATCATGGGATCGCGCACAACCTAAACGTTTTATGAGCCACAACGGTGAAATAAACACCCGTTTAGGTAACGCGAACTGGATGACGGCCCGTGAAGGCACTGCTGAAAGTAAATTATTTGGTGATGATATAAAACGCGTATTGCCTGTAGTAGAGCCAGATGTTTCTGACTCAGGTAGTTTTGATAACGTTTTAGAATTTTTATTAATGGGCGGCCGCTCACTTCAGGAAGCAGTGATGATGATGGTGCCTGAGGCCTGGCAAAATGATGCCAGCATGTCTGAAGAAAAACGCGCATTTTACGAATACCAGTCTGCGCTAATGGAACCATGGGACGGCCCTGCTTCTATCGTATTTACAGATGGTCGTTACATTGGTGCAACCCTCGACAGAAATGGTTTACGTCCAAGCAGATATTACTTAACACATGATGACCGTGTAGTTATGGCATCTGAAGTAGGTGTACTACCTATTGATGCGGACAATGTAAAACTTAAAGGCCGTTTACAGCCTGGCAAAATGTTCCTGATCGATTTTGATCAGGGCCGCATGATTCCTGATGAAGAATTAAAACATGAGTTTGCATCAAAGCAACCTTATCATCAGTGGTTATCTGATCAGCGTATCTCTTTGTCTCAATTAGAGCCGAAACAGGAAGCACACGGTTTTAATCAAGATACATTGTTAGAGCGCATGCGTGCATTTGGTTACACATCAGAAACTATGCAGTTCATGTTATTGCCTTTAGTTAAAGAAGGTCGTGACCCAGTTGGTTCAATGGGGAACGATGCAGCATTAGCTTGCATGTCTGATAAATCACGTATGATTTACGACTACTTCAAGCAGTTATTTGCGCAGGTAACAAACCCGGCAATCGATTCTATTCGTGAAGAAGTAGTTATGTCTTTGCAATGTTATATCGGGCCTGAAAAAAATATTTTAGAAGCATCTGAAGAACATGCGCATCGCTTATTAATACCACACCCTATTCTTACGAATGAAGAGCTGGCTGCAATTAAGCATATGGATTTCCGCGGCTGGACTACTGCAACTTTAGACATGACTTATGACAAGTCAGAAGGAACAGCCGGTTTAGCTAAAGCGATAGATCGTTTGTGCGGCGAAGCTGCACAGGCAATTAATGACGGACACAGCTTAATTGTTTTATCAGATCGAAATATTTCTGATAGCCGCATTCCGGTAAGCGCATTACTGGCAACAGGCGCAGTTCATCAACACCTTGTACAAAAGCATTTACGTACTCGCATTGGTTTAGTTTTAGAGTCTGGTGAAGCCCGTGAAGTTCATCATCACTGCTTATTAACCGGTTATGGTATTGATGCAATCAACCCATACCTGGCATTCGAAGCACTATGGGATGCTCGTCGTAAAGGTTTATTAGATTCGGACACTTATGACACCGACGATAAAATTGTTGAAGGTTATAGAAAATCTGTTGGCAAAGGCATGTTTAAAGTATTTGCTAAAATGGGTATCTCTACTCTACAGTCATACAAAGCCGCACAAATTTTTGAAGCCGTTGGTTTAGCCGATGAAATTATCGCTCGATGCTTTGAAGGTACAGCGAGCCGAATTCAGGGCGTTAATTTCAATGTGCTTGCGGAAGAGTCTATTCGCCGACATGGTTTGGGCTATAACGAAACGAATGTTTCTATTTTACCTAACCAGGGTGATATGCACTGGCGCGCAAAAGGCGACAGCCATATGTGGAACCCGCAAAGCATTTCATCATTGCAACAGGCTGCTCGCAGTGGCGATAAAAGTGCGTTCGATCGTTTTGCAAAACTGGCTAACGAAGATACAAAAAAATGTACACTTCGCGGCATGTTAGATTTTAAAACAGATGTAAATCCTTCAATTGATATTAGTGAAGTTGAAGAAACAAAAGAAATCGTTAAACGATTTGCAACAGGCGCTATGAGCTTCGGCTCTATCTCACCTGAATCACATGAATCTTTAGCCATTGCAATGAATCGCATGGGTGGAAAATCAAATACCGGTGAAGGTGGCGAAGACGATGCTCGCTGGACGCCGGAAGCTAATGGTGATTCACGTCGCTCTGCAATTAAGCAAATTGCATCAGGTCGTTTTGGTGTAACAATTAACTACCTGACGAATGCTGACGAATTACAAATTAAAGTTTCACAGGGCGCCAAGCCAGGTGAAGGTGGTGAACTACCTGGCACTAAAGTTGATGACCTGATTGCACGTTTACGTCACTCAACACCGGGAGTAGGTTTAATCAGCCCGCCACCACACCACGATATATATTCTATAGAAGATTTAGCACAGTTGATTCACGATTTGAAAAATGCAAATCGCGCAGCACGTATCTCAGTTAAACTGGTTGCTGAAAGAGGTGTGGGCACAATCGCATCAGGTGTAACAAAAGCTCATGCAGATCACATTGTTATTGCTGGTCACGATGGCGGCACAGGTGCTTCACCAATTACATCAATCAAACACGCTGGTTTGCCATGGGAATTAGGCGTTGCCGAAACTCACCAAACTTTAGTAATGAACGACTTACGCTCTCGTGTAGTTATTCAAACTGATGGACAAATGAAAACTGGTCGTGACGTTGCTATTGCGGCACTACTTGGGGCTGAAGAATATGGCTTTGCAACAGCACCATTAATTACAATGGGTTGCATTATGATGCGCAAATGTCATTTAAATACATGCCCGGTTGGTATTGCAACGCAGGACAAAGAACTGCGTAAGAAATTTAAGGGAAAACCAGAGCATGTCGTTAACTACCTGTTTATGGTGGCTGAAGATTTACGCAAAATCATGGCGCAATTAGGTTTCCGCACCATCAATGAAATGATTGGTCGTGTTGATTGTTTAGAACAGGCAACCGATTCAGAGCACTGGAAGCAAAGTGGCATTGATTTACAAATGTTATTAACGCCAGCTGAAAAACCACATGCTAATGTTGAAGTTCATCAAACCATAAAACAAGATCATGGTCTGGATGAAGCATTAGATAACCAGTTAATTGAATTATCAAAAGCCGCTTTAGAAAATGGCGAGAAAGTTAATATTGATTTACCGGTGATCAATATTAACCGCGTAGTCGGTACAATGTTATCCAATGAGGTTGCCAAAAAATACGGTTCTGAATTATTACCTGACGGCACCATCAACATTAAGCTAACCGGCTCTGCTGGTCAGTCACTAGGTGCATTCTTAGCCTCTGGTATCTCCATCGAAGTTGAAGGCGATGCTAACGACTATGTAGGTAAAGGTTTAAGTGGTGGACGAGTAATAGTAGCACCCGATAAAAATGCCACCTTTGTTGCCGAAGAAAACATCATTGTAGGCAATGTATGTTTATACGGCGCAACATCTGGTGAAGCCTACTTCCGCGGTATAGCCGCTGAACGTTTCTGCGTAAGAAATTCTGGCGCAACAGCTGTTGTCGAAGGCATTGGTGATCATGGTTGCGAATATATGACCGGCGGCCGCATAGCTGTGCTTGGCTCAATAGGCAGAAACTTTGCAGCAGGAATGAGTGGCGGCATTGCTTATATCTGGGATCACGCAGGTGACCTTTCAACAAAATGCAATATGGGCATGGTTGAATTAGAAACTGTTTCCGCAGATGAAGATATAGCAGAGCTTAAAGGCATGATTGAAAACCATCTTAAGTATACCGGCTCTACTGTCGCGGAACGCTTGTTAAAAGACTGGGATGGTGCTTTAAGTCAGTTTGTAAAAGTCATGCCAACTGATTACAAACGCGTGCTTGAAGAACAGAAAAAGAAAGCCAGCGCGGCTTAAAGTTAAAGATTTAAAAGCAGTTTGTCCGCAAATAAACGCGAATAAACGCAAATAGAATCAAAGGTATTATTAATATGTAATGCGCCACAGGCGCACAACCCACAAACATTTGCGTTTATTTGCGTTTATTTGCGGACAACAATGCTTTTTAAAAAAGGTTAGAAAGAAAGTATGGGCAAGATTACAGGTTTTAAAGAGTTCGATCGCAAGACAGCACCTTACCGTGATGTAACAGTGCGTCTTAAAGATTTTGATGAAATTTATACCGAGCATGATGAACAGCACCTTATTACACAGGGCGCACGCTGCATGGATTGCGGTATTCCTTTCTGCCAGTCAGATGACGGCTGCCCGGTTGATAACCTGATTCCCGAATGGAATGATCTGGTTTACAACAATCGCTGGGAAGATGCTAACGAGCGCCTGCACCATACTAATAACTTTCCTGAATTTACAGGGCGCGTTTGCCCTGCTCCTTGCGAAGGTTCATGCGTGCTGGGTGTAACCAACCCCGCAGTAACAATCAAAAATATTGAGTGCGCAATTGTTGACCGTGCTTTTGATGAAGGCTGGATTAAAGCTCAACCACCTACTTCCAGAACAAATAAAAAAGTAGCCGTTGTTGGCTCCGGCCCGGCGGGCATGGCTGCCGCACAGGAACTAAATCGTGCAGGTCATACAGTAACCGTTTATGAACGTGCCGATCGCATTGGCGGCCTTTTAATGTATGGCATCCCAAACATGAAACTGGACAAGGGCGTTATTGATCGTCGCGTCCAGCTAATGAAAGACGAAGGCGTAGAATTTAAAACTAATTCTGATGTTGGCAACAATGTAGACATTAAAGAATTAAATAGAAATACAGATGCCATTTTATTTGCAACAGGCGCAACCACACCTCGCGACCTTCCTGTTGATGGTCGTGATTTAAATGGCGTTCACTTCGCAATGGATTTTTTAACTGCAAACACAAAAAGCCTGTTAGATTCTAATTTACAAGATGGTGAGTACATTTCAGCTAAAGACAAACACGTTGTCGTTATAGGCGGTGGTGACACAGGTACTGATTGCATCGGCACATCATTACGTCACGGCTGCAAATCTGTGGTTAATTTTGAATTAATGCCTACACCACCTGAAGCACGTGCTGAAAATAATCCCTGGCCTGCATGGCCACATATTTATCGCGTGGATTACGGGCATGAAGAGGCGAAAAAAGTTCAGGGCGAAGACCCGCGTACATATTGCGTGCTTAGTAAAGGCTTCTCAGGTGTTGATGGCAACATATCCAGTGTTAAGACTATTGAAGTTGAATGGCATAGCGATGAAGAAACCGGTCAGTGGAAAATGCAGGAAGTTGCAGGCTCAGAAAAAGACTGGCCAGCAGATCTTGTTTTACTCGCAATGGGTTTCACTGGCCCAGAACATTACATAAGTGATGCATTAGAAATTGAATACGATGAGCGCTCAAACTATAAAGCTGATTATGGAAAATACGCGACAAATATTGAAGGTATTTATGCAGCAGGCGATTGCCGTCGCGGACAGTCTTTGGTTGTTTGGGGAATAAACGAAGGCCGTCAGGCCGCTGCTGAGATTGATCAATTTTTGAAAAAATAATTTAGAGTGACGCTCTAAAAAGAGACTACCCTGCCATGGCACATCTCCATCGGGGACTGACGTGTTTTTTACGCCTGTCCCATGTAGTAATTCCGATCAGACTGGCACAGCGATTAACTACCCTGCAAAACTTTAGGTGGCATCAATAAGGGGACAGGGCGCGAAAAGCAGCGAACTTTCCCAGATGGAGATGCACCTTAACAAGCTCGCTTTTGTTATTAAAAAGTTTTAATTTTTAACTCTTCAGCTGTGGCCGGAATAAAAGCATAAGATGCATAAATTTTTTGAGCATCAGGCGTCGCTAAATATTTCAAAAACACTTTTGCATTCTCGGTATTTCTAGCTTTATTCATTACACCTATGACATAAGCCACTTTATCCTGTTTATTGTATGGCGCCTGAATAACTACACCATCAATTTTACGCCCTTCAGCTTTTGCATGCGCAACTTCGGATGTCCATACTATACCCACATCTGCCTGTTTATTTTCTATACGATATGGTGTTTCACGATGATGACGAGCTGTAAACCAGGTTTTCTGTGGTACAGCCCAACATTTCTTACACTTCTGTCCTGCAGTAACTTTTTCATAAAGTCCAAGATCTTTTAACATTTCACTACCATAAAATCTAAAAATACCTTCTGTTAATGGATTAGGGTGTGACTGCACAATATCATCTCTACTCAGGTCTTTTGCGCCCTTTATTTTTTTAGGATTACCTTTCGCAACCATTAACTCAAGTTTATTATGCGTATAAATAATGTAGTTATTGAGCAAGCCTTTTTTATTTAATTTCTTAAGATGATTAATATTCACACTAGCAAACAGATCAGGTGTCATAGATGTCTTAGCACCGTTTATTTTTCCCTGTTTTAATAACTGCTTTTTTAAAATTTGACCTGGCGGAATTGTTTCAACATAAACTGTTTTAATGGTTTTGTTTTTTGATTGAAAGTCTTTTATCAGTTCTTCCATCACCATAAATTGATTGCCAGCCAGATACATCACAAGATCCGAATCGTATGAATTTTTAACATTGCCATAACCTATATCGCCATTAACATTAAAAGTTCGATAATCATGACCGTGACCAGTATCTTTCGCACTAACAAATGACGAAGAAATCGTCACCAATAACGCTGCCAGAATAATTATTACGGGAGTTTTATTCATATTTAATCTACAGCTTTATTAATTACAAGTAATTCATCTATATAACGATGCAGAAGATTCTAGTTTATTCCATTTATTTTTTATCTACAATTTATGTTGATAAATATGACACTTGTATATATTTTATATATCGAGCTTAAACTTTAAAATGAGAACACCATGAAAAAATCATTGTTATCTTTAGTTTCACTTTTTACCTTGTTAACGATTAATACTTTAAGTATTGCCGGACCGGCAGGTCTAATTAATAAAGCCAGTAAATTCAATGTTACTGAAACTATAAACCGCCTTGAAACTGTATTAAAAAAGAAGGGTATTACTGTTGTTACCCGCTGGAGCCACAGTGATCGCGCAAAAGATATAGGCATCACTCTCAGACCAACTGAGTTAATTTTATTTGGCAACCCAAAGCTGGGCAGTCAGTTTTTTACATCCCAACAAACATCGGGAATTGATTTACCTATGAAAGCACTGGCCTGGGAAGATGAAACGGGCCAGGTCTGGCTCAGCTACAACGATCCCGCATACATAACAACACGTCACAACATTAATGACAGAGATAAGACTTCAAATAAAATGAAAAATGCTTTAAACAAACTCACAAATGTTGCAACTGGAAATAAAAACTAAATTTTTATATATGACCAGCCTTGATGAACTCGGTTAACGATCTGATCAATTGCAGTTACATCCTGATGCACTGCATTGATCATGTCAGGCTCAATACCCTTTTTACGTAAACGCTCTACCGCATTAACACAAGCTATAAACTTTATATTAGGGTAATCATTGCTTAATGCTTTCACACGCTGCGCATAAGGTGATGTACTTTCTCGAAATAAATCAAGGCCGCCAGAATTCGCAATAACCTCTAATTGGATTCCCTGATCAACATTCTGATAATTTGCTAATAAGGTTTCAGCCTGATCAAGCGTTTTTTTGAATTTTTTATTATCATTCACACTGATGTGTAAAATATATTTTCCGGGTTGATCAGCAATAGCCTGCATGACAGGTGCGACCGAACCTGTATCGGCCAAATTCAGACGATTGTGCAGCAAATCACTACTAAACCAGCCGCCGGTAAATGTCATTAATAAAAATACCACATAAGACGCCACACGATACTTACTGCTTGAAATTTGTGCTTTAACAGGGGCTTCAACATTTTGATAAGCATGTTTTAGATGCGCTTTTAATGCATAAAGATCATCCAGAGTCTGTTGTAATTTTGTATCTGTTAATAAAGCTTTTTCAAACTCTATTTTTTCACCACCCTGCAACTCACCGTCTGCATAGGCATTTATAATTTCAGTAGAAAATTCCATTATTACTTTACCACTCTTAAAATATTGTCTGCGTTATTTTCCTGTGCTTTAAATGCCACATGTGATTTATTTTGTTGTTCTAATCTTTTTTTCTTAATGCTTTTACTTAGCGCACCTCTTGCTCTATTTAGGCGACTCATAACCGTACCAATAGGCACCTGTAATATGCTTGCTACCTCGCTATAACTAAGGCCATCTAAATCAACCAGACTAACAACCTGACGCTGAGCGTTAGGTAAGCCTGTCATTGCACTGCGAACCATCAAATCAACCTGACTAACCAGCATTTCATGCTCCGGAGTATTATTATCAGACATGATTATCCGCTCTATATCTTCACTAGGTCTGCTTTTTCTCAAATAACCTAGCCATACATTATTTAATATCGTATACACCCAGCCATCAAACGCAGCTTCATCTTTCAACTGCTCAATTTTTTGAAGCGCCAGCATCTGAGTTTCCTGCACCAGATCATCTGCCAGCATGGCATCATGGGACCACGCATAGGCCATGCGATAAAGCTTTGGCCGACTTAACTCAATACGCCTTACGAGAACCACCTTGCGGCAAGCAAGCTTAAATATATTCACTACACACTCTTTATTATCCTTAAACCGTCTGGATTACTAAATAAAGATACATTTATTGGCAAATTTATTCCATTTTATTTAATTTTGATTAATTTTTATAAGCTTTATTAGCTATTAATTAAATTAGAGTTATCTAATTCATTGATTTAATTAAAAATAATGGAATATTTATTTCATAACCTTCATCTATGTTTAAACCAAAACAAAACCTGAGGAGGTTAATACTTAAAATGAAATATATAACTATACTAATATCGATATTGTTCAGCATGACAGCAATGTCTGCCAATGCTGACAGTACCAATAAACCATTCGCAGAAAAGCGAGTAGTTCTTCAGATAAGTGACCCAAACCCGTTTAAACAAACTCTGGTTTTAAATGTGGCTAACAACCTGATTAAACATTATGGGCAAGACAAAGTTGATGTAGAAATTGTTGCATTTGGCCCCGGTCTTCGACTTTTAATGGCCGGTAACAGCAATCAATCCCGCATCAGCGGCTTAAGTGATTCAGGCGTAGAATTTTCAGCTTGCAAAAACACCATAAAAGCTTTTTCTAAAAAGTTGGGGCATACACCTGAGCTTGTAGCACAGGCAAAACCTGTCAGTGCCGGTGTAGTAAGAATTCTAGATTTAACAGCTCAAGGCTACAGCCTGGTTAAGCCTTAACAGGCATCATGAGGAATTATTAATGAATATTAAAAAAATAGTATTATTGACTGGCTTGTCATTAATTAGCACAAGCACATACGCAGCTAACTGGTTGTCATTACAGGGCACAGAAAAACCAGGATCATCAGCACGAGCAAAAGTTTGGGGATTTATACAGCCAGAATACCAACAAACTGATGGCACTAAATTGCCTGCAGGCACCCCATTTGGCGGACAAAATATGTCTCCAAATATGATCAAGCCAGATAACAAATCTAACGAATCCTTCAACATTAGACGCGCACGTGTCGGTGTTCGTGGCACAGGTTTCCCACTTGATGACAAGGTTAACTACTTCTTTCTTGCCGAGTTTGGCCATAATGGCATAACAAAACTGGGTAAAACCGGTGTTGCACTTACCGATGCCAGCATCACCTTAAATCACATTCCTGGCGCACGCATTCGAGTAGGCCAGTTTAAAACACCGACATCTGAAGAAGGTTTACAGGCTATCCACGTATTTAACTATGTAAACTTTACCAGCATGACCGACCAAATGATGCTTGAACGCTTTACAGATGGCGACGGCATTGCCGCCCCGACTGCAAATGCTAATGGACCAAATGGGTCTGTTGGCGCCTTCCGTGATCAAGGTATTCAGGTATTTGATACCTTCAAAGTAAAGGACTGGGAACATAGTTATGCGGTAATGTATGGCAATGGAAATGGTATTAACCGTACTGATAATGATAACAACAAAGACACGTATTTATACTGGTCTTCTGAACTTGTTTTTGGTGGTAAAGGCGCACGTCGTGAAGGCCTTAAAATGTTCGCCTGGAATCAGGACGGTACCCGCACCTTAACTACCTCAGGTGCTGGTGAATACGACCGTACTCGTAATGGATTAGGTTTCACATTGCTTAAAGGCAAGTATCGTGCAGCAGCTGAATACATGACTGCAGATGGTATGATATTCAATGGCTCTGATGGCGGCGCAGTTCCCGGCTCAAGAAACAATGCCGATACAACTACCGCCACCATAAATGTACTCACTGACGATGAATCTGATGGTTACTACTTAGATTTCGGCTACAAGGTTTTACCAAAACTGGAGCTGGATATTCGTTATGACGTATTAAACAGAGCAACCAAAACAGTAAATGGTGAACGTGTATTTGATACAGTGACACTTGGCGCCCAATACTTCTTTAACAAGAAAACTCGTGTCACGTTTAACTATGAAATACGTAACCAGGACGCTCCAGGATTTACTGACACCCAGGGTCCAAACCTGATTGCTGATAATCTTGACGACAGACTATCATTACAGTTATTAGCTATATTTTAATTAAAACAGATAAACTGGGAAAGTTTACCTCCCTCGTTTGAGGGAGGCTTTTAATATTAAAAATAAGGCAATATATTTCAAATTTATAATATTTTGTTGATTTTTATCACTTATGTGCTTAAATACAACTTACGATAGAAGATCAAGATTAAGCTATACCGTTATTCTTGTTAGTTTATCTCCTACGATGTACTAAAGGAGAGCTCCATTGCGTCATTTCATATTACAAATTTCTAGCTGCATATTCATACTATATTCAAGTTCACTTTACGCTCAGGAAAACATTCTTAACTGGGTTGGTTGCGGTATAAGCAAAAAGTCTTATATGACAAAGCTTGCAAAGGCCTATAGCAACTCTAAAAAAATAGATATAAATTTACAAGGCGGTGGCGCAACACGTGGAATACGTGATGTATCAAAACTGGATGCTGACTTTGGCGGCGCCTGTCGCTTTCATTTACCGGGAAATCTTCAGGAAGAAAAAGTGGGCTTTGAACCTATTGCCTGGGATGCCTTAGCTGTTATCACCCACCCTGACAACCCTGTTAACAATTTATCCCTTGGACAGGTAAAAAAAATATACTCCGGTGAAATCACTAACTGGAAATCAGTTGGCGGTAAAGATGCACCTATTAACTTATTAACCCGAAAAGGCAAAATTTCTGGCGTGGGTTACTCTATACGTTCATTGATTTTTTCTGATGTAAATATCGAGTTTCCTACTTCAAAGAAACTTAAATCCAGCGGCCCCATTGAAAAAGCGGTTGAATCAGATATTAATGCACTCGCTATTACAGGTGTTAGCAGCGCCCGTTTGAGACAGGTTAAAATATTAAGTCTGAATGACAAACAACCTAATTACGACACAATCAAAAGCGGTCATTATGTTTTGTATAGACCTCTATACATAACCTTCAATCCACTAAGCCCTCAACTAAAAAAAGTTAAAGATTTTATTCGTTTTGCTCACAGTAAAACAGGCAGGGATATTATGATTGAAAATGGCGTAGTACCCTATATTGATGCCCTCAGACTCGTTATGATCCAGTCCAGACAAACCCTGGCCTCTCAATCTAATAGCAAATCCAACTTAACTTACGAATAAAACACTAACTAGCCCATACATTTTCCTACATAGGCTTAAATCAGGCAGCATGAAGTTAAAACTAACCGAGTAATTACGCCCCTCAGTTAACAAAAACTCTGTGTTCTCTGCGCCTCTGTGGCAAAATAGCCGCATGGCTGGCCGTATACCTCAACAATTTATCGACGACCTTATTAATCGTGCCGACATAGTCGACGTTGTAGACTCCCGTGTTGCCTTAAAAAAGCGCGGCAAAGAACATATCGCCTGCTGCCCATTCCATAACGAAAAAAGCCCGTCATTTACGGTTAGTCAGAGCAAGCAATTCTACCATTGCTTTGGTTGCGGTGCTCACGGCACAGCTCTGGGTTTTATAATGGAATATGAACGTCTTGATTTTGTAGATGCAATAGAGGTACTTGCCGCTGAATACCATATCGATGTACCGCGGGAACAAGGTAGCTTTAACCCGCAACAAGATGACAAAAAACCACTGTATGACGTTTTAGAAAAAGCATCTGTCAATTTCGCAAATGAGCTTAAGAAAACACCTCGCGCAGTAGAATACTTAAAACAGCGTGGTTTGAGTGGCGAAATTGCTAAAGACTTTCAAATGGGTTATGCGCCTGACAGCTGGGATTTTACACTCGGAAAGCTCGGTCAGAACGAAAAAGATAAAGCCGCATGTTTAAAATCGGGTTTAAGTATTGAGAAAAACCCTCAAAAGCATTATGACCGCTTTCGTGACCGTATTATGTTTCCAATTCGTGACCGGCGCGGCCGAACAATTGGCTTTGGCGGACGAATACTCGATAAGGGTGAACCCAAATATTTAAACTCTCCTGAAACACCTGTATTTCATAAGGGCGAAGAATTGTATGGTTTATATGAAGCAAGACAATCGGTAAAAGACCTGAAACGAATCGTGATTGTTGAAGGTTATATGGATGTTGTCGCGCTTGCGCAACACGGCATTAAATATGCGGTTGCTACATTAGGCACAGCGACCTCTGGCACCCAGATATCTAAATTATTTCGTATAGTTCCTGAGTTAATTTTTTGTTACGACGGCGATGCGGCAGGCAAAAAAGCTGCCTGGAGAGCATTAGAAAATTCATTATCCGTATTACGTGATGGTATCCAGGCCAGATTTTTATTCTTACCCGATGGTGAAGACCCTG
>Ga0316204_10008035_pt1 | contig 14972 bp, 11 predicted proteins | sample 6monrhotite_MG_2_FD_205661 | JGI IMG/M metagenome (GOLD analysis project Ga0316204, IMG submission 205661) | Microbial mat bacterial communities from mineral coupon in-situ incubated in ocean water Damariscotta River, Maine, United States -... | ecosystem: Environmental > Aquatic > Marine >...
TACCACATTTGGTGTGCTGCGATCTGGGTCGAGATGGGTGACAAAGAATTTCTTCAGATAGCCGTCCTGTTTCCAGCTCATGGGGGCCGCGTTGCGAAAGGCGACGGAATCGCCGGGGCCCGCATGAACCGCATCGCCGTCGCCATCAATCATTGCAAAATGCCCCTCAAGCACCCAGACGAATTCGTCACCGGGATAGGGTCCAAAGGCTTCTTGCATGGTTGTCGTGTCCCAGACACCGACCACCAACCCGAGGTCTGCGTCTTCAAAGAAAACATGCAGATGCTGAATGGGGACTTCTGATTGGAAATCAGCGGCATCAAGTTCAAGCCGGGTCAATCCTGAACCTTCAGCACCGTTGGCGTCGAGATGAATGAGACGGGGAAGATCAGGCATTGTTGTCTTGTTCCTGTTCACTGGAAGATGTGCAGCAGGCTTCATTATGGCCTTGACTTGGGGTCAAAAGCAACAAAACATTGAATGGACGTTCAGATAGTTTTTCTGCACAATAGACTGATAATGATATGAATAAACGATGAGAATGGTTTTTGGAGAAACAGTATTCTCATAAATGAGTGGGGCGTCCCGAACGCGGACTCCAATTCCACGAGGAGCCATTATATGAGCCGCGATCCACGTTATGATGTCCTGTTCGAGCCGGTGAAAATTGGCCCGGTGACGGCCCCCAACCGATTCTATCAAGTGCCCCATTGCAATGGCATGGGCCATCAATATCCATCGTCGATGGCGGAAATGCGCGGGGTCAAGGCCGAGGGCGGTTGGGGTGTGGTCAACACGGAAGAGTGCGAGATTTCCCATACCTCCGAGCTGAGCGGTTTTATCGAGAGCCGCTTGTGGGATGACAGCGACATCCCGGTGCTGGCCAAGATGGTGGAAAAAATTCACGCGCATGGGGGGCTGGCGGGCATAGAGCCTGCGCATCTGGGCGCAGGTGCGGCCAACAATTACAGCCGCGAAATTCCGATGGGGCCGTCGGCACGGCCCATCGACCTGGCCGAACCGGTGCAGGCCCGGCGCATGGACAAGGCCGACATCAAAGCGTTTCGCAAGATGCATGTCGACGCGGCACTTCGCTCCAGGGCTGCGGGGTTTGACATCGTCTATGTTTATGCAGGCCATGACATGACAACGCTGATGCATTTTTTGCAAGCAGACCGAAACGACCGGATGGACGAATATGGCGGCAGTCTGGAAAATCGTGTCCGTTTGATGCGTGAAGTGATTGAAGACACCAAAGAGGCAATTGGCGATACATGTGCGGTGGCTGTTCGATTGGCCGTTGATGAAATGAGGGGGCCGGACGGGCTCACAAGTAACGGCGAGGGACGCGAAATTGTCGAGATGCTGGCCGAGCTTCCTGATCTTTGGGACGTGAACGTCAGCGGTTGGGACAACGACAGCGCGACCTCGCGGTTTTCCGATGAAGGCTATCAGACGGACTATATCCGATTTGTAAAACAGGTGACGACGAAGCCGGTGGTTGGGGTCGGTCGGTTCACCTCGCCGGACACGATGGTATCGCTGGTCAAAAAGGGTGTGCTTGACCTGATTGGTGCCGCGCGTCCGTCAATCGCGGATCCGTTTTTACCCAAAAAGATCGAAGAAGGCCGTATCGAGGACATCCGTGAATGTATCGGGTGCAACATCTGTGTGTCCGGGGATTTCCTTGTTCACCCGCTGCGCTGCACACAAAATCCGACGATGGGCGAGGAATGGCGCAAGGGGTGGCATCCCGAGAGGATTGCCCCCAAGGCCGCTGATGAAAGCGTGTTGATCGTGGGTGCCGGGCCGGCAGGGTTGGAGGCTGCGCGTGCGTTGGGGCAACGGGGCTATGATGTGACCCTGGCGGAGGCAAAGGAAACCCTGGGCGGACGTGTCGATATTGAAAGCCGGTTGCCAGGTCTGAGCCAATGGCGGCGCGTGGCGGATTACCGTATCTATCAGATCAGTCAGATGGCCAATGTCTCGGTGTTTCACAACAGCCCGCTGAATGCCGAGCAAGTGCTGGAATTTGAGGCCGATCATGTTGTGCTGGCCACCGGGTCCGACTGGGATGTGACCGGGATCGGGCGCAGCAACCGCTGTGCCATTCCCGGCCACACCAGCGGCCACATCATGAGTGTGGATGCGATTTGTGCCGGAAAGGTACCTAGCGGCCCCGTCGTCATTTTTGATGACGATTATTACTATATGGCGGGTCTGTTGGCCGAAAAACTGTCCCTGGACGGTCACGACGTGACCTATGTCACACCAACTGCGGATGTGTCGCATTGGACCCATAACACGATGGAACAGTCGCGCATCCAGTCGCGGTTGATGGAGCTTGGCGTGACCATCATTCCGCTGCATACCCTAACCGGCATTCACGCCGATCATCTGGATCTGGCTTGTGTCTATACCGATGCCTTGCGCCAAATCAGCTATGGCACGCTTGTCCCCGTCACCATGCGCAACCCGCGTGAAGATCTTCATTCCGCGCTTCACGGGCGGGCAAAGTCCGTGATCCGCATTGGTGATTGTTATGCGCCGGGCACGATCGCGGCTGCGGTTTATGGTGGGCATCGCTGTGCGCGGGAATTGGGTGAACCGCCGGCCACGGGCGTGCCTTTTCGCCGCGAATTGCCTCTGTTGGCGGCTGACTGAACCCGAGCTGGGACCGTCGTCAATGTTTTCTGTCGGCGCGGCTGAAGGGTGACCTTACAGAGGCCGTTGCCGCAAGGCGATGAGTGCGCCGAGCAGCAACAGCACGGATGCGGTAAGCAGGCTGACCCCGATGTTTTCAAACAGATCACCGACAAGGCCCGCACCATAGGGGCCAATTGTCTGGGCGATCGCAAAGATCACAGTAAACAGGCTGACTGCGCGACCCCAACTGCTGGGGGGAAGGTTCTGCCGGGCGAAATTGGTCACCGCCCCCGGTGCCATAAACACCGATAGGCCAAACACAACTGCCGAGATCAGAAGGATGTATCCACCGGGGAACAACACCGGGAGCGCAGTGCCAATCGCAATGCAGGTCAAAATCAGTGCCAAGGGCAGGCCAGAGGCATACCGGGCAAAGACAGGACGCCAGATAAAGGGCGACAGGCAAATACACAGGCCCAGCAAGACCCAGACCAGCGCGATGAATTGGGCGCTTGCACCTTGCTCCGTCATCCATGCAGACAAAAAAGTCAGGTAAATGATGTAACCCAGACCGAAGCCCGCATACCCCGCGCATTCGGGCAGCATTCGGCGCAGTGGAAGCGGGACCGTCTCGACCTTTGCTTGGGCCGGTGCATGTAACTGTGCGGCGGCCCATATGCTGAGCGGCAAGAACGACAGGCTCATCACACCAATCACGATCCAGCCCATCGTCCAGGAGGCCGGTCCATAGGCATCCAGCATGAGCGGCAGGGCGGCACCGGCAAGCACGATGCCCAAGCCGCCGCCTGAACCGAACAGGATGGCGATCGCAAGGGCGCTGCGTTTGGGGTCGTTCTGGAACAGGCCCGCCGCCAGGGCCCCGGCGGTAGAGAAAGACATCGCCCCAAAGACGCCCGCCAAAAACCGCCACATCGTCTGCCACCAGAGGGCCGCGTTCATCCCGGTTGCCAACAGGGCCGCAGTGGTTGCGATCAGGCCAAACGTGAACAGGCGCGACGGTGATATGGAGCGGATCGCCAGCATGGTCACGACGGCACCAACGACATAGCCAAGCGCGTTGGCCGAGTTCAGCCATCCCGCTTGCGCATAGCTCCAACCCAGTTCGGACTTCATCGACGGCAGGAGCAGGCCATAGGCGAAACGTGCAAATCCGTTGGTTACCGTCACGCCAACGGCAAGACCCGCAAGAACCAGCCATGGATGGTCCGGTGCGGTATTCACAAGCCGGTCCTTGCGGCGCACTCAACGGGCTGGGTCAGGGGGGAGGAGGGCATCGACGGATACTTCTTTTCTATCGGTTTGCAGGTATCGCGCGGCGCAGCGCCAAGGTTGCCTCAACCGCAGCAAGGAGGGCGACCAACACCAGTAGGGGTGTGGCACCCATTTCAACGATGATCCAGCCTGCGATCAGGGGAAAACCAAATATGCCAATAAAATAGGTCAACGCAAAGAGTTGCAGCGTTTGAGGACCAAGATGATCCCGCGCGTCATTGGCGGCCATGGCGACAAGGATTGGATAGGACACTCCGTATCCCAGCCCGAACACGACCGCGACAGCCACGTAAAGCGCGAAACTGCCCCCGGAGAAGATGAACAAAACCACACTGGCGCACATCAGGTATTGCAGAATGGTGATGGTCATATACGGATTTTGACCGCCTTTGAATTTCACCAGAACCAGCCTGAAGATGATGACAGTCACCGTGTAAACCAAAAAGAAGGTGGCGTAATTCAGCCCCCTGTCGTCCGCGAAAACCGTTTGAAAGTTGTTCATGCCTGCAAAGACGCTTGCGCCGATGCAGACCATGGCAACCGGGGTCCGTGCGCGGGATTTCAGCACTTGGGAAAGGGATGCCAGCGTAAGGCGGGAAGATGCCTCTGGTGCCGGGTTAAGGGCGTGGTTTTTGATCGGGTGGTGCAAGATGAAAAACACCGCCGCACTGAGGATACAAAGTGCAGAGGTGACAAAAAAGGCGTCCCTGACGGAGAACCCGGATTTTTCAAGCAAGGACGCAAGCACCGGAGACAACCCGAACCCTGCCATCACAAACACTGACAGGAGCGCAAAGGACTGTACTCTTTCGGTTGGTTTGACCAGCCGCGTCAGGACGATGGGGCCCAGTGAATAGGTAAGCCCCCAACCAAATCCCAAAAGGGTACTGGCCATGACAAGGGCAAAGCCGACCGAACTGACCGCCCCATAGAGATAAAGCGCGCCGGAAATGGCAAGGCAGGCGCCACCAAGGGTGCGCAGCCGTCCAAAGAGGTCTGACAAATGGCCCGAGAAATAGACCGTTACTATTGTCGAGACGGCAGTGATGGCCAGCATTACACCCACCACTTTTTCACTTGCCCCGAAGGTGTCAAAAAGGCGCGGCAACATGAACGTCAGGCCGTATGCACCGGCTTGCAGAAAGATCGCTATGAAATACAGGATAAACGTTGTGGATCGTGACACTGCTAAACCTACTTGGACTGTTGGGCCGACACTCTTCGGAGTTGGGTGCCTTGGCAACATCAATTCCGGGCGCATACATCATGCGTCCTGCAGGGTTTGGCCAACATGTTGCGTATCCGACCAAGCCGTCCGCCCTTGGCCTATGGGTGCGAGGGACAGTTTCAGCCGGTGTTGTCGTGAAAGCATGCGTGCGATTCTCGCAGGGAAAGACTCGGCAGAATGGGCACTCTTCTGCCTGTTTTGGTGCAGGATGGGGGCCGAACCTCGCCTCCGGTGGCTGAAGCGGCGGGTCACGCGCGTCGGGGTGCCAATCCCGGCGCATACTATTTCCGCATCAATATCGCAGTGCGCCGGATGGGGAAACTATTGAAAATAAATGCAAAAACCTCCCGCTGATCGCTTGGGCAAAGAACCCGGAATGCCGGACAGGACGCTGCAACGCCGTGATGCGCTGGATGCAGGGCACTATGTACGATCGCTGACCAAAAGGTCATTGAGAAGGATTGTCGGTGCCAGACGCGGTTTCGCGGGCTTCGCGATAAACTGAGAGAAATGATGTAATCGTACGCTTTTTTGCTGTTATAGTATTTGAATGGACCTGCCGCATCCTACAGTCTGTCCCAACAGACAAAAATGAATCTGTGTTTTCTGGGAGGAAAATATGAAATTTCTACTTAACTCGGCGTTCGGGCTGGCGCTCGGCATCGCATCCACATCAACGGCGTTCGCTGACGGCGAGGCCAAGGAACTGACCATCGCCATCGTGAACAACGGTCACATGATTAACATGCAGAAAGTGGCCGAAGCCTACACTGCGGATACGGGCGTAGCGCTTAACTGGGTTTCGCTGGAAGAGGGTGTGCTTCGTGAGCAGGTAACGTCCGACACAGCAACCGGCGGCGGTCAGTACGACATCATCAATATCGGCATGCAAGAGGCACCCATCTGGGGCGCGGCGGGCTGGATTGAGCCGCTGGACTTTGGCGCGGATTACGACGTTGACGACATGTTGCCGGCAATGCGCAACGGTCTGTCCCATAACGGCACGCTTTACGCGGCACCATTCTATGGTGAATCGTCGATGGTTATGTACCGAAAGGATCTTATGGATGCTGCCGGTGTCACCATCGCAGACAACGATTCCTGGGATAACGTCAAAGCGGCGGCCGCAGCGGTACACAATCCAGATGCCGGCGTTTACGGCGCATGTTTGCGCGGGAAGCCGGGCTGGGGCGACAACATGGCGTTCGTGACAACTGTTGTGAACTCCTTTGGAGGGGCATGGTTCGACAAGGACATGCGCCCGACGCTTGAGTCCGACGAATGGAAAGCGGCGATCAACTTCTATGTCGATCTGCTGGGCAACTACGGCCCTCCCGGCTCTGAGGGGAATTCCTTTAACGAGATCCTCGCGCTTTATAACGAAGGCAAATGCGGCTTGTGGATCGACGCAACTATCGCGGCATCTTTCCTCGAAGTTGACGGCGTTGCCTACGCACAGTCTCCAAACGCCGGTAACCCGGTTGGCGCAAACTGGCTCTGGGCTTGGGCGATGGCAGTTCCGACAGGTTCGCCAAACTCCGAGGCTGCCCATGCGTTCATCGAGTGGGCCACATCCAAGGCCTATATCCAGGCCGTAGCGGATCACCCGGATTTCGGCTGGGGCAAGGTGCCAACAGGAACGCGCGCGTCAACATACGCATCTGCGGATTTCCAGGCAGCGGCTCCCTTTGCGGCGGCTGAGATGGCGGCGATCCAGTCGGCGGCACCAGAAGCGACAGACCTGAAGCCATATGTCGGCGTTCAGTTTGCTGCGATCCCGGAATTCCCGGAAGTTGGTTCCGCAGTTGCACAGGAAATTGCAGCGGCTCTTTCCGGGGCGAAATCTGTGGACGATGCATTGGCAGCCTCGCAGGCGGCAGCAGACGCAATCATGTCTGAAGCGGGCTACTACTAGTCCATTCAAATAACAACAGAGAGGTCCGGCGCGAACTGGCCGGGCCTTTCATCCAGACAATGGTCTGACGTCTGGCGCATGTGCCCAGCTTTGACAGCTCTGCGTGGCAACTGCACATCCGCTTCTCAACGATTTTGATGAAACCCCAGCCGAGCAAGGTTCAGTTAAGCTATGTCCAAACGAACGCTCCCCCGCATATTGCAGACACCAGCGGTTCTGCTGCTCCTGGTCTGGATGCTGGTACCGCTCAGCATGACGCTGTACTTCTCGTTCATTCGGTATGTGCTGAACAGTACGATCCGGCCAGAATGGACAACACCGGCCCTGAGCAACTGGCGCGGATTTGGGAACTATCAATATGTTCTGAACGCCAAGGACTTCTGGTTTGCGATCCAGAATTCAGTTTTCATTGTCAGCAGCATCCTTGTCATGACCGTTATACTTGGCCTTGGGATTGCTGTTCTGATTAACCGGTCCTTTCCGGGACGCGGCATCGTGCGTGTCCTGCTGATTTCCCCATTCTTTGTCATGCCTGCTGTGAATGGCGTCCTTTGGATCAACATGATCCTCGACCCGGTACTGGGTCTGAACGGACTTGCCATCGCGGGCCTGAACAACGTCATCGACGGCCTTCGGGATTTCCCCGGCCTTGGCTGGTTCTTTTCGATGTGGCCGAAACTTGAGCCGATCTCGTTCCGTGCGACGCAAACCTCTGCGTATGCGGTGATCATGATGGTCACCTGGCAGTGGACCCCTTTTGCGGTGCTTATCTTCATGACGTCCTTGCAGTCCGAAGATGAATCGCAAAAGGAGGCGGCGACGCTGGATGGGGCAAGCGCCTGGTCGCAGTTCATCAATCTGACCGTCCCGCATCTGGCGCGCCCAATAGCGATCGTTGTCATGATCCAGTCAATCTTTCACCTCTCGCTTTACGCAGAGATCGAGATTGTCAGCCGGGGTAACGGCAACAAGAACCTGCCCTATCTCATCGGTGAATTCACGTCGAACAACATTGGTGCCGCAAGCGCCACGGGCATCTTTGCAGTCATTCTTGCCAATATCATCGCGATCTTCCTGTTGCGCATGGTTGGCAAGAGCTTGATGGATTGAGGTAAGAGACAATGGCAACAGTTACGCATTCATCCAAGCTTGGAAACATCCTGTGGCCGGTATTGGCCTGGGGCGTCGCGCTTATCTTCTTCTTCCCGATTTTCTGGATGGTATTTACCAGCTTCAAAACGGACGCAGATGCGGTGAAGCCTGAGTTTCTGTTCTCTTTCACCCCGACGCTTGAGAACTACACCAACATGGCCGAGAACTATGACTACTGGCGCTTTGCCACCAATTCGGTCATCACGTCGACGTTTGCGACGCTTTTTGCGCTCATTGTCGGCGTGCCAGCGGCCTATGCCATGGCGTTCGACCCAAGCCGCCATACCAAGGATATTCTGATGTGGATGTTGTCCACCAAGATGCTTCCTGCGGCTGCGGTGCTGTATCCGATGACATTTCTGACCAAGAATTTTCTCGGGATTTTTGACACCCATTTCCTCGTCATTGTGGTGCTGTGTCTTATCAACCTGCCCATCGTGATCTGGATGTTGTTCACCTACTTCAAGGAAATCCCCAAGGAAATCATCGAGGCGGGCAAGATGGACGGTGTCAGCACATGGGGTGAGATCAAGGACATTCTTATTCCGCTGGCATGGGGCGGCATCGCGTCCACGGCGCTTTTGACCTTCATATTTTGCTGGAACGAAGCCTATTGGACCGTGCGCCTGACAACAATTGATGCGGCAACCCTGTCAAAGCTGATCGAGGGCAACCGCGCCCCGGAAGGGCTGTTCTTTGGTCGATTGTCCGCCGTTTCGACCGCAGCCGTTGCGCCGATCGTGATTTTGGGCTGGTTCTGTCAGAAACAGCTGGTTCAGGGTCTGACATTCGGAGCGGTCAAGTGAGCCTGAACGCGGCCCCCACTGATCTGACGGGCAAGATCGCCCTTGTCACAGGCGCCGCCGGCGGTATCGGTGCCAGCGCCGTCGCGCATTTTTCCGCCCTTGGTGCGAAGGTTTATGCCATTGACATCGCTGATGATTTTGACGGCCCCGCGACCTACAAGCGGTTTGATCTTCTGGATGATGCCGACCTGAGCGCCTGCGCCGATTGGATTGCACAGATCAAGCCCGACATCTTGTTCAACAACGCGGCATTGTTTGCGATGGGCAGCGTTTTGGAGGAGGGCGATCTGGTACAGTTTGACCGCCTGTTTGGTGTCAACGTCCGGGGGTTTTACGCGGTTATGCAGGCATGTGCGAAGTCGATGGTTGCCAATCATCAGCACGGCTCGATCATCAATCTCGCGTCCCAGGCCGGACATCGCGGAGAGGCATTGGTGGCGCATTACTGCGCAACCAAAGCAGCTGTCATCAGCTATACGCAGTCCTGCGCCTTGGCGCTTGCCCCCCACCAGATACGGGTCAACGCCATCAGCCCCGGTGTGATCGACACACCGATGTGGAAAACAGTCGATGCGCTTTTTGCCAGGTTCGAGGGCAAGGAGCCGGGGCAGAAAAAACATGAGGTGGGCAACGCTGTACCGCTTGGCCGTATGGGCGCGCCCGATGACGTTGCGCGGGCCGCTGTTTTCCTCGCGAGCGATCAATCGTCGTATATGACTGCTCAGACAATCGGTGTTGATGGCGGCAACGTGCTTAGGTGATCAGATGTCAATAATTGCACCCGAAATTGAATTGGTCGATCGCAGCACGCGGTCCATTCGCTATCTTGAGCATGGCTGGCCAACAGATCTGTGCCGCTGGCACGCCCATGAAGAATACGAGCTTCACCTGATTACAGCCACGCGGGGCAAGGCGTTTGTCGGGGACCACATCGGTGATTTCAAGACGGGCGATTTGTTCATGACCGGCCCACATCTTCCGCATAACTGGATCACCGACAACGTGTGGTCCGAGCCGGTTGCGACGCGGGATATGTTGGTTCAATTCAGCCACGATAGCGTGGAAAAGCTTGCCGAGGGGTTTCCGGAATTCGCGCAGGTTCTTCAACTGTTGCAACTTGCGCAATCAGGCATTCATTTTGAGGGATTCAACCCGACCTTTGCCCGCGGCCACATGGAATCGATCCGTGACAACAAGGGCGCAGAGCGCATTTTGGCCTTTATCAGGTTTCTTGTGCGGCTCAATGAGCATGCAGAAAAGAAAACCCTGTCTGTGGCAAAGCTCATTCAACCAGAAGGCGGCAGCAAGCAGGCCCGGATCGCCGAGGTCGTTGACCACGTTGTAAAGGAATTCGGAGAAGCGATTTCTGTTGGCCAGGCTGCCGAGATGGCTGGAATGACTGAAATTACCTTCAGCCGCAATTTTCAGGCGCTGACGGGGCACAGCTTTGTTGAGTTTTTGAACCGGATCCGCATCGGAGAGGCCTGCGGGATGCTGTATGCGTCTGACGATCAGATCATCACGATTGCACAAACCGCCGGCTTCAAGAACCTGGCCAACTTCAATCGCCATTTCTTGAAGGTGAAGGGCATGACCCCTTCGCAGTACCGCGATACCGCGCGCAAAGATCTCGCACCGCAAATGGAGTCGGGCTCATGAATACTGCGGCGCATACCCCGGTGTCAGCGACCAGCTACGACAGGTTGCGTTGTGAAATTGGGGTGGTCCATCTGGGGTTCGGTGCGTTTCATCGTGCACATCAGGCGGTCTATTTCGATGACTATATGGAGGCTTCAGGCGATCTGCGCTGGGGAATTGCAGCGGTAAATCTGCGGGGTTCAGAAGCGGATCAATTTGAAACCGCAAAACTGGATGTGGCAGGCCATGACGGCTACTATCTCAAGACCTATTCGGCTGATGGCGAGGTCGCCTTGCGGCGTGTTCGCTCTCACGTGGGATTTGCGGATTGGAGTGCGACACCGGATGAGGCCGAAGCGCTTTTGTCCCGGCCCTCGGTGCATCTTGTTACGATCACAGTCACCGAAAGCGGCTATTACACAGATGCAAACGGCGCTCTCAATTCCGCAGATCCTGTCATTCAGGGCGAGGTGTCTGGGCGGGCACCGCAAAGCGTTTATGGCTATCTACGCGCCGCGCTTGGTCTGCGTGTCGCAAGAACAAGTGCCCCGCTGACCATCGCATGTTGCGACAACATCCGCCAAAACGGCAAGATGCTGCGCCGCAACCTGCTGGCCTATCTGGCTGCTTGTGGCGATCAGGGGCTTGCCGAATGGGTCGCGGAAAACGTGCGGTTTCCCTGCTCAATGGTGGACCGGATCACACCGCGCAGCCCCACAGGGCTTGGCCCGGAATTGTCAGCCCTTGTCGGCAAGGATGTTTCGTCGCCAGTGATGGCCGAAGATTTTGCGCAGTGGGTCTTGCAGGACAGCGCAGCCGCCGAGATGCCCGATTTGGCGCGATCTGGTGTGATTGTCACGCCGGACGTCGATCCCTATGAGGAAACCAAGATACGGGTGCTGAACGGTGGCCACACGGCGCTGGCCTATATGGCCGCCCTTGAAGGTGTCGAGACCTTTGATGCGGCGATGCGCCTGCCCCAGTTGAAAGAACACTTCCAGAATTTCCAGACCAAGGAAGTTCTTCCTGCGATCACGATAGATTTGCCGTTCTCGAAAGAGGATTACCTCGCTGATATAACGAGACGTTTTGGCAATCGGGCGATTGGCGATACCGTTGCGCGCATTTGCGCAGACGGCATGGCGAAGTTCCCCATTTTTATCCGCCCAACGATTGTCGGGTGTTTCGAAAACGGAGTCATACCCGTCTTTGCAATTCGAAGCATTGCAAGCTGGCATGTCTTTGCCCGCCATGTTGCGGCTGGAAAAATGCCGTTTCGATATGTCGAACCCGGTTGGGACGACCTTGATGCCTTGTTAGGCACCGAGGCGTTTTTGACTGACCGTCAACTCTGGGGCGACGTCCCTGAAACCTACCCTGAATTTGCCGATACTTTGCGGCATGAAATTGAAGAATTGGAGATCAAATGGCCGGTTTGACCCTGCGCGATGTGCGCAAGAAATATGGTGCGACGCAGGTAATGCATGGCGTCGATCTCGACATTGATGATGGCGAATTTGTTGTGTTTGTCGGCCCATCGGGCTGTGGCAAGTCAACGCTGTTGCGAATGATTGCGGGGCTCGAAGAGATTTCGTCGGGTACGGTCGAGATTGGCGATCAGGTCGTGAATGATGTGGCCGCGTCCAAGCGGGGCGTTGCGATGGTGTTCCAGTCTTATGCGCTTTATCCGCATATGACCGTCTACAAGAATATGGCGTTTGGCCTGCGGCAGGCCAAAACCGATCCCAAGGAGATTGATCGCCGGGTGAGAGCGGCTGCAGAGATATTGCAGATCACCGACTATCTGGATCGCAGCCCGCGCAACCTGTCAGGTGGTCAACGGCAACGTGTGGCAATCGGACGTGCGATTGTCCGTGACCCCAAGGTGTTCTTGTTTGATGAACCGCTGTCCAATCTCGATGCCGCGTTGCGGGTCCAGACCCGGATCGAGATTGCCCGTCTGCATGAGCGTCTGAAAACCACGATGATCTATGTGACCCACGATCAGGTCGAGGCGATGACACTTGCCGACAAGATCGTGGTGCTTCGCGATGGCCGCATCGAACAGGTTGGCTCTCCGATTACGCTGTACGAGCAGCCGGCAAATGCATTTGTTGCGCAGTTTATTGGCAGCCCGAAGATGAACTTCTTTTCCGGTGCCGATCTGTCTCAAAATGCCGGTGCGGCCCTTGGCAGGGATGTTGGTCCCTCAGAGCAGGTCGGGATGCGTCCCGAACACATGGTTCAAACCGATGCGGCCAATGCCGTTGTCGAAGGGCGTTTGGAATTGGTTGAAAACCTTGGGGAATACGCGCTGGTTCACCTCATCTCAGCGGCTGGAGTCGAGTTTATTGCCAAGACAGAAAAACCCCCGGCGGGGGAAAAAGGCAGTTCGATCTTCTTCACCATCAAACCCGAGCTTGCCCACTATTTCGATAGTGAAAGTGGATTGCGCAAGTAACGCGTACCCTGTGCCCGGAAAAGTTCGAAAGGCGAAGATGTGATAGTCTGTTGTGGCGAAGCGCTGATTGACATGATCCCGTCTGTGGATCCGGAAGGCGGACAAGTGTTTAGACCGCATGCAGGCGGGGCGGTGTTCAACACGGCTATTGCCCTGGGGCGTCTTGGGATTGATTCGCGTTTTCTATCCGGGATTTCAACAGATATGTTCGGCCAGACACTGTTGGATGAACTGCACAACAGCAATGTGATAACCGACCTTGTGATGCGTTCCGGTCGCCCGACAACACTTGCCTTTGTTGGTCTGGAAAATGGCCAGGCCAGTTACGTTTTCTACGATGAAAATACGGCAGGGAGAATGCTGTTCCCGGACAACCTTCCGAGGATCCCGAGGACGGCCAAGGCCATGTTCTTTGGCGGCATCAGCCTCATTAACGAACCTGCTGCTGACTTCTATCTTGCTCTTGCCCTGCGAGAGAGTAAAAAACGCGTCATTGTTGCCGACCCGAATATCAGGGCCAACTTTGTCACCGATGAGAAACGATACCGCGCGCGGCTGGACAGATTGATGGCCTGTGTTGATATTCTCAAAGTGTCGGATGAGGATCTGGATTGGCTTGTACCCGGTCCGTTGACGCAAATCGAAAAGGCAACCGCCCTGCAGGAAAAAGGGCCGGCACTTGTTGTGCTCACACGGGGAAGCGGGGGCGCTTGTGCCTTGTTTGGTTTTGATATGAAGATTGAAGTTCCTGTTCAGAAGGTCGAGGTTGCGGACACAGTTGGAGCGGGCGACACCTTCAATGCCGGAGTCCTTGCTTCGCTATCTGAAAGCGGCCTTTTGGATCGGGCCGGGATTGCTGCGATAGGTAAGGCCGATCTGACAGGTGCGCTTGAATTTGGCGCCAGGGTTGCTGCGATAACGGTTTCCCGACCTGGGGCGAACCCGCCCTGGCTGTCGGAGGTTGCGACGGGTGCCATTGCGGAGAAAGAGACCGTAGGGCAGCTGTCTTGACCTCCCGCGACCCAACGCCGCTCCGTCGCGCCTGCTGGTCCTGAACATCGGTGCGGGCGGGCTGTTTGCGTCTACGCGCCAATCGACATTGGTGTTGCGTGTCCTTGCGACCAAATCACGTCTCGGAATATCTGATGGGCTGAGCATTCTCGTACGCGTTGACGTTCAGGATTTCAGGCGGCGTTGGGTGATTGAGATTTTCGGGAAACTGTCCCAAGATCCAATGCGGGTCCAAACCCTTGTTCAGCGCTGCCCGATATTGCGGGAAAGCGCGCCTTTTTCTTTATGCTTGCCCACCGGTCCTGCGATATTGATTTGACACAAGGGAATAAAATTTTATCATGAGGAAAATGGTGAATCACCCTGAGCACCTGCGGAAAAATGCAAAGATGAAAGATATTCCTGACAACCGCCTGCTGCGCGGTCGCCCCGTAAGTGACCGCATCCTTCGGGAATGCAACGCGTTCACCGCCGCGCATTCGGGCATGCCAAGGCTGGTCTCGATCTCGGTCGGTGAACACGCTGAGGTCGCGGTCTATATGCGCAATCAGGCCCGTGGCGCTGAGCGGGCAGGGCTGACCTTTGACCAGCAATATTGGGATGGTTCGATTTCGCAGGATGCCGCCAAGGAACAGATACAGCGGATGAATGATGACCCGTCAGTTCTGGGCATCATCCTGCAACGTCCGGTCCCCGACGGGATCAACGTACGTTCCCTGCAATCGGCCATCCATCCGCTGAAAGACGTTGAAGGCATGAATCCGGCCTCCATCGGGAATATCGTATATTCCGATGTGGCGCTTGCGCCCTGTACGGCCGCTG
>Ga0316204_10008036_pt1 | contig 14969 bp, 7 predicted proteins | sample 6monrhotite_MG_2_FD_205661 | JGI IMG/M metagenome (GOLD analysis project Ga0316204, IMG submission 205661) | Microbial mat bacterial communities from mineral coupon in-situ incubated in ocean water Damariscotta River, Maine, United States -... | ecosystem: Environmental > Aquatic > Marine >...
TCCTGGGCTCGATGACGGTAAGCCCGCGCCGTTGTCGAGGAGGGCGATGCCGTTGGGGAGCAAGAGGAACGCCCTCGCTGCCTCCAGTCGATCCTGGAAGGCTACAAGCGATCAGTCGTCTGCCTGCGAGCTGAGGACAATCTGGGACCGCCAATGGCGAAGTGCCCCGACCAGGGAGATTCGGGCGTGTGTGACGCAAGCTGCACGGCACCGGCCACCAGACCTTGTCGACTTGATGCTGACGGATCGTCCGGGGATTCGTTAGCGCAGCGAGCACACGTCGAATCTACCCAGGGGCACCGCGCCGCCCATGACGACCGGGAAGTCCAAAACCACAACAGGCAGAACGACGGCGCCTCGACGGGACGCTCAAACTACGAGCCCGCGACTGCCGAGACCGATCGAAGCGTCACCAAATACATCCGTCAAACCGAGCCGTACCAGCCGACCCGACGAACCCGACGAACCCGACGAACCCGACGACCCCGACGAACCCGACGAACCCGACGAACCCGACGACCCGACGACCCCGAAGACCCCGAAGACCCTAAAGCCGCTCAATAGCCCGCTCAATCTCAGAAACCTCCCGACTCCGCTCCAAAGCCCGCCACTGAGCCGCCGCCAAACTGAACGCCCCCCGAGCCCGCCGACGATCCCCCCCCGACCGAGCCAACTCACCAGCCAAACCAGCCATACGCGCCACATCCACATCCACAAACCCCGTGCTCTCGAGGAGCGCCAGCGCACGATCCAGATGTCGGTCCCAGGCCGCCCAGTCCGCGACGGCGGCCACGCAGGGCAGCAGGAAGGCGTGGGCCGCGCCGGCGAAGTCCTGACGGCCCTGGGCCTCCAGGATCGACAGCGCCTCCTCCAGCGCCACCCGCGCCGCCGCGTAGTTCCCCTCGGTGGCGGCCAGGAGGCCGAGGTACAGCCTCGGAAAGATCGCGCCGCCGGCGCCGATGGCCCGGTACTGTGCCCAGGCGTCGCGGTAGTGGACCGCGGCCTCCGCGAGGTCGCCTCGGAGGCGGGTCACCTCGCCCAGCCCCTGCTCGCACTCCGCGACCCCGCCCCGGGCGCCTGCGCGCTCGAAGGCGGCGCGGGCCTCCCGCAGGTGGTTCGCCGCCTCATCCAGTCGATCCGCCTGCCGGGCCACGACGGCCAGACCGAGGGCGGCGTAGCCCTCACCGTCCGCGTTGCCCAGCGCCTGAAAGTCCCCCATGGCCCGCATGAAGCGCGCCGCCGCGTGGATCTGCTCGCCGCGGGTCACCAGCACCCAGCCCTGCTCGAGGCGGACCCGGGCCAGCACGGGTCGATCCTCCAGGCGGCGACCGGCGGCGCGGGCGCTCTCCAGGAACATCCAGGCGAGGTTGTTCTCGCCCTGCTTGCGCGCGAGGCGGCCCTGCTCCAGCAGCGCGCGAGCCTCCACCGAGCGCCAGCCGTGCTGGCGGGCGGCCTGCTCGGCGCGCTCCGCGAGCTGGACCGCTTCGGCCAGCAGGCCGCGCTTGCGGCTGCAGCGGCAGGCCTGCAGCCAGCCCTCGCCCCAGAGCGGATCGCCTGGGGAGAGCGCGGCCTGCTCCATGGCCTTGTCGCGGGCGTCGAGCACCGCCTGGGCCATCCTCAGATCGCCGGAGTCCAGGCGCTCGTCGATGCCGGTCGACAGCGGCAGCAGGGCCGCGCGCGGCTCCCCGGCTGCCAGCAGGTGACGCCCCAGCTGCTCGGCGACCCCGGCCCCGGCGCGGGACTCCATGACGGCGGCCGCGACGTGGTGCCAGCGCTTCAGGCGCCCCTGGGCGCGCGCCCGCCGCTCCAGACACTCCCGGAGCAGCGCGTGGGTGAAGCACCACTGGTGGCCGCCCTCCAGCCGGGCCATTCGCCGCGCCAGCAGCGCGTCCACCAGGTCCGACGCGGCGAACACCCGCGCCCTCAGGCAGGCCCGCAGCCAGTCCTCGGTGGGGATCGAGAGGCCCATCACCGCCGCCAGCTCCAGGGCCGCCGCGTCGTCGGGGTGGCGGCCCTCGAGCAGCTGCTCAATCCGGGCGTTCCAGACCTCGTGCAGGTCGTCGGGCAGGGACTCGTCGGCGCCGTCCGCCAGCACGAAGCCGCCGGGGGTCTCCCGCAGCACGCCCCGGTGGACCCACGCCCGGACGAGCTGGACGGCGTACAGCGGGTTGCCGCCCGCCCGCTCCTCGACCCTGGCCGCCAGCGCCCCCTCCAGGCCCAGCAGGCCCCCCACCAGCTCCTGCCGGTCGTCAGTGTCCAGCGGCCCCACCTGGAGCACCCGGGCCCCCGTGCGGCTCACGACCTCGCCGAGCACCGCCCGCTCCATGTCCCGCTCGGCCAGCGCCTCGTCCTCGGCGGTGAGCAGCACCAGCACCGGGAAGGGCCGGGTCCGCTGGGTTCCCTCCAGGTAGGAGACGAACGCGAGGGCGTCGAGGCCCCACTGGACGTCGTCGATCCAGACGACCACGGGCCGCTCGGCCGCCGCGCGCTCCAGCACCCGGCGCACCAGCGCGTGCCGCTCGGCGGGGCTCCGAAGTCGGATCCGGCCGCCCTGACCGGGGCGCATCAGCTCCACCAGCGCCGCGGCCTCGTCGACGTCGCGCACGCCCTGAGCGGACAGCAGCATGCGCAGGCGGGCCTCCATGCCCTCGCGGCTCAGGCCGTCGCAGCGCAGGTTCCGCTCGACCATGAGCTGCAGGCCCCCCTCCCCCTCCTCGCTGTGGGTCGCCTTGAACACCGTGCCGACGCCGACCTCGTGCGCCCGCTCACCGAGCCAGCGCGCCAGCCGGCTCTTCCCAGCGCCCACGGGCCCGCGCAGCACCACCACCCGCGAGCGGCCGCTCCGCACCACGGCCTCCAGCGATGCCCAGAGCCTGTCGCGCTCCCGGGGCCGGCCCACCATGGGGATGGCCTTCAGCCCGAACAGCCCGAGCCCGGCGCCCACGAGCCCCGAGGCCGCGAGCCCCCGACGCACCTCACCCGCCCGCCAGGTGCGCGGCAGCGGCGGCCGCTCGTCCGCTCGGATGGGTGAGCGGACCACCGGCGGTCCGATGGGCGCGTCGGTGACCGTCAGCGGATCGTCCTGGAGCACCAGGGTGTCCTGCTCCGAGGGCATGGAGGTCGGCGGCGTGGGGAAGGCGGCGGCCGCTTCCTGATCCGGATCGCCGAGGTTGATCAGCGCCCAGGCGGCGTCGGCCGCGCGTCGATAGCGGCGGTCCGGCTCCTGCTCCAGCAGCCGACTCAGCCACTCGACGAAGCCCACCGGCGTGGGCACGCGGGTGTTCAGGGTCAGCTCCGGGGAGAGCTGGGCGGCCCGGACCTGCTGCAGCGTGGGGTTCCAGTCGAAGGGCGGCGCGCCGCTGACGAGGGCCCAGGCGAGGCAGCCCACGGCGTAGAGATCGGTCCACGGCCCGTAGTCCCGCCACTGGCCGGCGAGCTGCTCGGGGGCCATGAACGCCGGCGTGCCGACGACCCGGCCCGCGGCGCCGACCCCCTGGTCCGCGTGGCGGTCCAGCGCGTGGGCCAGCCCGAAGTCCCCCAGCTTCACCGCCCCCGGTGACTCGCTCTGGTAGAAGTCCTCGCTCAGGAGCACGTTGCTGGGCTTGAGATCCCGGTGGATGACGCCCCGGGCGTGGGCGTGAGCAAGCGCCTCCAGGAGGCGCTTGAGCACCCGGTTCACCAGCCGCCACGAGAGGCGCCCGCAGCGCGGGTGCAGGGAGCCGCCGCGCACCAGCTCCATCACGAGGTAGGGGCTGTTCGCCGGCAGCTTGCCCCCGCTGGCCTCCTCGGCCTCCGGCGGGATCTGGCCGTAGTCGTGGATGGTGACCACCGACGGGTGGCTCAAGGCCGCGACGGACCGCACCTCGTTGCGAAAGGCGAAGACAAAGCGCTCGTCGCTGGCGCGGCTCTCCCGCAGCACCTTGATGGCGACGGGCACCCCCTGGCGGCGGTGCCGCCCGGTCCACACCTCTCCCATGCCCCCCTTGCCGAGGGGCCGCTCGACGACGAACGGGCCCAGACTGACGTCCACCTGAGGAGTGTACCCCTACCCTCGATAGATTTGTTCGTAGATAGCCGCGGCCCCGTCCCAGCTCAGATCCCGGCGCATGCCGTTCTCCCGCACGCGGGCGAAGGCGTCGGGGTGGTTCCACCACGTCAGCAGCGCCCACCCCAGCGCGGTCAGCAGGCCCTGGGGGCTCGCCTCCGAGAAGCGCCAGCCGACCCCGGTGCCGTCGGCCGGGTTCCAGATATCCACGGTGTCGACGAGGCCGCCGGTGCTGCGCACGACGGGCACCGCGCCGTAGCGCATGCCGTACATCTGGGTCAGCCCGCAGGGCTCGAAGCGCGAGGGCACGAGGCAGAAGTCGGAGCCGGCGAAGATGCGATGGGAGAGGCCGTTGTCGAAGGCGATGCAGGCGCGGACCTTGTCCGGGAACCGGGCCTGCATGTGGCGCAGCTCGTTCGCCAGCCGCTCGGAGCCCGTGCCCAGCACCACCAGCTGCATGTCCTGTCGGGCGATCCAGTCCCCGATGCCCGTGAGCAGGTCCACGCCCTTCTGGTAGTCCAGCCGGGCGACCATGCCCACCACCGGCACGTCGTCGCGCACCGGGAGGCCCAGCTCCTGCTGGAGCGCGGCCTTGCAGGCGGCCTTGCCGCTCAGGTCATCGGCGGTGTAGCCGGCGGCGATGTGCGCGTCGTTGGCGGGATCCCACTCGTCGGTGTCCACCCCGTTCAGCACGCCGTGCAGCCGGCCCTCCGAGGCGCGGGCGCGGAGGTAGGCGTCCATGCCGAAGCCCCCGGCGGGGGTGGTGAGCTCGCGGGCGAAGGTGGGGCTCACGGCGACGATGTCCGAGGCGCAGACGAGCCCGGCCTTCAGGCAGCTCAGGTTGCCGTCGTCGGCCAGCGCGGAGAGGTGCCGGGGCGCGAGGTCGAGGCCGCCGAACTCGCTGGCGGCGTAGCGGCCGTGGTGGGCCGCGTTGTGCACGTTCATCACACCGCGGGCCTCGCTGTAGATGCCGAGCGGCTTGTAGTGGGCCGCGAGGTAGACCAGCGCCAGCGCGCTCGACCAGTCGTGCACGTGCACGGTGATGTCGTCACCCAGCAGCTCGCCGAACACCGGCACGCGCCTCGGCACCTCCAGCGCCGCGCGGCACAGGAGGGCGAAGCGCAGCAGGTTGTCGCCGTAGGAGCCGCTGTCGTCGCCGTAGATGCCGCCGCGCTCGAAGTGGGGGTTCTCCACCAGCACATGCGCCAGCCCGGGCTCGATCTCCTGCAGCGTGTAGCGCACCTGATGCCAGTCGCCGAAGAGCCAGAAACCGAAGGTCACGCCCGTGTCCCAGGCGAGGTGATCGTTCTCGCGACCGTAGCGCGGCGAGACGGTGACCACCCGGTTGCCCCGGGCAGCGAGCGCGCGCGGGAGGGCGCCGCAGACGTCGCCCATGCCGCCGGTGCGGGAGAAGGGCGCCACCTCGGCGGAGACGGAGAGGATGTTCATAGGATTCTCCTGAGCCACTCGGCGGCCTCTTCGGGCCAGACGCCGTGGGCGCTCCAGCCCGTCGCGGCCTCAAAGCCGCCGGGCTGGATGAGCTGGGGTCGGATGACAATGCGCCAGTGAAACGCGGGCTGCTCGGGCAGGGTCACGAGGTGGGCGGACAGGGCGCAGCCGTCCAGCGCCGCCCCCAGCGCCCGGAAGGCCCGGTCCATCAGCTCCGCGGCGGCGGACAGGGCGCCGTCGACCGTGTCCTCGAAGGCGGGCTGGTGGGCCCGGGGGAGCACCCAGAGCTCGAAGGGCGCGCGGGGCGCCCAGGCGGCGACCAGCGCCGCGCCGTCGTTGTCCGAGACCCAGCGCGCGCCGGCCTGCTCCCGCTCCAGCAGGTCACAGGCGGGGCAGCGCCCGGTGCGGGCCTTGTAGCGCTCGTGGAGCCGGCCGCTGTCCGCCAGCTCCGGCGGGTGAGCGGGGACGGCGATCACCTGCGCGTGCGGGTGATCCAGCCAGGCGCCGGCCTCCTCGCCGTGGACCAGCGCCCAGGTCATCGCCCGGAAGCGCCGATCGCGGCGCAGATCGCGCATGCGGTCCCGGCTCGCGCGCAGGCAGGTCTCCAGCAGCGCCGGCCCCAGATCCGCCGGGTGGGCGCCCCGGTCCCGCCCCACCAGCACGACCTCGTGGGCGCCGATGCCGTTCATGCGCTCCAGGAGGCCGTCGTCCGAGGGGTCCAGGTTTCCCTCGATGCCCAGCGCCGGCTGCCCGGCCGGGACCACGCGCACCCGCCAGGGCTCGCCGTCGCTCCAGAGCACGTGGTGGTCATCGACGTCGAAGGGGTACGGCCCCGCGGGCCGGGTCGCCGGACGACCGATCGGCAGCCGGCCCCAGGTCAGCACCGCGCGCCTTCCCGTGAGCGGGCAGCGCCGAATCTCCCTCATCCGACCTCCAGGTTGAGGGACATGTCGAAGGCGGCCTTCTCGTGTCCCCAGAGCCGCAGCGGCCAGATCAGCATCAGGCAGACCCCCTGCGAGACAGGCTTGATCGACGCGCCGACCTGGACCCCGCAGACCACCGGGTAGGCGTAGACGCGCATGGCGACCGAGGCGTCCAGCACGAGCTGGAAGCGCTTGCGTGGATCCGCAATCGTGAGCTGGCGCACGCCCTCCAGCACCCCCGCGGCGGCCGACGTCAGCGCGCCCCCGCCGCCGGAGATGCGCGCCCCCCGGGCGAAGCGCGCGTCGAGCCCCAGGTTCAGCTCGATGGCGAAGGTGGTCTCCATCGGCGTGTGGGAGCGGTTGGTGACCTCGTAGCGCGCGTCGATGACCGGCAGGTCACGGTGGAAGATGAAGCGCTTGGCGACCTGGACGAGGCTCGTGACCCGACCGCGGGTCACGTGGCCCTCGCGGGTCATCTGCACCACGCAGGCGTCCAGGATCTCGTGGGGCTCCACCGACAGCAGGCGGTAGCGGCCGGTCGCGTAGTCCCCGAGCTCCGGCGGTCGCCCGTTGACGGTGTTGTCCAGCGTCAGCGAGTCGTCCAGGAAGTGGTCCACAAAGCTCAGGCGCTCGGCCCGGTCGTAGTGGAGATTCCGGGCCAGGGCGAGCTGCTCGGCGGTGGGCGGCGGGGCGGCGGCCGCGGGGCGGGCGAGCGCCTCGGTGTCGTCGCCGTCAGCCTCCCCATCCTCCGAATCCTCCTCGGCGTCCTCCCCGTCGCTGACGACGAGCGCCGGGAGGCCGGAGAGCGCGTCGAGCGGCTCGTGGTAGGGCTCCGGGCGGCGGGTCATGGTGTTCAGGATGTTGCCGGGCAGCGCCCAGAGATCCAGCGAGGCCAGGCTGCCGCCGCGCGCCGGAGAGACCACCGCGCGCAGATCGACGGTCTTGATCAGCACCTCCTCAGCGCCGTCACAGTTCAGGTCCGCCCGCAGGCGACCCAGCTTCTCCCGCTCACCCAGCGCCGTGCGAATCGACAGCTCCGCACGATCCAGCTCCGCGTAGGCGAGGTGCCGCAGGGAGGGATCGTAGAAGCCAGCGCGATCGCCGTGCAGGTACAGCTCGGCGGCCTGGGCCTTGTAGAGGGCCTCGGTCGCCCCCTCCAGCGCATCCCGGCGGTTGGACTTGCCGGCCCTGAGGGCGGCGCGCAGCCGCCCCAGCTGAGTCGAGACCAGGATCATGCGCTTGTGCAGTCGGTTGCACTCGCCGTACCGGGCCAGGAACCCCTCCCAGCCCACCGAGGGCGCCGGGCGACCGACGCCGTCCGGCGGCATCCTGGCGGTCGAGGGGTGCAGCGAGCTGGGGATCCAGGGCGGCGGGTAGACGCGCCCCGCCGAGGGCACGTGCTGGACCGCCTCGCCGGGGGTGAGCGGCTTCAGCCAGTGCTCGGTGCTCAGCGCCTCAAAGGCGCCAGCGAGCTGCGTCCAGTGAGCCTGGCCCAGCTGACGCTCCAGCGAGAGCGCCCAGCAGACCAGCCTCGCGCCGCCCTCCTGGCGTGCGAGCAGGCCGCCCTGGAAGTCCTCCAGCAGGCCGATCGGGTCGCTCACGGCGGGCAGCAGCGCCACCCCGCTGCCCGCCCGCTCGGTGCGGAGGTGGGATCCCACATCCTCCGGCTGCAGCCCGGCGGCGGCGAAGGCGCCCTCATCGACCGCCGCGTACCGGAAGTTGTTCTTGACCATCAGTCGGGGCAGCGAGGGGTCCCAGGCGCAGCGGGGCAGCCAGAGGCCCTCGGGGCGGCGCCGGATCCAGCGCTCGACCAGCTTGGACTGGAGCTGGAGCTGCCCCTGGGCGTCCGCGTCGGGCAGACCGCTCAGGAAGGGGTCGGTCCAGCCGCCGCCCAGCACCTCGGCGCGCCCGGCGGCGACGAGGGCCGTGAGCTTCTTGAGCACCGCCCCCTGCCGCTGGGCGAACCACTTGAGCAGCCAGCCGGTGATGTGCAGCCCGAAGCGCACGCCGCTGGCCGCAGCCAGCTGATCGGCGAGGGGGTCCACTACCCGGAGGGCGTACTGCTCCAGCCGCTTCTCGGAGGTGCCTGGGGACTGCCCCAGGTGGATGATGGGGATCACGTAGAGGTCGGACATTTCGGCCTGTGGGAGCTGCCTGTGAATACCAGAATTCCAGGGTACTTCGCAGTCAGGCCCACCACATCGCCGGGGGCGCCTCCAGCGTCAGGCAGGCGCCAGCGGGATATCGCGCGATCTCAAGCCCTCCACTGAGCAGCCGCGCGGCCACCTCGATCCGCGGCGCGTTCAGGGGGATCCGCGCGACCGCCGACCGCTCACCGACGGCCACGCTGGCGCGACCGACGCCGGCTGGCGCGTCGGCCCGCTCGCCCGCGGGCCAGCGCAGCAGGCTGGCCCCGTCGCCGTCGACGATCTCCCACTCCGCGCCCGCCGGAGCGACGGCGCCCCGCGCGCGATCCAGCCGCAGCCAGATCCAGCGGCGGGGGCCGTCGATCTCGACCCCGAAGCCGACGCCGTCCAGGTGCCGCGCCCCCGGCGACATCGCCCCGCCAGGCGCCGCGCAGTCCAGGTAGCCCGCGCCGGCCCAGCGGAGCCAGCTCACCGGAGACGCCTCCAGCAGCGGCCGGATGGGTCCGCGCTGCGGCCGGAGCGCGCGGCTGCCGCCGCTCCGGGCGGGCTTGACCGGCGCGCCGAGCGCGGCGGGCACCGGCTGCCCCAGCGCGCGCCAGGCCGCCGAGAGGTGCGCCCGGAAGAGCCTGTCGAACTCGTGGGCGAAGGGCGTGTCGAACTCGGGCCCGAACCACCAGAACCAGTCCGATCCCTCAGCGGCCAGCACATGCTCCAGCGCCTCCTCCGGATCGCCGGCCGCGGCCACCGCCGCCCGGGTCTGAGCCAGCAGCTTCCAGGCCGCGCGGTCCTCGGCGTCGCCGATCCAGATGCCGAAGTCCGCGTTGATCCAGGAGCCCGTGTGCAGCCGCGAGATCTGCCCCGATCGCGGGGCGCGCGCGGCCTCCGAGAAGGTCACCGCGCGCGGCCCGCCCCGCCGCGCGAGCCCCCGGCAGAGCGCCTTCAGGAAGCCCTCCCCCGCGTCCGCGTAGCTCTCCCAGGGGTTCTCTCCGTCGAGGATCACGGGCAGCACGCGCGCGCTGCCCGCCGGCGATCGGGAGGCCGCGACCGCGATCAGCTCCGCGACGGCCTCCTCCGGCGGCACGGTGGCGTACCGGAAGCCGATGGCGTCGGACAGCGCCCGCTCCCGGAAGAAGCCCGAGAGCCCATGGCCCAGCTCCCAGGGGCCGTAGCCCTCTCCGCTGCGAGCCGATTGGGAGAGCACCCCCTCGTCCGTCGCGAGCCACTCGAAGCCGGCCTCCGCGGCCAGCGGGAGCAGCTCTGGCGAGACCGCTCCCTCCGACGGCCACAGCCCCCGGACCTCGACCCCCACCGCCTCGCTCACGCGCCTCCGCCCGCGCTGGAGCTGGAGGAGCGCGTCGCCCGGGTAGGCGAAGCGCACCTCATCGGGGATGTGCGGCAGGCACCGGCGGCCGTGCTCCGCGTCGATGAGCAGGGGGAGGATGGGGTGGTAGTAGGCGCTGGCGGAGATCTCGGCGACGCCGGCCGCCGCGACCTCGCGATAGAGCCCCATCACCTCGCCCACGAGCGCCGCGCAGGCCGCGAGCATGCTGGCCTTGTCGGCCTCGGTGAACCCCTGCCCCTTGCGGCGCAGGGCCGCCAGCTCGGGCCGGTCTCGCAGCCCGCTGAAGCCCACCCAGGCCAGGGTGCTCCACACCTGGAGGTCGCGGAGCTCCGCCGCGGACGAGAGCTCCCCCGCGTCCCGCTTCGCCCGCAGGCGCACATAGTCCGGGTGCGCCTCGACCATGCGCGGGTGCCCGGCGATGAAGGTCTGGAGCACCCAGTCCCGCTCCGCCTCGTCCAGCGTGTCGGCGGGCCGGGCCGTCAGCGCGAGGTGAGCGTCGTCGCCGCCCCCCGCGTACCAGTCGAGCTGATCGATCAGGGACGGAACGAGGTTGACGGTCATGGGGACCGCCTCCTCCAGGAGCAGGCAGGCCAGATCCCGGTAGCCCCGCAGCGCGTGGAGGCGCGTCCAGGGCATCACCGGGCGTCCGGTGGCCGGGTCGCGGTAGTCCGGCTGGTGGTGATGCCAGAGGAAGGCGATGCTAGTAGAAGTGCTTGTAGAAGTGCTTGTAGAAGCGTCTGACATCCCACACCTGTGATTCACGGGCGAGCCGGTGATATAGCATTCAACGTGAGCTCACTCGCCGACCAGTTCTGCCCCAACGTCCACGACGGTCCCATCACCGGCGCGGTCTACGATCCCCACAGCGGCACCATCGCCACCGTGGACGCCTACGGCGTGGTCGCGGTCCAGCGCCCCGGCGAGGCGACCCCCGGGCTCGTCTTCCAGCCCGGCGCCGCCGTGTACGGCGCCCTGGCGCTCGTCCGGGGCGGCTCCCTGGTCGCGGTCGGCGACGACGACGGCTCGGTGTTCGTCTACCGCACCGGCAGCGGAGAGCTGCTCTTCGAGGAGGTCCGCGGCGGCCCCAGCGGACGGGTGCGCGCCATGCGCGGGCTGGCCCTGTCCCCCGAGGGCCGTCTGCTGGCGAGCATCGCCGCCGACGGCCTGATGCGGATCTGGGATCTCGCGACCAGCGAGCGCGTCGAGAGCTGGCAGGGCTTCGGCGGGCGGGGCATCGCCTTCGACGCCTACGGCGATCGCGTGCTGGCGGTCGGCGACGACGGCCAGCCCCGGGTGGTGGACCTGCGCGCCCGGGAGGGCGTGCCCATGGACCGCATCCAGATGGACACCGAGATGGTGCTGTTCACCGCGGACAACACCCACGTCCTCGCCGCCGGCCCGGCGGGCATCTCCATGCTGCGCCTGCTGGACGGCGCGCTGGTCGGCAGCTTCGCCACCCGCGGCGGCTCCGGCATCATCGGCGTCGCCCTCTCCCCGGACTCCGCGCAGCTCGCCGCCATCACCCGGCGCTCCAACCACTGCTTCGCGCTGCCGGATCTCTCCCCCGTCAGCTCCGACGCCCACGGCGCCCCCGGGCCCTCGGGCGCCGCCATCTGGACTCCGGCTGGCATCCAGGTCGGCGGCGACGACGGCCTGATGCACGACGGCTCCGTCGGGGAGTCCGTGGCTCCGGTCACCGCCGTCTCAGGCTTCGGCACCACCCGGGTCGCGGCGCACGGCGCCGAGCTCTCGGTCTGGGTCGAGAACCGCCGACACCGACGCTTCGCCATCCGCGACGAGCCCCTGCGCATGCAGGTCAGCCGCGACGGCCGCTACGCCGCCTACCAGTCCCCGAGCGGGCCCCTCAAGGTCGTTGATCTGAAGGCCGGGCAGGAGATCTTCTCCGCGAGCTCCAAGACCATCGACGCTCCCGAGATCGCGCTCGGCGGCCCCGTGGTCGCCGCCATGCTGATGCACGGCGGGCTGCGCTGGTGGGATCTGCAGAACAACAAGGCCTTCGAGCTGGACTGGCCCTGCACCATGGCCCTCTCGGGCAGCGGCAGCTGGCTCGCGGTGGTCACCCCCAAGGGCTCCGTGCGGGTGCTCAACACCGAGACCGGTCAGGACGAGGTGGATCCCCCCACCCCCCTGGCGGATGTCCCCATCCAGCGCCTGGCCTTCATCAACCGCCGCCCCGAGCTGCTGGTCCTGGACCGGGACGGCGTGCTCGGTCACTACGACCTCGCCGCCGGCATCCGCGAGGGCCGCCCCGCCGAGGGCCAGGACGTCATCGACTTCAACGTCGACATCGATCGCATCTGGGGCCTCTCCGGCGGTCAGTACTGCATGCTGCGCCTGCCCGAGGGCGACACCTGCACCATCCTCACCATCGACATCCACAACTGCGATGTGGTGGCCGAGGTCACCGATCTCTACCGGTACGCCTCCGTGGACCCGGAGAGCGGAAACATCCTTGAGCCCGCCCGGGCGGCGGCGCTCCTGGAGCGCGATCTCTACGGACGAGATGTCAAGGTTCTGCGATCCCTGCCGGGTGACAACTGGATCGCCTTCGGAGACCGGGGCATCTTGGATGCGTCAGATGATGCTGGGGGCGCCCTCGGCTAGTCTCGCCCTGCCAGAGGAGCCCCGCCGTGCCCCGAGCGACGCTGTCCGCCCTCCTCCTGCTCGCCCTGATCCCCGCCCCCGCCGAGGCAGCCAGGCCAGATAGGCCAGCCAGGTCAGATAAGACAGCCTGGGAGCCGGGCCCCCGGGTCGCTGACCGCTACAACGAAGGCACCGCGCAGCTGAACGGCGGCGCGCCGCTCGAAGCCGAGGCGTCCTTCCGGGGCGTGCTCAAGCGGGAGCCCGAATGTGGCATGGCCTTGCTCGGGCTGGGCATGTCGCTGCTGCGACAGAACCGGGAGGCCGAAGCCCTCGCGGCCCTGGAGCAGGCGAGCGCGATCTTCCCCGAAGAGGCCGAGCTGCTGGCGGCGCTGTCCGAGGCGGCCTTCGTCGCGCAGGACTTCAGCCGGGCCGCGTCCGCCGCCGAGCGCGCGGTGGCCCTGGAGCCGCAGTACTTCCCAGCCCACGTCACCCTCTTCAACACCCGGGTCCGCCTGGGCGCCTACGACGACGCCAGCGACGGTCTGGATCGGGCGCGCATCCACCACGGCGGCTCCAGCGTGGACTGCCTGGAGCTGGAGCTGCGGGCCGAGGTGAACGAGCTGCGCCTCATCGACGATCTCTGGGCGTCCTGCCAGCGCTCCGGTGAGCCGACGCTCATCGCCGCCGCCGGGGTGTCCCGAGCGAGGGCGGTCGGTGACTATCAGGCGGTCGCCGACGCCGCCCGCGCGGCCGGCGCGACGGAGCTCGCGGGCATGGCGGAGGTGAACCGGCGGCTGGAGGCCGGCGAACTCGACAGCGCCAGAGTGCTGCTGAACGCCATGATCCAGGCCGCGCCGGAGAGCCCCGACGCCCGGCTGCTCCGCGCCAACATCCTGCTCGTCCAAGGCGACCGGGCGGGCGCCCGAACGGATCTGGAGGCCGTGATGAGCAGCGGCGCCTGGGTCGACGTCAGCGCCTCGGGCGGCCTCTCCGGCGTGGTCCGCTACAGCGGTGAGCTGCGGCTGTTCGAGCGGCAGGTGGACGCCGGCGCCACCCTCGCGCGGCTGCGGGCCGAGGACGGCGATCTCGCGGGGGCCGAGGCTGCGCTGGCGGACGCGCGCGGTCGGGGCGCGCCCACCGCGACGCTGGCGGCCGCGGAGGCCGCCGTGGCGTTCGCGCGGGAGGATCGCGCCGACGGCTGGTCCGCGCTGGCGGCGGGCTTCACGTCCTGGCCTGACGCCGCCGCGCTGGCGGAGGTCGCCGGTGAGCAGCTGCTGGCCGGGGTCGAGGCGCTGCCGGAGGCGGTGGTGTCGGCGCTGATGGGCTCAGCGGACTGGACGGTGCGCTACAACCTCGCCGCGCGGCGCTTCAACGGCGGACGGACGGAGGCGGCGCTGAGCGCGCTGGACGGGTTGAGCCACGAGGAGGGCGCTGGCGCTGAGCAGATCCGGGAGCTGCGCTATCGGGCGGCGCTGTCGACGGATGATCTGGACGCCGCGGACGCGCTGCTCGACGGGGCGCCGGCGCCCGCGGTCCAGCCCACACTTCAGCCCACACTGCACCATGTCTGGCTGCGGTATGACGCGGGGCAGAGCGCGGCCGCGCTGACGCTCCTGGACGCGCTCGGAGAGGCGGACGCGGAGAGCGAGAGGGCGGCGCTGCTGCGGGTAGTGCTGCTGTCGGAGATGGGGCGGCTGGACGAGGCGCTGGCGACGGTCAGCGCGGACTCGGACGCCGGCGGTCAGGCGCTGATCTGGGTGGCGCAGGGGCTCCTGGCGGCGGAGCGCAATGCGGAGGCGAAGCCGGTGCTGGAGCGGGCCTGCCCGCTGCTTGATGGAGAGGACGCGGTGGAGTGTCGGGGGGCGCTGGAGCAGCTCTGATATCGCGGTGGTGCCCGCTCACATCAACTCTGGCCCAGTCACTGCGTGTCGGCGATCGAAGCGGCGAATCACAGCGGGAGAGCGGCTTGAACGCGCCGTAGGGCGCGCCAACTGCGACTGCGTACCTTTGCGGATTGTGACGTGCCCGCTCTCTGAGCCCGCATCTTCCGCCCAACCGCGCCGCACGGCGCGCGCCAACTGCGAAGAGGCCCCTTTGAGGAACGCGACGTCCCAGCGCCATACGGTAGAGGGTGTTGCGACGTCAGCTGCCTCGCCGCAAGGCGCTTCAGCTCGCCCTTCAGCGCTCCTTCGTCGCTGTCTCTGAAGTTCTCTCCATGTCTCCTGGCGGCTTGCGGGGCGAGGGGGCGAGCCCCCCTGTGACCCCCCTGTGACCCCCCATTGAACCACCAGAACGTGCCGTCAGGCGCGCGCCAACATCGAATGCGTACCTCTGAGGAACGCGACGTCCCAGCGCCGCACGGTAGAGGGTGTTGCGACGTCAGATGCCTCGCCGCAAGGCGACATCAGGAGGCAAGACCTTGCGAACACGTGGACGGTTTTCGACGGAGCCCAGGTGTT
>Ga0316204_10008038_pt1 | contig 14963 bp, 16 predicted proteins | sample 6monrhotite_MG_2_FD_205661 | JGI IMG/M metagenome (GOLD analysis project Ga0316204, IMG submission 205661) | Microbial mat bacterial communities from mineral coupon in-situ incubated in ocean water Damariscotta River, Maine, United States -... | ecosystem: Environmental > Aquatic > Marine >...
CATCGGCCATGGCACAGGTCCTTTGCTGTTGGTTACCCCAGTGATAGCGTTTTTTTACGGCCTGTCACGGGTCTAGCGGGGGTATGGGCGCGGTTTGTTGGCGCATCTAGGCACATTTTTTTCAAAATAGTAGCTTTTTCAAAATAGTAGCGATTCTTGCGTTTTGTGATCACACGATAATCCACTGTGATCACACGCTCACTCAAATGGCAGAGCAAGACTCAGTTGTTTGGTGGTTTCACGCTGCAATTTGCGCCGGATCTGGGCCGGATAGTCTTCAAAACCGTTGGCTGTGATAACAAAAGCGCCTTCGCCGGAAATGAGATTCTCAAAAAAGTAGGCCGTAAGGTCCGTATCGTCAGTCTCAATGGCCAAAGCGTTCACAATGATGCCCTTGCCCCGCATCTGTGGCAGAACATCTGCCGGGGCAATCCCTTCGTTGGATTTGCCATCCCCCGACACATCCACCACCTTGCGGCGGCACTCTGTCGCGGTCTCCAAGACCTGTGCAGACAGGGTCAGCGCCTCGCCAATGGCCGTTGAATAATTGTGCCAGCGCCGTGGTGCATGAGCGACCTGTTCTGCCAGCGCCGCAACATCTGAAAAATCCGTGATCACGGTCCAGGGGATCGTCTGTTCCTGCCGCGAGGTGCCAGACCATTGGATCAACGTCACCCAAGCCTGTTGCTCAACCAAGGCTTCCGTCACAATGCCGTCTGACAGGGCCGCGGCCAGCCCGTCCATCTGGATGCGGTATTCGGCCCGGTCAACCGAGCCAGAAACATCCACCGCCAAAACCAGTGCCAGTTCGCAGGCCAGGGCAGGACGGGCCAGCAACGCCAGAAGAGTCAAAAGCACACGCATGGCCGCAGGTTAGATCACCGCGCCGGCCTGCGCATCACACAATCCTGAGATTGGCACAAAGGGCCATCGGCGGCCTGCGGATGGGCGATCAAACATCGCAGTTCGGCACTTTATGGCAGCTAAGCGCACGCACCCCCACCAGCCCCCAACCACCCATCAAAATCGCCGACCCGTGGGGCGGGCCGACGATGGCCCGGCGGCTACGCCTTGTTCCGGGCTAAGAGTGCGCATCTCGCAAAAACAGAGGAAAGTACAAGATTTCAGCAAGCGTCACAGGGCCATCGGCGGCCTGCGGGTGGGCGACCAACCTTCGCAGTTCGGCACTTTATCGCAGCCAAGCGCACGCGCGCCCACCAGCCCCCAACCACCCATCAAAATCGCCGACCCGTGGGGCGGGCCGCCGATGGCCCGGCGGCTACGCCTTGTTCCGGGCCGAAAGTACCTCTCCGCCCAACCTTACTCAGAATGACAGTCTAATCATTGATCGGACGATCACTACTCGATCCATCGGGAAACGTTTGAACAGTCCACGCAAGCCGCTAACAATTCTTGAGGATACCCCACAACCGTCGCCTTGTTCTGACGGTACCGCCCATCCTTCAACGTTAGAATGGTCCAACCGGAGGCCGACACACCAATCGACATGACTGCCCCTGCATTCAGCAATTCGATTGCTTCAGATCGTTGCAGATCATCCCTTGCTGCGCTGCATCCGACAGTGAGTATCAGAAAAAGGAGTGTCAGGCAGGTTTTAGGATTCAACAACATAATGGACGCCTCCAAAGGTATTCCGCCGCTCAGTGCCGCCAGCAATGTTTGTTTTTTTCAACTCTAGCCTGTCAACCACAGCCCCCAACAAAAAAGGGCGCACCCAGCGGCACGCCCTTCCTCAATCTCTCAATGCAAACCTTATTTCAGGCTGCCGTCGATCCCTTTGCAGGCGTCAACCAGACCTTTAACCGCGTTGACCGAGCTGTCGAACATCGCCTGTTCGTCCTTGTTCATGGAAATCTCCACAACACGCTCGATCCCGCCTGCGCCGATCACTGTTGGCACACCAACATAGAACCCGTCCAAACCGTAAGCGCCATCAACATAGGCTGCACAAGGCAAGACGCGCTTTTGGTCTTTCAAATAGCTTTCTGCCATCTCGATCGCCGATGTCGCGGGCGCATAGAATGCAGAACCGGTTTTCAGCAGGCCAACAATCTCGGCGCCGCCATCACGGGTCCGCTGCACAATCGCGTCCAGCTTCTCTTGCGTGGTCCAGCCCATCTTCACCAGATCCGGCAGCGGGATACCGGCAACCGTGGAATAGCGCACCAGTGGCACCATGGTATCGCCATGACCGCCCAGCACGAATGCTGTGACGTCTTTCATGGAGACGTCAAATTCGCTTGCCAGGAAATGACGGAAGCGGGCGCTGTCCAGCACACCGGCCATGCCGCACACTTTGCCATGTGGCAGGCCAGAAAATTCGCGCAAGGCCCAGACCATCGCATCAAGCGGGTTGGTGATGCAGATCACAAAGGCGTCCGGCGCGTGTTTGGCAATGCCCTCGCCCACGGATTTCATGACCTTGAGGTTGATGCCAAGCAGATCGTCGCGGCTCATGCCCGGTTTGCGGGCCACACCTGCGGTCACGATGCACACATCTGCGCCCGCGATATCGGCATAATCTTGGGTGCCGGACATGTTGGCGTCGAACTTGGCCGAGGGGCCCGATTCTGCGATATCGAGCGCTTTGCCCTCCGGGATGCCTTCTGCGATGTCGAACAGAACAACGTCGCCGAGTTCTTTCAATGCTGCGAGGTGGGCAAGGGTGCCGCCGATTTGACCGGCGCCGATAAGCGCGATTTTGGGTCTGGCCATGATATGTCTCCGTCCAGGTTACGTTGCGCGTGAGATAGCGAAATGCGCGCCGCGCTGCAAGTTGCGCGATCAAGACAGGCTTAAACGCCGCAGGTGGTTAAGAATTCGTGATCACAAATGCAATAAAAACGGGCCACCGCAAATGCGATGGCCCATACTCTTTAACATACTAACTGATTGTCCGGGCATTGCCCGAACGAAACGGGTTCCTTAGCCCTTGTATTCGGGCTTGGCCTTCAACGCCGCTTCGTTGGCGTCGATGTAAATCCGCAGATCATCGCCATCGACATCGCGCAGAATCTGCAACTGTTCAAAGGGAACTGCGACCGGCTTTTCCCCTAGACCCAAAAAGCCGCCCACATTGATCACGACCTCGGCCACCTCGCCCTTGTCGGTCAGGACCAATGCGTCAATTTCGCCTACGGATTCGTCGTTCTGGCCCATCACAGCGGCGCCCTGGATCTTTTCCGCCGTCAGCGGATCGGCCCGCGCCACTTCGATGTCCATCGGCTCAAATCCGTCACGCTCTACCATCGGGCGGCCCAGAACTGGCGCGTCGATCGCCGCGTCCGCCTCTGCCGTCAGTTGCTCTGCTTCGGCTTCGGTTTCCTGCGCGACCTCATCGATGCGGGTCTCGACGCCCTCTGCCGCGTCATTGGCAGAGGCAACCAGATCCTGTTTCAGATCCGTCGCTTCGGCTTCGGCTGTTTCGGCCATCGCATGTGTCTCGGCTTTGATGTTGTTTGCTGCCTGCTCCATCTCGCGCTCAAAAGCGGGGGCTTTCTCCAGCATTTCCTTTGAGGTCGTCACAACCAGAAAACGGTCATCGCTGTCGCCCGCTTCGCGCAGCACCTTGATGTCATCCATTGAGACGCTCACGTCACGTTCCCCCAGACCAAGGAAACCGCCCACACCCAGGATCACCGCCCGCACATCGCCGCTCTCGCTGATGATGATGTCGTTGATCTCGCCGATGTCATCCCATTCACGCTCCGCGCCATCCGCAAGGGGCGTCATGGGGTCAATATCTGTTTCGGAATTGTAGATCCGCATGCCAATCAGGTCGGATGCGAAAAAGTCGCTTTTCTCAGCTTCTACAGTTGTGATCATGCCCGAATGGCTGCCTGCAAAGGCGGCGCTGGACAGGGTCAAAGCTACGGCTGTTGTTGTCAGAAAGCGTTTCATTGTACTGTTCTCCTAAGAGTTACTAAGTTAACGTTACCGAGTGTGGACCTAACGCCGCATTGCCGGTCTTGTTCCGGCCGTTTTCGAAAAAATGTGAAGCCCCGCCGCCATGATCACCTTTGACCTCTGGTTTTTATGCATCGCAGGCGCGGCGGTGGTGTTTGCCGGGGTGTCCAAGGCCGGTTTTGGCTCTGGCGCGGCCTTTGCGTCGGCCACGGTTCTGGCGCTGGTGATCGAACCGGGGCTGGCGCTTGGGGTGATGTTGCCGCTGCTCATGTTGATCGACGCGGGATCTCTCAAACCCTATTGGCGCAAATGGAGCGTGCCGGACGTGCGACTATTAGTTCTGGGCGGCGTACCCGGCGTCATCCTTGGCGCGGCCCTATATCGGGTGGCGTCTCCCGATGTGTTCCGGCTCTTGATCGGCGGTGTCTCGGTGGGTTTTGTGCTTTGGCAAATGGCGCTCAAGCTCGGGATCGTCCGTCTGGCTCAACAACGCATGCCCGATTGGGCGGGTGTGGTGATCGGCACCGTGGTCGGCTTTACCACCTTCGTCAGCCACGCAGGCGGCCCGCCTGCCGCCATTTTCCTGCTCACCCGCGATCTGAACAAGACGCAGTATCAGGCCACCACAGTTCTGTTGTTCTGGATTCTCAATATCATCAAATTTGTGCCTTATGCCGCGCTTGGCATGTTCACTGCGCAAACCTTGCTGGCCAATCTGATCCTTGCGCCCTTTGCGATTCTGGGCACATGGCTGGGCGTGCGGGCGCATGTGCTGGTTCCGGAACGGCTGTTCTTTGCGCTGACCTATGTGCTGCTGGTTGTCACCGGATCAAAATTGATCTGGGATGGCCTGACATAGAAAAAGCGGGCCAAAGCCCGCCTTTTGGTCATGTTCAGATCGGCCTTCTTGCCTCAGGCATCCTCATCGCTGGTCGGCAGCGCCTCGGCCACCTCTTCAAACGCCTGACCCGACGCGACCAAGCAGGTCAAGCCGCCTGGCCGTGTGATGGTGATGGTCCAGCTGCCGGTCTCTTCAGAGGCAAAAACCTCAACCACCGCGTTGTTCGCGCCAAGGCCCATGGATTGGCGGGTCTCTCCGTACCCTTCGGCCAATCGTTCAACCACCGCGATGCGCGGCCCGCAATTGCGCGATGATTGCGCCGCTGCATCCGTGACCGCAGCAAGATAAAAGACCGCCGCGGCGGTCAGCCCGATAAGTTTCAAATATTTGTCCATACGTTGCATTCCATTGCCTTCATTCAAAAGGCGGCGCCTCCGGTTCATGACCTGTCCGGTATTGCCGGCAGAACGGGGGGCGAGCCCGGTTATGACATGTCTGCACTTCCATTCTGGCGATCCGGCGGTTGCGCCAGGATTGCCAAAGCCCCGAAATGCGACGGGGCCAGCCTGCGTCAGAGGACTGAAATTAAGGTTAATGATGCGACCTCATACCTGTTGCATTTGATTTTTGCTGCAGCGCGGCACGTTTTGGCTTGAACTTTTCTGAAAGAAATGCCCCTTTGTGCGCAACTTTATGACCCCGGCGCATCTGCGCCCCTCGAACGGAGCTGCCCATGCCCAAGATCACTCGCCCCCTGCGTTCTGTCCTCTATATCCCCGGCTCCAAGCCCCGTGCGCTGGACAAGGCGCGGACTTTGGCTTGCGATGCGATCATCTTTGATCTCGAAGACGCGGTCACGCCCGAAGAAAAAGTATCAGCCCGCGAAACCCTTGCGGCGGCTTTGACCGAGGGCGGATATGGTGCGCGTTACAAGGTGATCCGCATCAACGGTCTGGACACCGAATGGGGCGCTGATGACGCCCGCGCCGCCGCCAAGATGGACGCCGATGCCATCCTGCTGCCAAAGGTCGGCAGCCCTTCTGACCTCGATGCACTGGCCGCTCTGGTGGGCGACACCCCGCTTTGGGCCATGATGGAAACCCCGATGGCCATGCTCAACGCCGGGGCCATCGGCGCACATCCCCAGCTTGAGGCGATGGTGATGGGCACCAACGATCTGAACAAAGACCTGCAAACCCGCACCCGCGCTGACCGCCTGCCACTGATGACGGGTCTCGGCCTGTGCGTTCTGGCCGCCAAGGCGCATCAGATTGCGATTATTGATGGCGTGTATAACGCCTTCAAAGATGACGACGGTCTCAAGATCGAAAGCGATCAGGGCCGCGACATGGGCTTTGACGGCAAAACCCTGATCCATCCGGCACAGCTTGCCGTGGCCAATGCCGCCTTCTCCCCCTCGGAAGAAGAGGCCGATCTGGCCCGCCGCCAAATCGCCGCCTTTGAAGAAACCGAAGCCTCCGGTCAGGGGGTTGCAGTGGTCGACGGGCGTATTGTCGAAAACCTGCATGTTGCAACTGCCCGTGAAACACTGGCAAAACTGGAAGCGATCCAAGCCCTTCAGCAGGAGTAACCCGTCATGATCCTTCTTTTCCTCGGCCTCGCCCTCTGGGCGGCCGCCCATTTCTACAAACGCGCCCTCCCCGCCCAACGCGCGGCCCTTGGCGAAAAGGGCAAAGGCTTTGTGGCACTGGCCATCGGCCTCTCCATCTTGCTGATGATCTTCGGCTACCGGATGTGGGACGGCACATTCTTCTGGGGCCGCACCTCTGCCCTGACGGGGATCAACAACCTGCTGATGGTTGCCGCGCTCTATTTCGTCAGCCCCGGCCCCTCCAAAGGGGCGATCTTTTACAAGATGCGCCACCCGATGCTGACCGGCTTTTCGCTTTGGGCGATAGCCCACCTGCTGGTCAATGGCGACACACCTTCGCTGGTGCTCTTTGGCGGGCTGCTCGTCTGGGCGCTGGCCGAAATGGTCGTGATCAACCGCGCCGAACCCGGCTGGACCCCGCCACAAAAGGGCAGCATCGCCAAGGACGCGATGTTCCTTGTCATCTCCCTGGTGCTTTTGGCCGTGATTGGCCTTGTCCACAGCTGGCTCGGCTACAACCCCTTCGGCTAAGGAAATTGCCATGAAACTCTATCGCTTCCTCTCCGAAGAGGACACATCCGCATTCTGCCACAAGGTCACCGATGCCTTGAATAAAGGCTGGGAGCTTTACGGATCGCCCACCCAGACATGGGATCACAAGGCGGGCGTCATGCGCTGCGGCCAATCCGTGGTGAAAGAGGTCGATGGCACCTATACCCCCGAGACCAAGTTGGGGGCACACTGATGGCCAAGACCAACACAGGGCGCTTTTTCGAAGATTACAGCTTGGGCGAGACCCTGCACCACGCGGTGCCGCGCACCGTGTCGGGGGGCGAACGGGCGCTTTATCATATGCTCTACCCCGCGCGGCATGCGCTTTATTCCTCCGACCAATTCGCCAAAAACAGCGGCCTGCCTGCCAGCCCGCTGGATGATCTGATCGCCTTTCACATCGTCTTTGGCAAAACCGTGCCGGATGTCTCGCTCAATGCGGTGGCCAATCTGGGCTATGCCCAAGGGCGCTGGCTGGCCCCTGTCTGGCCCGGCGACACCCTGCGCAGCCAATCCGAAGTGATCGGCCTCAAACAAAACTCCAACGGCAAATCCGGTGTTGTCTATGTGCGCACCACCGGGGTGAACCAACGGGATGAAACCGTGCTGGAATATGTGCGCTGGGTGATGGTGCGCAAACGCGATCTGGATGCCCCCGCGACCGAAACCGTGATCCCCGATCTGCCCAAGGCGCTGACCCCGGATCAACTGGTGGTGCCGACAGGGCTGGATTTCTCCAACTACGATTTCACCCTCGCGGGCGAGCCGCACCGCTGGGGCGACTATGAGGTGGGCGAACAGATCGACCATGTCGATGGCGTGACCATCGAAGAGGCCGAACATATGATGGCCACCCGCCTGTGGCAGAACACCGCCAAAGTGCATTTCGACACCTCCGCGCGCCCCGATGGCAGCCGCCTGATCTATGGCGGGCATGTGATCTCGATGGCGCGGGCGCTGTCTTTCAACGGGTTGGCCAATGCGCAGATGATGGTCGGCCTCAATGGCGGCGCCCATGCCAACCCCTGCCTGTCCGGCGACACCGTGCGGGCCTGGTCCGAGGTGCTGGACAAAGCCGAAACGGATGCGCCCGGCGTCGGTGCAATCCGGCTTCGACTGGTGGCGACCAAAGGCGGCGATCCCTTTGCCTTGCGCGGGGAAGACGGTAAATACCTGCCCGATGTGCTGCTCGATCTCGACTATTGGGCGTTGATGCCGCTGTGATCTGGCTGCGGGGCTTTTCTCTTTTTGCCGCCATGGCGCTGAACGGTCCCGCTGCTGCGCAATCACCCACAGAGACTCAGGCCTATGTCGAGGCCAACCTGATCTCGATCTTCTATCACGAATTGGGCCATGCTTTGATTGATGTCATGGCCCTACCCGTCTTTGGCCAGGAAGAGGACGCCGCCGACACCGCGTCAATCCTGCTGATTGATGCGCTGTTTGAGGAAGACACCGCGCAGTCCATCGCCCGCGACGCGGCCTTTGGCTTTCTGGACGAGGCTGCCGCGACAGAGGGGGAAGAGCCGCTCTGGTGGGATGTCCACGGCCCCGACTTGCAAAGGCACTATAACCTCGTTTGCCTATTCTACGGCGCGGACCCGGAATTGCGCGCGGACATCGCGGTGGATCTTGACCTGCCACAAGACCGCGCCGAAACCTGCGCCGAGGAATTTGATCTTGCGCTGGCCAGTTGGGGTCCGGTGCTGGACGACATCACTCAGAATGGTGGCGGCGCATCCTTGGTGTTTGAGGATGCTGGCCCCTCCCCCCTGCAAGATGTGATCGCAACCGAGGTCGCGGCCTTGAACGATCAGCTGACCCTGCCCTATCCTGTGACCATCCGCGCCGAACCCTGCGGCGAGGCCAACGCATTCTACGATCCGGCGGATCAAAGGATTACAATGTGTCTCGAACTTGAGTCGCACCTTTTTGAACGCGCCGCCCAAAACATCGAATGACCTTCATATTTTGTTGGGGATTCGCATAATCTCCAGTTTTTGTGATCACACTTTTTTCTCGTGTGATCACAAATGTCACTTTATACTGGTAATATGAGGCAAACTGCGAAAAACCTTTACCGAACCATAAGATTCATCGGCATACTGCACGGTGACTTGAACCAAAACGGGACCGTTTTTCATGAACATCCACGAATACCAGGCGAAAGCCCTCCTGCGCAGCTATGGCGCCCCTGTATCCGATGGCCGCGTCGTGCTCAAAGCCGAAGACGCCAAATCCGCCGCCGGTGAACTTGACGGCCCACTTTGGGTGATTAAAGCCCAGATCCACGCAGGTGGCCGCGGCAAAGGCAAATTCAAAGAGGCCGACGCTGGCGAAGCAGGCGGTGTGCGGCTGACCAAATCCGTGGAAGAAGCCGCTGAAGAAGCCAAAAAGATGCTCGGCCGCACCTTGGTCACCCATCAGACCGGCCCGGTCGGCAAACAGGTCAACCGCATCTATATCGAAGACGGCTCCGGCATCGAGACCGAGCTTTACCTCGCCCTGCTGGTCGATCGCCAGACATCCCGCGTGTCCTTCGTTTGCTCCACCGAGGGCGGCATGGACATCGAAGAGGTCGCCGCAAGCACCCCTGAAAAAATCCTCAGCTTCTCTGTTGATCCGGCCACAGGTTACCAAGCCTTCCACGGCCGCCGCATCGCGTTTTCGCTGGGTCTGGAGGGCAAGCAGGTCAAGCAATGCGTTGGCCTGATGGGTCTGCTGTACAAAGCGTTCATGGAAAAAGACATGGAAATGCTTGAGATCAACCCGCTGATCGTCACAGATTCCGGTGATCTCAAAGTGCTGGACGCCAAAGTGTCCTTTGACGGCAACGCGATCTACCGCCACGCCGACATCGCCGAACTGCGCGATGTGACCGAAGAAGATCCAAAAGAACTCGAAGCCTCCAAATACGATCTGAACTACATCGCGCTTGACGGTGAAATCGGCTGTATGGTGAACGGCGCGGGTCTGGCGATGGCGACAATGGACATCATCAAACTCTACGGGGCCGAGCCTGCCAACTTCCTCGATGTGGGCGGCGGTGCGACCAAAGAGAAAGTGACCGAAGCCTTCAAGATCATCACCTCCGACCCACAGGTCAAAGGCATCCTCGTGAACATCTTCGGCGGCATCATGCGCTGCGATGTGATCGCAGAAGGCGTTGTCGCCGCTGTGAAAGAGGTTGGCCTCAAGGTGCCACTGGTTGTGCGCCTCGAAGGGACCAACGTGCAGGAAGGCAAAGACATCATCAACAATTCCGACGTTGATGTGATCGCCGCCGACGACCTGAAAGACGGCGCACAGAAGATCGTGCAGGCTGTTAAGGGTTAAGCTTCGGCTTAGGCTTCTAAGGTGAAGATATCGGTATGAGTGCCATCACCAGATCCTCCGCAACACTGCTTGCAGGCATCGCCCTTTTCGGGGCGGCGTCTGCTGCTGTTGCGCAGGGATCGGCCCATACCGCCATCGACACTTTCAACACTTGGTGTTTCAAGGCTGGCCAGACAGAGGCACAGGCGCGGGCCAATATGGGTGCGGAAACTGCACCTTTCGCCCTGACTTTCTGGGATGACAGCCTAGAGCCGCGCCCTGACGATGCACCACAGGGCGTGGAACGGCGCTGCGAGGTGGCCTTTGACGGCGATCACAGAACAGCCGCGATCAAAGCCCTGCGCGTGCAGATGGCGACACCGCCGGTTTTCGGCACCAAGATCCCGTTGCCCGACACCCATACCGCAGACGACGGCACTGCCCTGATTGAAGGGCGCGAATTGCTGCGCGGGCGTGTGGCGGTTGTGCAGGTTGGCACCCGCGCAGCGCAAGGCAGGGTTCAGACCTACATGGGCGTTGATCGCCTCTATGCCGGGCTTGGCCTGCCGGAGGACGGATCATGAGCGCCACGCTACATGCCCTCCCCGGTGCCGAACTGCCCGCCCCCGATGCCGCGCCCGAGCTGCGCAAGTGTCCGGTATGCAGCAGTGCAACCTGCACCCCGCTGCCCGACTATTCCCCCGATCACTGGCAAATGGTGTCCTGCGCGGGCTGCAATCTGGTCTATCTGCGCAACCCCGCAGAATACGCCGCCCTCGAAGAAGACTTCGCTTGGGAAAAAACCTACGAAGAAAAGAAAACCGCCACCAAAGGGTCCACTCCGCTGAGCCCTTATGTGCGGGCCATCCGGACCAAACTGGGCATGACCCGCGACAAGACCGCGTCTTTCCGGCGCTGGTTTAACGATGGTCATGTGCTGGACATCGGTTGCGGCGCAGGGGCGCGGATCAAACCGCCAATGACCCCCTATGGCATCGAATTGTCCACCGCCTTGCATGCCCGCGCCGACAGCGAAATGCGCAAATCCGGCGGCTATTGCATCCACGGCGCCGGGGCCGAGGCGATCTGGAAATTCGACGAGGGCCAGTTTGATGGCATCGTGATGTTCTCCTATCTTGAGCATGAAACCAACGTGATGTCGGTGCTGCGCGGTGCGCACCGGGCGCTCAAGGACAGCGGCGGTGTGTTTGTGCGTGTGCCCAACTACGGCTCGCTGAACCGCAAGGCGATTGGCCCGAAGTGGTGCGGCTTTCGCTATCCTGACCACGTCAACTATTTCACGCTGGCCACCCTGACGGACACCGCCAGACGCGCCGGATTTTCGACAACGCTGATCAACCGCGTGACCTTGCCCCTTGATGACAACGTCTCGGTGTTGCTGCGCAAATCACCGGAGGGAACGGCATGATCCCGTCTGTTTCCGCCCAAACCCTTAACCGCCTTGCCCCACCTGCCGCTCCGGCAGACCGGCGCGATGGCAACCCGCTCACCATTCAAATGACCTGCAGGCGTTTTGCGTTCATCCCGAACGCGCAGCCCCTGCCCGCTAACTAAGGAAAACCAATGGCCGTACTTGTAGACGAAAATACTCGCGTGATCTGTCAGGGCCTCACCGGCTCTCAGGGGACATTCCACACCGAACAGGCGATTGCCTATGGCACCAAAATGGTCGGCGGCGTGACACCGGGCAAAGGTGGCCAGACCCATCTCGACCTGCCGGTGTTCAACTCCGTGCACGAGGCCAAAGATGTGACCGAAGCCAACGCATCGGTGATCTACGTGCCGCCCCCCTTTGCCGCCGATTCCATTCTTGAGGCAATCGACGCAGAGATGGAGCTGATCGTTTGCATCACCGAAGGCATCCCGGTTCTGGACATGATGCGCGTGCAGCGTGCCCTTGAAGGGTCCAAATCCCGCCTGATCGGGCCAAACTGCCCCGGCGTGATCACGCCTGACGCCTGCAAAATCGGCATCATGCCCGGCCACATCCACAAACGCGGCTCCTGCGGTGTTGTCTCGCGCTCCGGCACGCTGACGTATGAGGCGGTAAAGCAGACCACCGATCTGGGCTATGGCCAGTCCTCGGCTGTGGGTATCGGCGGCGACCCGATCAAAGGCACCGAACACATCGACGTGCTGGAAATGTTCCTCGCCGATGACGAGACCCAGTCGATCATCATGATCGGCGAAATCGGCGGCTCTGCCGAAGAAGAAGCGGCGCAATTCCTCGCCGATGAAAAGAAAAAAGGCCGTTGGAAGCCAACTGCCGGTTTCATCGCGGGCCGCACCGCCCCTCCCGGCCGCCGCATGGGCCACGCCGGCGCAATTGTTGCGGGCGGCAAAGGCGGCGCCGAAGACAAGATCGAAGCGATGATGGCCGCGGGCATCACCGTCGCCGAAAGCCCCGCAACACTGGGTGAAGCGGTGAAAGAAGCCATCGCAAAAGGCTAAACCAAAAATCGCAGGCCGGGCATGTGTCGTCCGGCCTGCGCCTCCTCCTTATCGGCAGCGCCTGCTCCATATTCCGGCCCCAAGACATACGGTCCTAACTCAAACGAGGTATTCCCATGACCGAACAACCCGGCAACGACCAATTCCACGCCTCTTCCTTCCTCGAAGGGGAAAACGGCGAATACCTCGAACAGATGTATGCCCGCTATGCCAATGATCCCAATGAAGTGGATGCGGCATGGCAGGCGTTTTTTGGGGCGATGGGCGACACCTCCGGCGATGTCACGGCTGAGGCTGCTGGCCCGTCTTGGGCGCGGCCCGATTGGCCCCCCGCCCCCGTTGGCGAGGTGATGGGCGCGTTGACCGGTGTTTGGCCCGAAGCCGAAGAGGCCGCCGCAGCCGGGAACAAGATCAAGTCAAAGGCCGCCGAAAAAGGCGTCAGCATCACCGACGATCAGGTCAAACAGGCCGTGCTGGACAGTATCCGCGCCCTGATGTTGATCCGCGCCTACCGTATTCGCGGGCATTTGGCGGCGGACCTTGACCCGCTCGGCATGCGCGACATGGGCAGCCACCCCGAGCTTGACCCAAAATCCTATGGGTTCTCCGATGCGGATATGGACCGCCCGATCTTCATCGACAACGTGCTTGGCCTCGAAGTTGCGACGATGAAACAGATCGTCGATATCGTCAAACGCACCTATTGCGGCACCTTTGCGCTGCAATACATGCATATCTCCAATCCTGAAGAGGCCGGTTGGCTCAAAGAGCGGATCGAAGGCTACGGCAAAGAGATCGCCTTCACCAAAGAGGGCCGCAAAGCGATCCTGAACAAGCTGGTTGAGGCCGAAGGTTTTGAAAAATTCCTGCATGTGAAATACATGGGCACCAAACGGTTTGGCCTTGATGGCGGCGAAAGCCTGATCCCCGCGATGGAACAGGTCATCAAACGCGGTGGCCAGTTGGGTGTGCGCGATATCGTGATCGGCATGCCGCACCGGGGCCGTTTGTCGGTGCTGGCCAACGTGATGCAGAAGCCCTATCGCGCGATCTTTAATGAATTTCAGGGCGGCAGCTTCAAGCCCGAAGATGTCGATGGTTCCGGCGATGTGAAATACCACCTTGGTGCCTCCTCGGACCGCGACTTTGACGGCAACTCCGTTCACCTCAGCCTGACGGCAAACCCCTCCCACCTTGAGGCGGTGAACCCCGTGGTGATCGGCAAGGTCCGCGCCAAGCAGGACCAGTTGAACGATCATGACCGCATCGCGGTGATGCCGATCCTGCTGCACGGCGATGCGGCCTTTGCCGGTCAGGGTGTCGTGGCGGAATGTTTCGCCCTGTCGGGCCTGCGCGGTCACAAGACCGGCGGCACCATGCATATCGTGGTCAACAACCAGATCGGTTTCACCACCGCGCCGCATTTCTCGCGCTCCTCACCCTATCCCACCGACAACGCGCTGGTGGTTGAGGCACCGATTTTCCACGTCAACGGCGATGATCCCGAAGCGGTGGTGCATGCCGCCAAAGTGGCCACCGAATTCCGCCAGAAGTTCCACAAAGACGTGGTGATTGATTTGATCTGCTACCGCCGCTTTGGTCACAACGAAGGCGACGAGCCGATGTTCACCAACCCGGTGATGTATAAAAAGATCAAGAACCAGAAAACCACGCTCAGCCTCTATTCTGATCGTCTGGTCCGTGACGGTCTGGTGCCTGAGGGCGAAATCGAAGACCTCAAGGCCGATTTCCAGAAACGCATGAACGATGAGTTCGAGGCCGGTAAAGAATTCCGCCCCAACAAAGCCGATTGGCTGGATGGCAAATGGTCCCACCTGGACAAGCAGAAAGACAAATACCAGCGCGGCAAAACCGCCATCGCCAAGAAAACCATGGACGAGGTTGGCGGCGCATTGTCCACCGCGCCCGACGGCTTCCCGCTGCACAAAACAGTGGGGCGTTTGCTGGATGCCAAGGCCAAGATGTTCAAAGAGGGCGAAGGCTTTGACTGGGCCACAGCCGAGGCGCTGGCCTTTGGGTCTTTGCTGACCGAAGGCTACAAAGTGCGCCTCGCCGGTCAGGACAGCACCCGCGGCACGTTCTCGCAACGCCATTCCGGTCTGGTCAATCAGGAAACCGAAGAACGCTACTACCCGCTCAACAACATCCGCGAGGGACAGGCCGAATACGAGGTCATCGATTCCATGCTGTCCGAATATGCGGTGCTGGGTTTTGAATATGGTT
>Ga0316204_10008041_pt1 | contig 14958 bp, 18 predicted proteins | sample 6monrhotite_MG_2_FD_205661 | JGI IMG/M metagenome (GOLD analysis project Ga0316204, IMG submission 205661) | Microbial mat bacterial communities from mineral coupon in-situ incubated in ocean water Damariscotta River, Maine, United States -... | ecosystem: Environmental > Aquatic > Marine >...
GTAATGCTCGACGAAGGCCTTGATCTGGCGCTCCAGATCGCCGGGCAGGAAGTAGTTCTCCAGCAGCACGCGGTTCTTGAGCGTTTGGTGCCAGCGCTCGATCTTGCCTTGTGTCTGCGGATGGAAAGCCGCCCTCTCGTCCCACCGCCCCGTTGGAACGGCAGCAGATATCGAAAACCGAGGGCGTCTAGAAAACTCGGGGCTAATCAGTTCGGATTTATCTGACAACACCAGATCGCCTTAGGCTTCGCGGCGCGACCCCCCTCTCAGAGACCGGCTCGCTTTCGTCTGACACTCCCGCTCGGGAGGCGGGAGTCCCTCAAGAGTGGCCGTCGTTGTATTTGGCTATTCGCGAGATTGTCTCAGCGCCATGTCGATGGTCTGCATCACTGCCGAAAGGTGGTTTTCAGCGAGATTGTCATCTATAAACACATCAAAGGCTGTATCTGGCTGAATTCCTATAGCCTCGACAGCCTGACCTTCGTGATCGATATATACTTGATTTGACAGCATCAACTCCCATCCATTCGGCAGGAGTTTAGCCAGTTTGGTCGAAAGCGCACCGCGGGTTGTTTCACCGACGATTTCAACAGAATCGAGGGCGTCAAGGCAGATGATTGCCAGCTCGGCGGCACTAACGGCGGCCCGGCTGGCCAAGACAATCGTGCGTCCTTCAAAGCGCGGGCGGTCGGACGGGGTAATCACGTAGTCATACGTGCGCCTGATTCGAGAATCGGCCGCATATAAGGTGTAGGCGGGCGTGGGCCGGCTGGCGAATCGCTCGGCCAATTGCCGGGCTATATAGTCATACCCACCAGTATTAATGCTCAAATCGACAATAACAGCGTTCGCATTCTCGTGATTGAACAAGTTTATTGCGTCATCAAGAGCCTGGCCAAACGCCTGTGCTTCGGTTTGCGGTTCCGCGCCATCTTCGATGAACCCGCCCATTGATCTGATCGCCAGATAGCCAACAGAATCTGCAGCCATTCCGTACCGAATGCGGTCATTACCGGCTGAAAATCCCTGTCCACGCAAAACAGTGTCTCCGATGCCGGTGACCCATAAATCACGGTTCAGCTGCGTTTGTAGTGCTCGATAACCGATATCGCTTTCCGCTGCCTGTCGTGTTAGCGTTTCCCGGATAACGCCAGGATCGGCGTCAAATCTGAGGGTTTCATCGCCAATATAGGCGGTTAGCTCGACATGTGCGTCATTGAATGCAGCCAACTCGCTCCGGATGGTTTCAAAGAGTTCTGCGTCCGATCTGATCGTCGCTGCGGCATCGGCGAGCCGCTGAGATGCGGCTTCCCAGTCGACGCCGCGTTCCTCGAAGAACGCATAGTGCGTCAGCATGAAGCTTGTCAGCGCATCGATTGTTGAGGAAACGGAAGACGAGACCGGAGTCGCGCACCGATCAGGCAATGCCACAACGCGATTGAACGCAATCTCATGAGGCTCTGGTTGGTTTGAGAGAAAAACCACATCATCAGATTGACCAATGCGATAAGTGTCAAAAACATTAGACAGGGTGATATCGGAGACATCTGCAGCAACGCAAACTTCTGCAGTTACATGATAAAACTCGAACACTTCTTCGGCTTGCACGATCAGATATCCATATCCATCGGAGACCCAGATCCCATCGAGGTCGCGAGGGCTATCCGAGATCAAACCGGACAGTTCAGCCAAGCGTGCTGTGCTGTCGCTGGTGCCACATCCTGCGAGTGCCAACATGGCGGGTAATAGGACGGATTTAACAATTGGCTTCATGACCATCTCCTGTTGAGCTCCTGTTGGGCGCAAAGGTTAACTGGAAATAAAAAACGTTTCTCACCTGAATTCGCTATCACTCTGCAGATAATTCTGTATGAAATGGAATTTCATGACGAAAATCGCCATAACTACTGCAAATCTTGATTGGTTCGACAAACTGATACTGAATCAAATTCAGCAAAATGCCGACAGGACGCACGCGGAAATCGGGGGCGCGGTTGGCCTATCGGCTTCTGCCGTCAGGCGCCGATGGCAGCGTTTGAAGGATGCGGGAGTCTTGCAGTCGCAAATCGCAATTATCGACGTTGACCCATTCGGTGTCACACTTATTGTCGATCTGTGTTTCTCAGACGAGACGCCAGAGTTGTATGCTGAGTTTGACAGACAGATGAATGCTCTGGATGTTGTGCAGCAAAGCTACCATGTTGCCGGTGATACCGACTATGTATTGGTGGTTCACGGCCCTAGTTTGCAATGGTATGAAGAATGGTCGAAGCGTATCTTTATGAGCGATCCGTACATCAAGCGCTACAGTTCGCGGGTAGTTTGGTCCCGAAAGAAATTTTCGCCCGCCGTTATCTTTGAGGACGATTGATAAGTTAAGCGCCTGACAATGATCATTCACATTGGACAATTTCAGGCCATTTTGTGAAACGCAATTCCATTGCTTTTTAGCTGTCCATCAGCTTCTACATAAGCTTCCGCGCGGTACAATGATCCGTCATCAATCATTTTCAGCTTAAAGGCGTTCTCATTTGGATCTTTGAAACTTTCAAGATGGGTAGCTGACACGCATTTGAACAGCAGTGTTCCATCTTCCAATTGCTGTTTCAGATCTAGGCGAGGCTGATTGTCGATTGGCAGTAATGCATTGCCATCAAAACATTGCCTTGCCAACGACCAACAAGACTCTGCAGCGCGCCAAAAATGGCTATATGATCCAGCATGTTCTTCGATTTCTTAGACATCATGGTCCTCCTGGCCTGCCCCTTAGGAGTGGTCCAACGGGATTGTTGGATTAGACGAGTCGGTTCCAAAGCCTGCGTCGCTTGGGGCGTTTATTCATCGAGTCCCACACTCTCATGGATTCAAATCTATCGTGTGGTGACGCGCCAACGAAGCGGTTCGCTGCACAAGAGACGCAAAATTTTCCTCATGCGGTTTAGGTAGCGCCCGCACAATATGGCAATTTGAAATCCGTGAGATCGGACCTCGCGCGCACCGTCTGTCTTGCTAAACGAAAAAAACAACGCTAATTACGACAGATGACGTAGTAAGCAACGGAGCTTAGGGCCACTGTGTTCACAGGTTTTTCAATCATCTTAAACCTCGCGCTCGCCACAAACTTCAACCTAGATGGCAGAGAAAGCTATCGCCATACTAGTACAACTCAATCCGTAGATAGCGAGCGCCCGGACGGTGCGACAGGTGCTGGTGGTGCACATGTGACCGAAGATATGCTGACGGCGCGTGATGAAACTCAACCAATCGATCACAGCTTTTCCCTTCTTGTGAGCGCCGAGTCGGTGGTTCTAGGTAAGGCGCACCTCAGCGATCTCAGGACTGACTTTCAGTCATCACTCCTCGTTGAGCGTTTTGACGTTCTATCAGCAAGGTAGGATTGCAATTGAAGCAACACCGGGACGGACTATCGCTGTCATGTTGCAACCGGAAGCCAATGAAGAAGCGCTGGGGCCGTGTGTCCGGCGGCAAGTTGAATACGGCTCGACTGCACAGTTGGGCGCGACAATTGGATTGGGTATCAGTAGTTGAAGTGAATGCCATTCTGGCAGCGCATTCATTTCTCAGCGGCGTCATCTGCGCAATGCAGGCTAAACAGCCTATCAGGCAGTTGATTTGAGGTTAAGGCCGATTTGAGGGGTAATACAGACTATGAATTTACGAAGAGTTCGATATACAAGATTTGCGATATTCCGTATAGTTTTCGCGGTATCGCAACTGACAGCTTGCGGCTTTGCCCCCGGGGCATCCGGTCTTTCCGATGTAGTAACCAGCTCGATTGAACTGCGCGGCGGGCAGATCATTCTCGATGCATCCATCGGAGATAGCCTTCCGCAAAGATTCATGGTGGATTGCGGTGTCGATCCATCGGTCATCGATCTCAATACAGCTAGACGGTTGTCCATTCCAGTGGACACGAGCAGCGTGGGTGAAGCCGAGGGTTTAGGGGACGGCCCCGGATTGGAGATCATGCACGCCCCGATACCTGAGATCAAGATCGCGGGGACTTCATTGGGGGAGGTCGACGCGCTCGCCGCGGACCTGTCGCGATTCGGAGAAGCACTGAGAATGGAGCTGGCCGGCATCCTCGGCTACAGCTTCTTCGACGGTCGTGTGGTTCGCATCGATTATCCCGCTGAACAGATTTCGATTGCACGGTCTGCATCCGACCTACCTCCTCCAACTACCCACGTAACAGAGCGCCACCTGGTGCCCTTGCGGTTCTTGTCCGACGATGACCCGATCCCCGTTTTTGATGTCATCGTGAATGGTCAAACTATTACGGTTACGCTCGATACCGGATCATCGGGAGGAATCGAGCTGTTCGCAGAAACCGTGACGCGCCTGGGACTTGAGGAAGCAAGAGCGGAAGGGGTCGAGTCGAGCGCGCTCGGTGCAAGGGGTACGCGGACGATCACGAAGGGCACACTGAATAATGTCGGTGTGGGGCCGCTGATCATCTCTGAACTGGAAGTGCGCTACTCTGAGCGAGGGCATTCAGATGATGTACGTGATGGCAATGCGGGCAACAGGCTACTGAGAAATTTCGTAGTTACGCTCGACTATGTAGACAGGCAGGTAATTTTCGAGCGGTAGCCAAAGGTGTAACAAGGAAGATCGCCAGCTTAGGATTCATACTTGGATTAAGGCAATCTGGGGATGCTGGCCGCCTTATAGATGCGCAAGCGGTGGGCTACGATCAGGGTATTTTCGAATTGGGTTTGGCACCTCGACTAAGAATTCTTGGAAATCAGCGGACGGTATGGATTCTTCTCGCAGGTCGTTGATTGGGATAGTAACTTTTTGCGGAGGCAATTTCGCCCGACGCAGGGGCACACTGTCCCGGCAAGCCGAAGTGGAAAGGGGTGTCGATCCAGTTGCGATCGCAGGCCGTCCAGGTCTGACTATTCCTCACAAATCACGGTCGGCGCCCCTTTAATTGGCAGGATTGAGGTGGCATTAAAAAATGAAAGTTAGAAGCAATGCTTATGTGGATCTGCAAACATTTCAAATCAGCAACCCTGCTATGTCTCACCGCGATCAGCATGACGGCAGTTGGCTATACTGACGAACGGCAACCGATTCTCACTACGGAAAAAATCGACCGGATTGAACGAATGATTCAAGAACGAATGGCGGCCTCCTCAGTTCCTGGGATGTCACTTGCAATCGTTCGCAATGGCAGTGTTGTCTATTCACAAGGGTTCGGCGTCGAAAATCGCCGAGGTGAACCAGCGAATTCCCAAACGAGTTTTGCATTGGCTTCGGTGTCCAAAACATTTGTTTCGGTTCTTGTTCTACAACTCGTCGAACATGGACAGATTGACCTTGACCGCTCAGTAAGCGGCTACCTTCCTGAATTCCAATCTCGAAACAAGGCTGCCTCTGATCAAATTACGGTGCGACACCTCTTGAACCAGACAAGTGGGTTGTCAGGTTTTGTTGGAAATTTGGGACAACACGATTCCTCTCGTTCGCCCGAGTCATTGCAGATCTCTGTCGAGCGACTGTCTCGGTATGCGCTTGTGTCGCGCCCTGGAGAGCGGTTCGAGTATTCCAATTCGAATTTTGATGTGCTTGGTGCCTTGCTCGAAAATATTTATGAAATGCCATTCGAGGACATCGTTCGACGTCAGATCTTTGAGCCGCTTGGCATGGCCGACAGTTTTGTTGTCGCCCCTTATACCGAAGAACACAATCAAGCAGATCGCTACAGGTATTGGGCTTGGTGGCCTCGCCTCTATTCCGCTCCAATGGGTCGGCGACTGGTTGCTTCAGGGGGAGCCTTCTCAAGCACGGAAGATATGACTGTCTATCTAACGGACCTTCTGTCGCCTGAACCAACACTGATTTCTGCCAGTTCGGTTCGGCTACTGTTTTCATTGCCTGATGCGAATGCCCTTGAGGGATATGGCCTGGGCTGGTTTGTCGAAGGAACGGATTTTGGTGCTCTGGCAATTCATGATGGGTCGATTGCCGGAGCGACGTCGTTGGTTGGGTTTCTGCCTGAGGAGGGATTTGGATTTGTTATTCTGTCAAATGCCAGCATAGGAATGCTAACAGGAAATATTCGAGCGATAGAGGGAGGCGTTGTGGATATTCTTCTGGACCGTCCGCTCCGGGGCGCGGAAACACCGATGCTCTATAAGTTTTTGTATCTTGCTGTACTCGCTATACTTATCGGCCTTCTGACTTGGGTTTTTGTGGTTATGAAGAATTCGAGTCGAATGCTAGGGAATCCGCGTAATTGCGTTCGCTTGCTCATATTTGAGATCACTCCATCGATAGGCCTTGCCGGGTTGGGTTATGTTTTATGGGTGGCCGCGCCCGGCGCATTTCAATCGTCACTTTTCTCTTTAGCGACATTTTTACCTGACATCGGGTTGATGCTTGGGACTGGCGCTATTTTGGCATTTGGGCTGGCAGTGCTTCGACCAATCACCGCTTGGCGAAAACTTTCTCGATCCTTGTGATCCTAAAAAAAGAAAGACAACCTAGAAGTTTTTCGTCATGCCCGGCGTATGAGCCATGTTCGCGGCGCACCGTTCCACCCGCAGACGCAAGGCAAGATCGAGCGTTGGCACCAGGCCTTGAAGAATCGCATTCTACTAGAGAACTACTTCCTGCCCGGTGACCTCGAAGCCCAGATCAAGGCGTTCGTCGAACACTACAATCATCAGCGCTACCATGAGAGCCTGAGCAATGTGACACCTTCAGACGCCTACTTCGGCAGGGCTCCTACCATCATCAAACAACGAGAAAGGATCAAGCGACAGACACTCGAACATCGACGCTTGCAACACCACAAGATCGCCGCCAAAAATAATCCAACCAGACGAGGCCAATGCTCCGCTAACCTAAACTACCATCTGTGCCAAATGTCCTGACGACGGACAGGCAGCTTGGCCTCTGCATCAGTGTAATTCCGGCAAAAATGACCGATTCGCGCCAATCCCCTGGTGCTTACCCGCGCTGGTCCTCTTCCAGCTTGTCTAGCAGCACCCGAATTTCTTCGATTTCGGCTTTGGAGGGCTTGGCCTGCCCAAGAGCCTGCATCACCAATGCATTGGAAGAGCCACCGAAGGCGGAATCAATTAATCTTTCTAAAAGACTTTTTCGGGTCCTCGTGGGTTTCAGGATCGCTGCATAAGTGTGGGAGCGGGTCTCATTGGAGACTTTCTCCACTAGCTTCTTTTCTACCATCCGCTGAATCTGTTTTAGTGTGGTTGTATAGCCAATGTCGCGCGTGGCTTTGATATCGTTATGGATTTGGCGGACGGTCGCGGTCTTGCGCGCCCACAGCGATTGCAGAATCTCTATTTCCGATTGGCTAGGTTGAACAGGCACGTCGGGTGTCTCAATCTCCATGTGCGATGGCCTTCATGGACAAGTAGCCGATAGTTCGATCTGTGGTCAATGTGATGCCCAAAATCAACGAAGATTTGACATGGCAGGGTAATGTGGTTTCAAAATACGATAGAAGTCGTACATTGGAGTCGCCCTCGTATCCCTGAACAAGGGATCCGATCCATGTCGCTCTCCCTGCTTTGCCTCGCTGCCGCCATCTCCGGTCTCATGGCGACCCCTCAAAACGCAAGAAGAGGGTAGAGCCGGCCATTGAACGTCTGGAGGCTGCTCATGGCGGGTCGGAGTTGGCTGCAATACGCTATGTTTCAATTGAGACTGATCGTTGGATGGGGTGGCCAGGGCCGGGGCAGGCAGGTGCAGGGCTTAAAAACCCTCGTTGGGTTCCTAGGGTAGGTGGATTCGAAATCCGACTCTAGCAGGCTTCCAAGATTGGTGCCGCTCTGCACCAATCCTAACCAGCCCAGCAAGTGAAACAGCATGCCTTTACCATAGAGTGATACGATGCTCAGGGGGAAGATACATTTCGTGATCAGGGTCGACCTCAAACGCCTCATACCAAGCATCCAGATTGCGAAAGATGCCGTTGATGCGGTGCTCTGCAGGCGGGTGAGAGGCATTTAATGCCTGATATTCCTTGATCGCGGGAGTCGAAATCTCACGAGACTGCTGCGCGGCTGCGAGAAACAGGCGCTGCGGCGCTGTAAAGCCGTCAAGGCGTTCATTGAGATCAATCCCGTTAGCTTCTGCGTAAAGTTCATAGGCTCGGTAGGCCACTGAAATACCGACCATATCTCCTACAATCTCGCCAATCATCTGTTCAGAGCGAAGGGTGACACCGGGTGCCATCTCATACTGTGAGAACTGATCTATCAGACCCGTTGTGCGCTGTTCATAGAGTGTCCGCGTTTCATCTGTCCACCAGTTGCGAAGTACGCCGTTGCGATCAAAGGCTGATCCCTGGTCATCAAGAGCATGGCCAAACTCATGCGCGATTGTGAAGCCGATGGTTCCAAAATTGACGGCTGGATCGGCTGCCGGGTCAAAGAAAGGGGGGAGCAGTGCGCCGGCGGTGGCAAAGATCTTATTGTACTGCTGATGATAGCCCCAGCCGATGTCATGTGCATGCATGTTCCAGTCGCCCATGCGCGAGATTGGCCCTCCAATTCGGTTGCGGGCATAGTCCCACCTGAGTTGACGTGCGGCGCTAATATTAGAAACCGGATCTGTAGGGCTGGTAACCAGCTGGGTCCAGTCAGGGCCAGCCTTGGGTTGGCCGATCTCGACGACGACCAAGTCAAGCTTTGCGATGGCCTCATCGCGCGTGGCAGAGTCCATCCAATCTGCTTGCATGAGTTTTTCGCGAAAGGCGTCCTGGATGTAGCCCACCATCTCCATGATCTGGGCTTCATATTCTGGTGGGAAATGGACATCGACGTACACCTGCCCCAATTCCTCGCCGATATAGCGCTCAACAAAATCGATGGCGCGCCTTGTGATATCCTCGCGCTCCTGCGTACCAAACAGCTGCTGACTGAAGAATTGGAAGTTGCGCTGCGAGAACTCATCTGGCAGCAAGTCGGCGTGGCTGTTGACCCAATGGAAGGTTAGATAGTCGCGCCATGTTTCAACCGATACATCACCGAAAACCGCTGCAGTTTCAACGATACCGCCAATGCCGATATTGATCTGTGCAAGATCCTCCAAGCCACGGGTCTCAAGAAATGCGGCCCAGTCAAAGCCGGGCGCGCGCTCGATCAGCTCAGAGACCGGGACGAGGTCTGAGACTGCTCCAGCATCGCGAAGCTGGGCGAAGGTCCACATATGGCCTGCCATTAGCGTCTCGGCTGCCAGAATGTCTTCGGCTCGGCGCCGGGCGTCCTCGATACCAACCTCTGCCAATGTCGTCGTTATATAGTCCACATAAGCCGCACGGTGCTCGTCAAAGTTCTCTTCCTGGCTAAGATAATGATCCTGGCTGGGCAGGCCGAGCCCGGTGGTCCGGTACTGCGCCACGGTCAGCATATAGCCACCTTCCATGGAGAAAGGGGCTTGTACAATCAGGTTGAATAGGGTGTTTGCACCAAGCTCCCCCATGAATCCTGCGATATCGGAATGGGTCCGAAGTGTTTCGATGCGGGCAAGTTCAGCTTCGATGGCTATAAGCCCACCAGCATTGATCGCCTCGCGATCAAGAAAGCTTTGATAGAAGTGTGAGACCCGCTCTTCTGACGAATTGGCTGGAGCCGGACTGGCCAACGTATCTTCAATAAGCGTAGTAACATCCTCCCAAACCTCGATCTGAGCTCTCCACGGCGCGTTATAAAACGCGAAACCAGCTGGAAACTGAGCTTGGTCGATCCAGCCTTCATTTACATAGAAATAAAAATTGTCGCCTGGCTCGATCTCAGTGCTGACATACTCAGTTTCGACACCCCAACTGCCGAAGCGGGCCTCGACGGCTTGGCTTGCCATGGGCAAATGCCTGGAGCCCGGGGCGGTTGCATCATCCTGTGCCGCGCCGCTGCAAGCAGCTAGGAACACAACCAAACAGCTTGCCTTGAGAAGGGTATCGAGCATTTTAATGTGACCTCATATATTACGACCGATGTCGTAGCTTATGCGTTATTTCGCAAGTGACAAGTATTATTGGACATACCCAATGAACGATTGGTTGCATCGGGGCGCTTCGTCAATCGCTGTCGGTATAAGGTTTTTTGCCAGCAGCTTGATAGGATAGAGCTAGGCTCAGTATTAGGGTTACTACATTTCCGATGAAGTAGCTGTACGTAGCCCATTGGTCTCTGCTGACCGTGGCGAGCATGATCGTCACAACTGCTGTCAGCATAAGACCTATCCCGGCGGTGCGGTTGGCGACGATCCAGCTTCGGTTCGATCGCAGGGTCCACGGCGTGCGTATCCCGACCCAAGCATTGGGTTTGGACCGAGCCATCGCGTTGCCGAGAAGTAGAAGCAATAAGCTTGCAAATCCGATGATCAATCCAAGCGATATCTGCTCTCCCGATAGAGCATTCACCAGAATTATGATGTGCACAAAGCCCAGCACGGCAATGCTACAGATCCATCCAGTCAGAAATAATTGGCTACTCTTTTCAATGACCTTGCGCTGGCCTGGAAGCATAGGGATCAAGGCCAGAAAACAAATCATCAACGCGGCGGTAAGCGGCAGTGCGATCGCGGCGGACCACTTGTTCGCGTAGTTTCCCGGCGTGCCCTGCACGTCCCAGTGAAGCGCCAAGCGTGCTTCGTCGGGAAGCACGATTAGTGCAAAGACTGAAACGGCTATCATCAAAGTCCAAATGACTAGGCTCCAAGCGAGACCAAGCTTGATCATGACGGGGTTCTCCTTATCAGGTTTGGCGGGGTTTGCATTAAAGTCATGGTTGGCTAAATAGTCGCGCGGAACAGGCGGTGAGCCGCTCCCAGGATCGCACAAGCCAAAATCCCGATCGCAATGGCGCTAGTGCTTACCAGAATCAAGGGATCAATTGGTAGGGTCAGAGTTGCAACCCCAGACACTCCGCCGGTCAAAAACAGAATGAAGCCCGCCAATCCGGCAAAGGATAAATCCTGGGATTCAGGCTGACGTGCGTCTTGCGAACTGGAGCGGGTTTCCAACGAAAACCGGCCCCCAATAAGAATCATGACAGCGCTTGCTACGGCAAATGCGATCCGACCCATCTGGTGGTCGGGACACTCTATATAGGCGGCGTGGACCAGAGCCTGGCCCATAACACTAGTGGTCATCGCAATAACCAGGCATGCCGCAGCAACCAAGGTCGTAGCATTGATATCTACTGAGCGTTCAGCCGAAATTCCACGCAGCGCGCACATCGCGGCCATTGCGGGCAAGACCCACAGGCCGAAAATGGCCGCATTCACCGATGTCGAAAACCCGAACAGATCGACGGCACGCGTTGGTTCAACATCTAGGACCGGGAGCAACTGAAACCATGTCCAGCCTGTAAAGAACGTCGACCAAACGACGCCCAATCCCATCGCGAGGTGACGCGTGTTCAAAGCCCTATCTCCTTAGAGGTGCTGACGCCCACAGTTGGGATCACTACCATCGGATCTGAGATCTGCTCCACGACGGCCAGAGTTCCATCAAGTCGGCGGAAACGTGCATTCGCTCCATCAAAGTTAAGCTGGAAGCTGGCATCGGGAAGTACGCCATTGACTTCCATGAATTGGCGAATCAACACGGTCAAATTCTCAGAAACGGGCGCGTCATCCACACGGATGTCCGTTGGAGTAACACTGAGTTGCGCGGTCAGTGTTTGCGGCTCAACATTAGTCTCATCACGAGAGGAGCCGCGTATCAACGCCGTTCGGACCGACCGTTGGAAAAGGACGAGGTTGAACTGGGCTGCGTTCTCTACAAGGTTTGATCGATGCTCAGTTAGGGCGACTGTTTGTTCGACCTTGTGAAGTAGAAAGAACAGTACACCAACCAGGACGGTCGTGGTCAGCAGCGCAACAGCATTGGTTAAAGACACGGCCCATGAACGTGGAGTTTGCGATGCTATTAGAGCTTTAACACGCAGATGAGATTCGTGCCCTCCGCCAAGGAATGTCGGTGTGAACGCTTGATCGATGCTACAGTCGCCAAGGAATGCAATCGCTTGCGCCAATGATCGGCGGGTCACGCCATAGTCCAGCGTGCGCCGGTCGCAGGCCAATTCGACTCCGACGCCATATCCTTCAGCCAGACGCTGCAGAGGTGGATTAATCCAGAGCAGGCTGGCGAAGAGTTGAAGGCCGATATTTTTGACAAAATCAGCCCGTTCAATATGAGCTAGCTCATGGGCGATAACCGGTTCCAAGTGTTCTCTCGCGTCGTTCTGGAGGAGGCGGCTTGGCAAAACGATCACAGGATCGAAGTGACCGACCGTGAAAGGTGAAACGTCTTCGTTTGAGACCCGGATCTGTATGCGCTGATTTTCCAGAGCGTCCTTGAGAGATTGCGAGAGGTCGCAAATTTCTACACGTGCTGCGCACGCAGCTGCCCTAAAGCCTTCGGTCAATGAACGCTTAGCTTGAATCAGCCGGACAGCGACACCTGTCGCCCAGACAACACCAAGGATCAGTGTCAGACCCCCAATGACATCCTGCCAAAATGAGAGCTTTCCGAGCACATCCACTGCGATGATGACAAGAGCCGCGATTGGATCCCATGGGGTATTTGAGGTGTCTATGAAATGCGTTTGCGGCGAGGCGAACGTTGTACGGACGGCCAGAACCAACCCGCTGATTACAGCGATAAGCATCAGCCGACTATAGCTTCCAATAACTGCCTCGCGCGCCATGATGGCAAAACGCGCCATCAATTGGCTAGGCGCGAGCGCAGACCAGGTTATCGCAATGGACATACACGCAAGAACAAGGAATGAGGTTAGGTTCGCCATGGCGCGTAGATAATCTACGACGAACGCCGTAATGTCGAGTAATTTTCATGTGGAGGCTCTGTCAGAGGAAACCCGACCTTAGCAACTAAGTCGAAAAATTCGCCGGATTAAAAGCCCCCGTTCGTTACTTCAAAACGGCAGACGTCATCCAGAACTTGACAGATTAGGCCGGCCATTATCGGGTTGACGGCAGGAATGCCAGAATGATGAAACCATTTCGCTATTTGAAAACATCCACCATATCTATCAGCCTTGCGCGGATGGTTCGGCATAATGTGAGTGGAAGAAGCGGGAATGATGCGAGGGGCATTGTCAGATTAAAGAGCAAGTCACAGTTACAGGCCAGGCGCCCTCGCAGGGTCGCATCAAGTTACTAATCTTGGAGGTCACAGGCAGCAGCGTCGGCCACTTGGCTTTAATCTGACAATGCCGCTAGCAGTGCCAAGTCGCGCCCTCATGCGATTGTCGGAGCGATCGCGTAAACAACGCCAGCACCAACAGACACCAGCAAAACCGCGTTTACAGCGAAAGCTGCAGCCATGCGTGCAATTGAATCATAAGACCTGACCATTTTAAATTCTCCGTTCGTTTAAGTTCGACCAAACCGATTGTTTGTTACCCAGACGATCATTTCCGCCGCCTGTGGATCTATCGATAAACGGAACAAATCAGTTTTGCAAGAAAAATTATTGTTTTTCGATATGAATTATCCGTAATACGATAAATTATTGGCAACGCTTCAACCGAGACAGGACGAACATCCTGAACTTTGGCTAGCCACAATTTTGGGAACATCAGTGAAGTCAGGTAATTTCTTGTGCCTTAGGGTGTCAAAATTCCGAGCATAACAGAAATGGGTGGACCACTTCATTGGGGCAGGCCGGAGCGTTTTGATCCAGGGTTGATGGAGGGGTTCGGCGTTGCCGAATTATCGCGGGCGTCCATCTGGGCGCAAGGGGTCTTTGACCGGGCGCGTCGTCACGACGGTGAAGGTGCCGTCGCGCGCATGTGGCGCAGCGCCATGTCCGATACTGAATCCGATAGCGAACGGCGAGTCATCTGGCTTGCCCAAATCCTCGCAGCCCTGCCAGAGTGAGGGTGAAAATTTGACTTGCCCAATGAGGCGGCCCGCTGGTTTTGCTAATTAGGCGGTTTCCCAGTAGCGGCGATAAGGATGGTATCAGACAGTGTAATGGTATCGTCCGCGCTCTGTATGTGGATAATGTACTCACCTGGGGGCAGCATCAATTCAACCTCATCGAGAAATTCACCGTCGAGAACTGCAAATTGATCAGTCGGTACAGCGTTTTCCAGCACTGGAGCCCTGAACGCTTGCACAACAACTGGTCTTTGCGGAATGCCTGAAACATTGACAGGGATTGGGCGACGATTATTCAATCCGTCCAGCCAGCGAGGTCGCACGGGTCGGCCCGATGGTCCATCTAGTGGGACAAATAGAACTAGGTCTGCGGTCCAGCGGTTTTATGGCGGCGGCAATGGCTCATCGTCGATCGAGACCAAAATACTCGGTTCGGGAAAGTGGAATCAATCATGAATGGCTCGCGCCGTTTGCGAAACGCTTTTGGGCCAATTCCAGCCCCGCTTACTTGGTCGATTGTAAGCGGATCGTACCCCGTGAGCTCAGCAAGTGCGGCGGCCATCCAGCCATTTCTGAAACCATTTTCGGAAACACCTAAAGCCTCATCAAGGTGCCGGAGGCCCACGTACAAAACAAGGCGCGCTTCCGGATTTTGTGCGAAGACACGGTCGTAGATGTTCTGGGCCTGAGCAGCTTCACGATGCTGGATGCGGCTGTCTCGCGAACACACAACCATTTGGCAATCGAGTCTTTGGTTGGCTTGAATTGCATACGGAAACCAATCGAAACCTTCTTGATCTGCGACCGACAACACGCCAGCCATAAGCGGATCACCAAAGTCGAAGCCCATTTCTCGGACAGGAACATGATTAGTATTCCAAGCGGCTTCAGATATTTCAGAAAGCGCCTCCATTCCGAAATGTGTGAACCCTTCTGCCCTTAGAATGGGAAGTGTCCGTCGTCAGGACATTTGGCACAGATGGCATCGTAGATTAGTGGAGCATCGGCCTCGTCTGGTTGGTTGATTTTAGGCGGCGATCTTGCGGT
>Ga0316204_10008042_pt1 | contig 14958 bp, 13 predicted proteins | sample 6monrhotite_MG_2_FD_205661 | JGI IMG/M metagenome (GOLD analysis project Ga0316204, IMG submission 205661) | Microbial mat bacterial communities from mineral coupon in-situ incubated in ocean water Damariscotta River, Maine, United States -... | ecosystem: Environmental > Aquatic > Marine >...
AAGTTGAGGTCCATTACTCACGAAGCTTCTGCCTTCTTTTAGTGCTTCGAGGTAACTTTGAGTAGTCAATGGTCCTCTGGGCTTGACATACACCCTTGATGCTCCTATTGCCATGGTTCTATAAAGATCATTCATTACATCACTTCCTGCAGACAGGCCAATAGGAATACCGATATTGAGCAATTCATGCCACATTGCGGCAGTTCCAATTTCGTCTGACCACAGGCAACTCAATTCAATTAAATCTACCTCCTCCATTACGGCATCGGCAATAAATGAAATTGGTAATTTTCTGGCACCACCACCTTTAAATGGATCTTGAATTGAAACTGGATGAACATAACCTCCTAAAGCATTTTGTTCGCGTGCAAAGCGCAGAGGCTCAGCATTTAGTCGATCGTCATCCCCATAAATGTCATAACGTGGGCCCCATACCCACGGCCAATACAAATCTTTGGTCCCAATTAAACCCAAATGACCCAAGAAATGAGAACGCACTTCCTGTCCAAATCGAATAATGGGAGTACCTTCATTTTCATAGCTCCATAGGTTTTGTTCAAGAAATCGATTACCCAGATTGGCTAGTAATGGAAAAGCAACATCCAAATCTTCAGCTTTGATATCAAGGATAATATCTTCAGGATCTAATTGATTGGTGCCACCATAGTTTAGATGAAAGTGATTATCACCAGAATACCATCCATTGGCCCTGGCATCCCAGATTTTATCTAAATTAATTTCGGTTTCTGTTAGACCTTCTTGTACTTCGACATGTTGAATCTTTTTTTCCGTAGAAAAACCTTGTACTGCCATAATAGTTAGGGCACCAAGAGGAGCCTCTACTTCAATCTCTCCAGATGAATAAAAAAACACAACACCATTTTGACCTTCAGAATGCACGATTCCGGTTTCTGGAATAATTGGATGCCCGGTTTTATCGGTAATGCTCATTCTAACCGCTGCCATTTCTCCGTCCACCTTGCTAATTATTCTTAGTTTCCCCATTGTTGTTCCCCAATTCCATTTCTTGACTAGCAATTCTTGGGGAAGACCCCCATTTATATGAACTCTTTTAATTTCGGAGGTTTCATGTTTGTTATATTCAGCGAAATAGATCCATTGACCATCAGAGCTAAACTTAGGTGCTAAAGGAAGTCCCTCGCTCTTTGTAATCAACATGGTGCTAAAAGGAATTGAAATATTTAATAAGCGAAGCTCATAGTCATCCCCATTAGGCCATGTATATGCCAACGTTTTGTTATCCGGTGAAAGTGTAAATGTCATTTGGGAGGCAAAATTTTCCTCAGCCAAAGGAGTGGAAGTACCCTTTTCAAGATCCAACAACTCTATGGAATCATATGAAAATCCTTTTTTCTTGAGATAAATAACAAGGTTGTGATCACTAGTAGGAACTGGAAGGCGCTCCAAGCCACCTTCTTGAGTGATCGCCTTTTTCTCTAAGGTGGAAAGATTCACTTGCCAAATATCCAAGGAGCCGTTTTTTCCGGAGGAATAATAAATGAATTTGCCGTCTTTGGAAAAAATAGGATCCAGGTCTAGAGCCTCTGTGTCAACTATTACAGTTTCTTTTTTAGAACTAAGATCAATAAGAACTAATTGGGTATCCTTACTATTATCTCTGACGAAAACTATTTGATCTCCTTCTGGAGACCAGTTAGGACTAGAATCAACATAGGGAGAAGAAGTAATTCTTGTCGCTTCTAATGTCGATAGGTTCATTGTCCACAGCCATCCTTTTGCTGAAAATGCAACCACGTCATGTAATGGTGATGGTGCAGGATCCATAGGCCCGGAGTTCATAATGGGTAGCTCATGACCTTCCAGATATACATGATGTCCATACCCTTCTACTTTTGGATATCTATTCTTCCACTGAGCATTCCCAGGTAGGATATTGAAAAGAAGAATGCAAATTATAATAGTGTTTCTCATTGTTCAAAAATTAAAAAGTCCAGCAACGGGATGATATAAAGGCTCAAGTTATGAATTAACGGCCGTTTTAGTGTTGGTTATTTTTTGATTTAATTATTAAGTTTTTCCACTTGCAGATAGCTATGAGAGATCATCTCCAGCCTATCTACGCGGATAATATACGGATAAACTACAGTTAAATTCAGTGGTTCTAAACTTTCATAAAGAAAGACAGTAAAACTTTAATTTCAATTGAAAGGATCAGTTAGCGATGATTGGGATGTATTAAGGCTTCTTTCGGATCATCTTCAGGTAAAGTTGCTCCACCTTTTCTCTAGCCCATGGGGTTCTTCGCAGAAACTTAAGGCTGGATTTAATGGAAGGGTCGTAGTTGAAGCATCGGATGTTTATGATCTGACCTAGTTCTTCCCAACCATAGTGGTCTACAAGTCTCTCAAGGATATCGGCCAGTTTTAGGCCATGTAATGCATTATTGGCTTGGGATTGGTTTTTTGGTGCATCCATAGAGGTTTATGCTAAGAGACTAATTCTTATTTTTTTCTTTTTTATCCGGCTATTATTGAGCTGTTGGATCAGTTGCTTTGATTTTGAACTGGGTACGGATACATAGGCGCAATCTTGCTTTAATTCTATTACACCGAGTTCATCTTTGGTTAGATTACTTTGTTTGAGAAACAACCCAGCAATATCACCTTTAGATATTTTATCCCTCTTTCCACCGGATATAAACAATGTTTCTCTTTCTTTTACAGGAGTTTCGTTATTGGACTTTATGGTCATCTCTTCGGCACTCTTTGCAAAACCGGGAAGGTGTTCTTTTTCTCCTTTAATCAGATAGGCCGTCCCTTCGCTATGCATTCTTGCTGTTCTACCGTTTCGGTGCACAAATTCATCTTTGGCCTGAGGCAGCTGGAAATGAATGATATAGTCCAATTTTGGAACATCAATTCCTCTGGCGGCCAAATCAGTAGCAATTAAAATTCGGTGAGTGCCGTTTCTGAATTTGATAAGTGCCCGTTCTCTGTCACTTTGTTCCAAACCACCATAAAAGCAGGCATGATCAATAGAATGATCATGGAGATAGTCACTGACCATCTCTATGCTCTCTTTTAAATTACAGAACACAATTCCGCTTTTGCCCCCAAGATGTTTAAGTAATTGAACCAGGGTGTCCCGTTTATCCCAGTTCGAAGAAACGATGGTTTTAAGCTGAAGCTGTGGATTGGTTTCTCCTAAAAAGCTTAGATATTTAGCCTCTCTAATTCCCATAAAACCAGGAATCTGAGCTTTTTCGGTGGCAGAAGTCAGTATCTTTTTTTCAAGGAAGGGTAAAGCATAAACAATTTCACTCATTTCATCCGCAAAACCGACCTCAAGGGATTTGTCAAACTCATCTAAAACTAAGGTTTTAATGTGGTCGGTCTCAAAAGTTTCCCTTCTTATATGATCTGCCACTCTACCGGGTGTTCCGATTAGAATGGAGGGTGGGTGTTTAAGGTCAGCCTTGTCCTTAAATCCTTTTCTTCCCCCATAAATAGCATTGGTCTTGTATCCACTGCCCATATCTTGAGTTACCTGTTCTATTTGTATGGCCAGTTCCCTGGACGGTACGAGTATCAATACTTGCACCCCTTTCAGTTTCGGATCCAGCTCTGCGATGATTGGCAGCAAAAAAGCCAGGGTTTTTCCTGTACCGGTAGGGGAGAGTAGGACTACTTCCGAGTTTGACGAAATAGCCTTGATGGCACTTTCCTGCATTGGATTTAATGCCACTATCCCTAATTTATCCAGTATGGCCTGTTCATCCTTTATTTTTCCTGTCATACGGCAAAGGTAGAGAAATAGATTGAAAGGCAAATGATCAATGGAAGTTGCAGAACACTTTACTAGGATATGTTATTAAGCCTTTTTTATTAGTTTAAGCCGATGGTAATTGCAGCTTAATATATTTAGATGGTAATATACCATAAGCCTCACTAAAGCATTTTGAAAAATAAGTTGGACTACTGAAACCAGTTTTATATGCAATTTCAGAGATATTTGACTCTTGTTTATCCAATAATTCAAGTGCTTTATTCAATCTAAAATCTTTAATGAAACTGTTCGGTGACTGCCCTATAATTGGCATTATTGTTCTATATAGTTTTGATTTACTTAAACCTAAATTCTTATTATAATTTGTGGCACTTATGTTCGAATTTGTCCAAACACTTTCAGTATAATCAAATAAGCGAATAACAAATTCCATTTCATTACTACTTAATGGTTTAACACCTTTAATATTAATTGGATTATTTTGATTTTCACTTTCGTATAGATCTTTAACTTCTGGTGTTAATATAATTTTTCCATTAGCAACGTAGGTTAAGTACTCTGCTTTTTTTATGGTATCTTCAAAAAGACTTTCTCTATTTGTTATAGGGTCTCCTGCATGTATCCCTACTTTAAATTCTAAATCTGGAGTAATTACGCAATTATGTAATTCTTCAATTTGTATAGCACTTTCAACAGCATTTGTAGCAGAAGTAAATGAAATTAAAAACGAATTTGATTCTTGCTTAACTACACGTCCTCGGTGCTTAGCTATAATATTGATTATTGATTTTTTATAACCGCGAATAGCTGCTTGTAATGTTCTTATATTCTTAGTTCTTAACACGTTCTTTTTTAAATGAATAACCATTATTATTCTAAAAGCCGTGTCTTTAATAATATTGAGTTTTGTGTTTTGTGAATTTTCCGGGTCCTCTATTCTGCCTAAAAATGATTCCACTAACGTATCATTTACTTCAATAATTCGTTGTGGAACTGCCCCATGCGATTTTTCATGTAGTTCTTTAATGGCATCCTTGTTTGGAGCTTCAATTAAACAAAATGCAGTTTGTCTTCTTTCATCACACCAATAAGTTAATCCACGACAATTATATTTGTGCTCGATTTTTAAATCAGCTTGATGCATTTGTGCAATATCCTTTGCAGTAACACCATCTGGCAAATCATGAAAATCCATATATATTGGCATGTGATTATTTTTTTATAAGATACTAATTTTAAAAAATAAGAAGCTGTCTTTGAGAGACTAACAGCTTCTTATATGAATTAATGTGATCTTAGTATTCAGCTGTTGCAGGACTTATGATTGATGCAACTTCGCTTATGGAGTTTGCAGGGAAACCACCTTTTTTTGCATGTTCTTCAACTAATTCTTTATTTTCTGCCTTGTAGACACAATACACCTTATCTCCTGTTACATAACTTTGTTGCCATACAATTTTTGGCCCCATTTCTTTTAAGACAGTACATGATGTTTGGGAAATTCCTTTTAGTTGTTCTGCTGTTAAGTCTCCTGCACCTGGAATAATACGTTCAATTACAAAGGTTTTCATAATGTCATTGTTTTTAGATATTGTTTGATTTTTTGTTTGTTGTGCTTGTGCAAAATTTAGAGTAAGCACGATTAGGACTAATGTTAATTTGATTGATTTCATGTTTTTTGTTTTGATTCTTAATACTTCAAATCTAAAGCAACTTAAAATCAATGAATTATACTTTTAGCCCAAAAAATCACAATTTTGGTTCAATGCATTTTTTAGTTTGCAGGTAACGTCTATTTAATAGCTGAAGATCTTGCTAGGCGGTAGTCGCTATGAAAAGTAATCAAGTCTTAGAGATTCATGAACACCTTTGAAATAATAGGTACGTGAATAGATGAAGCAAACAAACCTGCCCGAATGTACCCAGTCCGATCTGATGATCATTAAGGTAAGCGCTCGATACAGGTGGAATTCAAACCAATTTTAGAAGAAAATGAGGGAAGGCTTTATAGATTTTGATTTATAATATTTTGTTATGAGAATACCTATTTATCTACAAGGATGAAGTCTATTTTCTGCATGCTCTTCAACATCTTCTCTATAATACGCAACAACCTTAAATTTTCCATCAATACCACGCTGTTATTGATCATTAAAGTAACACCATGGATTTAGCAATTTGTCTTCTGCTTTTTATTTCCACTCTCGGTTAAGTATAGCATATACCAAATCATCTACCCATGCTCCGTCAATTAACAAGCTTTCTTTAAAGTGGCCCTCTTTTCTAAATCCAAGCCGTTATACAAGTTTAATAGAATCAATATTCTGAGGATCAATCGAAGTCATGATTCTATGTTTGTTAAGTTTCTTGAATAAATAATTAACTGTTGCTTTCAAAGTTTCTGTTGCAAATCCTTTTCCGTGATATTCCTTACTAAGGGTGCATCCAATTTCACACTGGAAGTTATCACTGTCCATAAAATGAATTCCTATATCTCCAATAATTTTATCTGTGGATTTTTCGATTAGGACTAATTGATACCAAGTCTCAGGTTTATTAATCTCGTCAGGATTTTTTAAGATAAACTCATTCACATCATTCAAGGTTTTTGGGATCCAACCTTGATATTTATTGGTTTCTGAATCTGACCTATAACTAAATAGTTGTTGGTTGTCTTCCTTTGCTATTGGTCTGATGAAAACTCTTTCTGTTTCAATCATTATCTTATTTTATCAATTTATTAAGTACAACGGTCTAAATTGTTCAGTTAAGGCAGTGACATTTTTATAGCCTAGTTGATTAATTTTTTCCTGGGCCTCAGCATAACTTTTTAAAGGGATATGTGCTAAAAATATCTGTTTAGGATTGATGAATTTTTCGATGACCTCTTTTTGCTCAGCAGAACCTAATTGCCAATAGGGCAAAATTGCTACGTCAATTTCCTCATTTTGTAAATCAAATTTTTCCAGGTTTTTTATATCAATTTTCGAATCTCCAAAGTGAAGAATTGTTTTGCCAGCAATGGTAATTAAGTAGGCAATATTTTCTGCTTCCTTCCATGGAGAGTTTCCAAAATGCTCAAGTCTTAGAATTTTTATGGTTGTATTTTTTAGAGTGATGGTTTTAGCATGGAAAAGCTCAGGGGTATTAGAGCTGATTCTGGAACTAATACTTTGAAATTCTTCAAAATTCGATTTGAAATTTGCTATAGTTTCATTTGGTCCAAAAAAAACTGCATTTTGGTTTGCCATTAAGTGCTTACCGACAATTTGAGCATTAAAGTGGTCACCATGTAAATGTGTGGCAAGAATGATGTCTATGGATTTATACTGGCCTTTGGCATTTTCAATTTTTGACAGTTCAGAATCGGGTAATACATCTAAATAATCAAACTCTTTTTTAAAAATCGCATCAATCAATATTTGTGTATTTGAGGATTGTATTAGAATACCTTCATTTGCTAAGTACTTAAGCTTAAGGTTTTGTGATATCGTAAAATTAGAATGAACTAAAATTGCAAATAGAATGAAGTACCTAATAATTTTCATTTTCTAAAGAGGGTCAATTCTGAATCAAAGTAAGAAATTAATTTTAGTAAAGTCCTTATGAAATATTCACCGTCGCTTTTGAAATTTTGGTTTTATATTGATTTCAGTTTCAGAGTAATATTTCAGATTGCTTTGGCCATCTTTTTAATCTTCTCTAAATAATCATTGGGGAACCCTTCCTGTTTGGCCAATTCATAAAGGGATCTTGCATAGATTTCATTAGTTCCGGTTAGTGATTCGGCAGGCAGATTGTAACATGTTGCTCTTATTGAATCCTTTGAATGGGTAATAATATTGACTTCTTCCGGTATGTAGTCAGCCACACTGGCTTCAGCGTATAGATTATGAATAGCCTCATCACCGACGGTCATCACGATTCCATATGATTTTTCATTCATGCAGGGTACTAATGATGCTCGATTTCCAATTTTTAAAGCATAGTCCATAAGAAAGCCTCTTCTTGGATTGGAGGGATTAATGCCATTTTTTAGTAAAATATCCTTATCCATAAATAGACCATAGAAAAATACTTCCAAAGTAAAATGTTTTAATTACACAAAAGAATCTATGCTTGAGCTGTTTATTACCCGTTTTGTAAATGAAAAGTTAGCAAATTATGCAAAGCCCTACAAACTGCGATCGCAATGGTCCTAGAATATAAGTCATCTACCAAATATTTCCTGATTCTTATTTATTCTTGAGAAGTTCACTTATGAATTCAGAATTTTTTCTTCCGATGAATAAAGATTTGACTTGAAATCGATGTATATGACTTTTATTTAACTTCTTCTTTTCCGTTGCTATGTAATGCAAATCTCCCTCTATCTCTAGAGTGAACAACTTCTGTTTCTTTCCAGGGCCAGCCTCCAAATTGTGTTTTTCCATACTCTCGCATAGCTTCATTAATTTCTTCGTGCGTATTCATCACAAAAGGGCCATGTTGAACAACGGGCTCGCCAATTGGTTTTCCTTCCAAAATCAAAAAGTAAGCTGCAGAACCACCATTCTTAATCAGGATGTCTTCACCTGATAATGCTTCTATGAAATGATTTGAATCAACGGTTTGACCTTCTACCTCAATATTTTCTCCTTTATAGAAAAAGATAGATCGGTTGGCTTCAACGCTTGTTTTTGGGAGGGTCCATACAGCACTTGCTTCCATCTTAACAGTATAAACTCCCACCGCATTTTCAGGGTTTGCTGCCCATGAATCAGGTGTAGATCCTAAAGCATTGACCTCATTGATCTTACCCGCAATGACTTGAATTGTTGTTGTTCTACTGGATTCGTCTTTATAATCAATTACTGGAATATCTTCATTCCATAACATCTTAAAATGTGGATCTACCATTTTTGATGCCTTAGGAAGGTTTAGCCAGATCTGAAATATTTCTAATGGGTTTTCTTTTTCTTCATTTAATAATGGAAACATTTCTGAATGTTGAATGCCTTTTCCTGCAGTCATCCATTGTACATCTCCATCCATAAATCGACCAGAAGCCCCCAAGGAATCGGAATGATCAACTACCCCTTCTTTGTTTATGGTGATCGTTTCAAAACCTCTATGAGGATGATAGGGAAAGCCAGGAACAGTGCTGCCATGGTACATCCTCCAGCCATCTTTTACTGTGAAGTCTTGCCCTACATTTCTACCTCTTAATTCTTCAAATTCAACCCCCATTTTAGAGTTTCCCACTGGGTATTCGTCTCTGTGATAAGCACAAAATAAGAATGGGTCTTGAGTTCTCCATGGAAAGCCAAGCGGTTCAATTCTTAATATTTTATTCATTGATTTATATTTTTATTTATACAGCGTTATGGTAAAATCTTCTGTAAAAAATTAGCCTAATTTGCCATGTACCATGGGTTGGTTAAACTGCGTTTAATACGTTTAGGTTTTGTTTAATACTGTTTTATTCTTCATAAATGTCAAATTTTTCAGAGAATGTCCTCATAAGTATTTCATTTGAAAAATCATCTTCCGTCATCTCAGAAAGCTGTTCTAAAAAAATGTCGAATTCACCGTTTTTAAATATCGTTAACATTTTTCCTCCGTTTTTACACTTTGCTTCATGCCAAATATTAGGTGGAACTGTGATGGTATCTCCTTCTTTGAGGATGGTTGTTTCCTTATCAAAAATGAGTTCCAGTTCACCTTCTAATACATAGAAAACCTCGGTCATTATTTTATGATGATGCCGATTTAAATGAAATCCGGGTTTTAACCTGTCTTCGATTATACATAACTCCCCATTTGTATCTCTTGATGAAAGCTTAATGAAGCAATGATCTTGAGCGTAATTGTAATTTTCCCCTTCTCCTTTTCTGATAAAGTTTATTGCCTTCATTTTTATTATGGTTGATTTTAGCTACCGGAGATATTAATTAACTCTATCTGCCTAATTAAATTATGTATGACGTGGAGGTGTCGCAGTAAACGGTAAACGACCCTACGGATGGGATCTTCGACTTTACTCCCCGACGCTTCGGTCGGGATCTTCGGCTTTACTTTTTACTTTTTACTCTTTACTCTTTACTCTTTACTCTTTACTCTTTACTCTTTACTCTTTACTACTTCCCTCTCATCGTAGCCAGCATATCCCACATCTCAGGGGTCACCATCTCCATCAGATTGAATTCTCCGGCACCTTTCAGCCATTCTCCTCCATCTATGGTCACTACTTCGCCATTGACATAGGCAGAGTAATCAGACATCAGGTAGGCCGCTAGATTGGCCAGTTCCTGGTGTTCACCCACACGCTTCAGGGGGACTTTCTTTGCCAGATCAAATTTTTCCTTCAAATCTCCGGGCAGCAATCGGCTCCAGGCTCCGTCGGTAGGGAAGGGTCCGGGGGCAATGGCATTGGTCCGTATCCCATACTTTGCCCACTCTACGGCCAAAGATCTCGTTAGGGCTAGCACTCCAGCCTTGGCACAGGCAGAAGGAACTACCCATCCAGAACCAGTCCAGGCATAGGTGGTGGTAATATTCAGCATAGTACCGCTGATTTTTTCTTTGATCCAGTATTTTCCGGAAGCCAGCGTAAAGTTATAGGTGCCTCTCAGCACAATATCAACAATGGTATCAAATGCCCGATGGGATAATCGCTCGGTGGGGCTGATAAAGTTACCCGCAGCATTGTTAAGCAGTCCATTAAAGGATCCAAAGTTCTCCACTGTAGCTTCTATGACTTTTTCGATCTCATCATAGTTGCGAACATCACATTGTACTGGTAATACACTGCCTCCAAACTTCTCTTCCATTTCTTTGGCGGTCTTTTGAAGTACCTCCAATCGCCGGCTGGTAATCACTAGATTGGCTCCCACACTTAACATATATTCTCCCATGGATTTTCCGAGTCCGGTTCCGCCACCGGTAATGATGACAGTTTTTCCTTTTAGGGCATCTTCTTTTAACATTCCTTGTGTATGCATCGTATACTTTTTTTAGGGTAAGATAATTGAAATTACTTAATTTGAGTTCGACTCCCAAAAAAAATAAACCAAAGAAATGAAAGGATATCAACAAGCTATTTGGACTGCCTGTATCATACTACTAGGAATTGCCTTAAATGGCTGCGTGCTGCAAAAGAAATACGACGATCTTCTCAATGAGAAAAATAGTGTCGAGACAGATAAAACGGGTCTCGAAGAACAATTATCCATTCAGCAAGACAAGAATCAACGCCTGGAAAAGGAGCTCAAATCGCTGAAGGGAGATACGGCCTCCATCGGAAAAGCCTTCCGAAAATCTTCAGACGAACTGCGAAAGCTCAAAGCGGAACATGAAACACTTCAGGAATATTATGATAATCTACAAGCCAATAAAGGTCAGCTTGATCAGGATCTCTTAGATAAGCAAAACGAATTGATGACTCTGCAAACCGATCTTAGTCTTGAACAAGAACGAAATGAAACGCTTTTCCAGGATCTTCAGGAGCGGGAAGAAAAAGTAGCGGAACTGGAACGTATTCTGGAGGAAAAAGATAAAGTGGTCAATGAATTGAAAAATACCGTAAGCCGAGCATTACTCAACTTCAAGGAAAATGATCTCACTGTAGAGGTGAAAAATGGGAAGGTCTATGTGTCGTTGGCCGAACAGTTACTCTTCCGCTCTGGCTCTGTGGTTGTTGATGATAAAGGTAAACAAGCCCTGAGTCAATTGGCATCGGTGCTGAAGAATGAAAAGGATATCAACATCATGGTGGAAGGGCACACAGATAATGTACCTATAGGTAAAACCGGTCAGTATATGAAGGACAATTGGGACCTGAGTGTACTTCGTTCTACTTCTATCATCCGTATCCTTACTTCCCAGGGGGTGCCACCCCAACGCATCACTTCCTCAGGGAAAGGTGAATATAGTCCAGTAGGAGATAACTCGAGTGCTGAATCCCGTAAAAAGAATAGACGTACCGAAATTATTCTTACCCCAAAACTGGACGAGTTGTTTAAGCTTTTGGAGTAACTAGCGGATTGTTTAACCTTATATGCTCCTCCTCAGATAGCTATTATTTAAGAATTACTGATCTCTCAGTTTTAATTTTTGGGTATACCCGCCCTATGCTACTAATTTTCAAGCATTTAAAAATGTTTGAATAAATGCAATAAAAATCTAAACCATAGTTTTAGTTTACCGTAATTATTACTTACTTTGTTTAAGCATAGCATTTAAAAATTAAACAATTGATACAAACATCATATTCAATAAAGGATTTAGAGAATCTCTCGGGCATTAGAGCGCATACAATTCGTATATGGGAAAAAAGGTATAAACTGCTTGAACCCAGCAGAACCAATTCTAATATTCGTTATTACGACAGCGATGCATTAGTAAAACTGCTTAATGTCACTTTGTTGTATAATAATGGCTTTAAGATTTCAAAGATTGCTGCCATCCCGGAAAAGGAGATTCCTTCTGTAGTCCGGGAAAATATAACCATCGATACTATCAAAGACTCTTCCATCAATTCATTTAAAATGTCTATGCTGAATTTCGATGGCTTTTTATTCGAACAGACGTATGGAAGATTGCTTGGACAGAAGTCATTTCGGGAAATTTTTCTGAATGTATTTATTCCTTTCCTCGAAGAAATCGGAATTTTATGGTTGTCTGAGTCCATAACGCCCGCCCACGAGCATTTTGTCACCAATCTGATCAAACAAAAGATGTTGATCAATATAGAACGTATGCAGATCCTTCCCCGGGATGATGCCGATACCGTCTATGTTCTTTATTTACCCCTGAATGAGATTCATGAATTGGGACTGCTTTTCCTCTATTATGAAATCCTTGTGAAGGGCCGTGCTGGAATTTACCTGGGTCAGAGCGTACCCGCACAAAACCTCAAATCACTGCAAACGAGTAACCAAAAAATAGTTTTTGTCTCATATTTCACCACTCAGCCGGCCAGTATAGACTTGCCGGCTTACCTTAGAAATTTTGAAAAAGAAATTTTGAAAGGAAGGGATGATGAGCTATGGGTGTTGGGTAGGAAATCGGAGGAGGTCAGTAGACATTATGAAGATAAGTCTATTTACTCTTTCAATTCCATTGAAGATATGTTGAAAAAATTATAAAATTAAGAAATGCAGAATGTTGCCGTAATTGGATCAGGTTTTTCATCCCTGGCTGCTGCTGCTTATCTGGCAGATTCCGGGTATGAAGTAGTGGTCTATGAGAAAAATGCGAGTATAGGTGGTAGGGCACGCCAATTGAAAAAAGAAGGTTTTACCTTTGATATGGGCCCTACATGGTATTGGATGCCGGATGTCTTTGAGCGGTTTTTCAATGATCTTGGAGAAAAGGTAGAGGATTACTATCAACTGGAAAAGCTTTCACCGGGCTATCAGGTTTACTTCGGTGAAAATGATTCGGTTCTCATTGGAGATGAGCCTGAAAAAATTTATGCGGAATTCGAACGGATTGAAGCAGGTAGTTCAGAGAAACTAAGAAAATTTTTAAAAGAGGCAGAATATAATTACGAAGTAGCCATCAAGGATCTGGTCTACCGACCGGGTCTTTCACCACTGGAGTTAGTTACTCCCCAAACGGTCACTAAAGTTGGACAGTTTTTCACAACCATTAAAAAGACGGTAGAGGCACGATTTAAAGATGATCGCTTGCGGCAGTTGGTCATGTTTCCAGTATTGTTTCTAGGAGCAAAACCTTCAGATACACCGGCTTTTTACAGTTTCATGAACTATGCAGACTACGTCCTCGGTACATGGTATCCGAAAGGAGGGATGTTTTCTGTAGTGACGGGAATGCAAAAATTGTTGATCAATCTTGGAGTTAAGTTTGAATTGAATGCAGGCGTAGAGAAAATCAATGTGGTAGATGGAAAGGTTACCGGGCTGCGGGTGAATGGAAAAGACCTGGAATATTCTCTGGTGTTAAGTGGAGCAGATTATCACCATACTGAATCATTACTGGAGGAGTCTTATCGAGTATATTCCTCAAAATTTTGGAAGAAGAGGACTTTTGCACCCTCTGCCTTATTGTTTTATGTAGGTTTTGGGAAAAAATTGGATGGTGTGGAGCACCATACATTGTTTTTTGATGAGAGCTTTGAACAGCATGCTAAAGCCATATACGATGATAAGGTATGGCCTGAAAAACCCTTATTTTATGCCAGTTTCCCTTCCAGAACGGAAGCAGAGACGGCACCTGAAGGCTGTGAGACGGGGATCTTTTTAATTCCCCTGGCATCAGGGCTGGAAGATACTGAAGAAGTGAGGCAGCAATATTTCAGAATTATCATGGATCGTTTCGAACATCTGACTGGTTTATCAGTGAAGGATAGCATTTTGTTTCATGAGTCTTATTGTGTTAATGACTTTGTTTCCGACTATAATGCCTATGGCGGTAATGCTTATGGTCTGGCCAACACCTTATTGCAGACCGGTTTTCTTCGTCCAAGGATAAAAAGCCGAAAAGTTAAAGGGCTGTACTTTACCGGACAATTGACTGTTCCGGGACCTGGTGTGCCTCCGTCACTTATTTCAGGAAAGATTGTAAGTGATCTGTTAAAGAAAGAAAATCCGATTAAGGAAAGCTATGAAAGAACTATTTGATGAAGTAGCAGAGCAGTACTCAGAGCTGGTAACACGGCATTACAGTACTTCTTTTTCATCAGCAGTGAGAATACTGGATTCAAGTATTCGACAGGATGTGTACAATGTCTACGGCTTTGTACGTATGGCTGATGAAATTGTGGACAGTTTCCAGGATTATGATCAGGAAAAAATGTTCAATCGCTTCGAAAACGACCTTTATGAAGCCATTGAAGAAAAAATTAGTCTGAATCCGTCACTGAATGCCTTTCAGTATACAGTACACAAGTACGGGATTAATATTGAACTGGTAGAAGACTTCATGAAAAGCATGCGCATGGATCTGTACAAACAGGACTATGAATCTATGGATGAGTATGAAAACTACATTCATGGATCGGCAAATGTAGTGGGGCTCATGTGTTTAAAAATTTTCCTCAAAGGGGATGAAAAAAGATATGAAGAACTAAAGGAGTCTGCCATCCGGTTGGGCTCTGCTTTCCAAAAAGTTAATTTTCTTCGGGATCTCCGACATGATCATGGAGTACTCAATAGGAGTTATTTTCCTTCGGTAGAGAACAATGAA
>Ga0316204_10008043_pt1 | contig 14958 bp, 21 predicted proteins | sample 6monrhotite_MG_2_FD_205661 | JGI IMG/M metagenome (GOLD analysis project Ga0316204, IMG submission 205661) | Microbial mat bacterial communities from mineral coupon in-situ incubated in ocean water Damariscotta River, Maine, United States -... | ecosystem: Environmental > Aquatic > Marine >...
AATTCTATTCTCAATATTGTCTTCACCTAGTGCAGCAGCAAGTGGCATTCCATGAATATTACCTGAAGGCGATGTGAAAGGTGAATGCATATCGGCATGTGCATCAATCCAAACAACACCAAGACGCTTTTCTGGGAATGTTTTTTTAATACCACTTATAGTTCCCAAAGCAGATGAATGATCGCCAGAAATTACCAATGGAAATGATTGCTCATTTAAACTATCATTTACTGCATTGCAAACTCTTTCACATTGATAAGATACATGCTCTATACGCTTCATGTAGGTATTTTTTACTTTGTTGTATATTGACTCGTTTTCAGTCTCAACATCTACAAAATCAAATCTCGTAAAATAATCGTTATTAGCATTTATTGCTGCTATTTCAATCGCATCAATTCCCATGTCTGAACCACGCGTTCCTGCACCTATATCTGATCTGTTTTTTATTATTTTTATTCGATTCATATTACAAATATAAAACCTCATAGAGTACACTATGAGGTTTAAGTTATTGGTTTATTAACAATTTATCTTTTGCTTATTGGTTTAAATGCTCTATGTGTCTCACCAATATACAATTGCCTTGGGCGTCCAATTGGCTCTTTACGCAAACGCATTTCACGCCATTGCGCAATCCAACCTGGTAAACGGCCTAATGCAAACATTACAGTAAACATATCTGTTGGAATCCCCATGGCTCTATAAATAATTCCTGAATAGAAATCTACGTTTGGATACAACTTTCTGTCTACAAAATAAGGGTCTTCAAGAGCTTCTTTTTCAAGACCTTTAGCAATATCTAAAATAGGGTCTTCTACACCAAGATCAGCTAAAACTTCATCTGCTGCTACTTTAATTATTTTTGCTCTAGGGTCAAAGTTCTTATAAACACGATGTCCAAATCCCATTAAACGGAAAGGATCATTTTTATCTTTTGCCTTAGCCATATACTTTTTAGTATCGCCTCCATCTTCTCTAATTGCTTCCAACATTTCTAACACTGCTTGATTTGCGCCTCCGTGAAGTGGTCCCCAAAGTGCAGATATACCTGCTGATAATGATGCAAATAATCCTGCGTGAGATGAACCAACAATTCTTACTGTAGATGTAGAACAGTTTTGTTCATGATCTGCATGAAGAATTAATAACTTATCTAACGCATCAACAATCACTTGATTTTGAACATACTCCTCATTAGGTTTTTTAAACATCATTTTTAAGACGTTCTCAACATATCCTAAGCTATTGTCTCCATAATCTAAAGGAAGACCTTGTTTTTTGCGTAAAGTCCAAGCAACTAATACTGGGAATTTACCTAATATTTTTACTACAGAGTTGTACATATCTTCAGCAGAATCTACATTTACTGAAGAAGGGTTAAATGCAGTTAAAGCACTTGTTAATGATGATAACACTCCCATTGGATGTGCAAATTTCGGGAAGGCATCAACAATTTTACGTACATCGTCATCAACTACAGATTTTGACTTAATATCTGCATGAAATTTATCATGCTGTTCTTTTGTTGGTAGTTCACCAAAAATTAAAAGGTAAGCAACCTCTAAGAAGTCTGCTTTTTCTGCAAGCTCTTCAATAGAATAACCTCTATACCTTAAAATTCCTTTTTCGCCATCCAAAAAGGTAATACCACTTTCACAAGATCCAGTATTTTTATAACCAGGATCAATTGTAATTATACCTCCTGTTGCACTTCTTAGGGTCTTCACATCTATTGCAAGTTCATTTTCTGTTCCTTTAACTATTGGGAATTCATGTTTTTCCCCATTCACCTCTAACGTAGCAGTATTTGACATATTTATTGTAAAATTTTATTGTGAATTTATTGCTTTATTTAAGCCATGCGAAAATACGAAATATCTACCAATTTTTAAAGTACATAATTAAAGGTTTTATAGTATCTATAAATGGTATTTATTTCAATATGTGAAATTTGAATTTTATCATCGAAGACATAATAATCTCAAATTCGAATCTAGAAATTATTCATATATTAATATCTCCTAATTAAAACACAAATCATGATATTATTAAAACGCTTACTACTTCTTTTATTATTATCAACCACTTTTTGTAACGCTCAAATAATTTTAAATGCCGAAAACCTGAGAGTGAATATGCTTAAAGGAAAAGAGAAGTGGGCTGGTAATGCAGGAGTAAGTTTTAGCTATATTAAAAATACTGAGGAGATTTATAATATTGCAACTAATGTTACGGTTGGTTATAATGGTGGTGAAAATTTATGGATGATAATTAGTAATATAAATTTTAGTAAAAGTGGAGGGGAATCTTTCGCAAATTCTGGAGTTCAGCATTTAAGATATAACAGAGAACTTAATGACCAAATGGCATTTGAAACTTTTGTGCAAGGTCAGTATGACAAAATTTTTAAAATTGATTTTAGAGGATTGGCTGGTGCTGGAGCGAGGTTCAAACTTACCAAACCCAAGATTAAAAACGATTCTGTAATAGAAAATAGTAGAATATATTTTGGCACCCTACTAATGTATGAATATGAAAAAGCTTCTGAACTTGATATTTCCATAATAAGTAAAGATTTTAGAAGTAGTAACTACTTAAGTTTTTCATTAAATCCAACAAGCAATTTTTCAGTGATTAGCACAACCTATTATCAACCAAGGGTTGATTTATTAAAGGATTACCGACTTTCAAGTGTTATTGATTTAACCTTCGGGTTTGCATCTAATGACGAAAGCGAAGACAAAAACTTTTGGAATAGATTAACTTTTAATATGTCCTTTAGTTATAATTATGATGCAGTTCCAGTAACTTCAGTTCCTAAAGAACAATACAGTTTAGCTAATGGTTTAAAGTATAAGTTTTAAACCCTATTTTACTTTAAATGCGCGCTCTCCAGGAAAAAAAGCAGTACTTCCTAGCTCTTCTTCAATTCGTAGTAGTTGATTATACTTTGCCATACGATCACTTCTTGAAGCTGATCCAGTTTTAATTTGTCCTGTATTTAGCGCTACTGCTAAATCGGCAATCGTATTATCTTCGGTTTCTCCTGATCTATGTGACATTACTGATGTATAACCTGCATTATGAGCCATATTAACCGCAGCAATAGTTTCGGTAAGAGTTCCTATTTGGTTTACCTTTATTAGAATAGAGTTGGCTATACCATTATTAATACCTTTTGATAATCGCTCTACATTTGTTACAAACAAATCATCTCCAACCAATTGGACTTTGTCTCCCACTTTTTCGGTTAATGTTTTCCAACCTTCCCAATCGTTCTCATCCATACCATCTTCAATAGAAATGATTGGATACTTTTTGCAAAGCTCTTCTAAGTATTCTGCTTGTTCTTGAGAGGATCTAACAAGGCCTTTATCTCCTTCAAAAATTTTATAATCGTATTTTCCATCTTTGTAAAACTCAGCTGCAGCACAGTCCAACGCGATCATTACATCATCACCTAACTTATATCCAGCATTTGCAGTTGCTTTTGCAATGGTTTCTAAGGCATCTTCTGTTCCGCCTTCTAAGTTAGGTGCAAAACCCCCTTCGTCACCAACTGCTGTACTTAAGTTTCTATCGTGTAATACTTTTTTTAAGTGATGGAAAATTTCAGAACCCATTTGCATTGCTTGAGTGAAATTATTTGCTTTTACAGGCATTACCATAAACTCTTGAAAGGCAATTGGCGCATCACTATGTGACCCACCATTAATAATATTCATCATAGGAAGGGGAAGCGTATTAGCAGATACACCACCAACATAACGGTATAAAGGCATTCCTAATTCATTAGCTGCTGCCTTAGCTACTGCTAAAGACACTCCTAAAATGGCATTAGCACCGAGCTTTGCTTTATTTGGAGTACCATCTAAATCGTTCATGGTTTGATCAATTAGGTTTTGTTCAAACACTGAAGCTCCTAATAATTCTTGTGCCAAAATAGTATTGACATTTTCAACTGCTTTTAAAACACCTTTTCCCATATAAGCATTTCCTCCATCACGAAGTTCAACTGCTTCGTGTTCTCCTGTAGATGCTCCAGAAGGCACCGCTGCTCTACCTAAAATGCCATTTTCAGTAATTACATCAACTTCAACCGTTGGGTTTCCTCTTGAATCAAAAATTTGCCTTGCGTGAATGTCTACTATTATACTCATTATATCTTATTTATGTTGCTTTAATTGAATTTTCAAATTTACAAAATTGTAAAACCAAAAACACTTTAGCTAATTATTATTAGTTCAATTTTCAGCTAAAACGTTTTAGTAAACAAAAAGGCAATGTTTTCACACTGCCTTATGGTTATTTTGCTTTTATATTTTCTATAAACTGATCGAACAAATACATTGAATCATGTGGTCCAGGACTTGCTTCTGGATGATACTGTACCGAAAAACAGTTTTTATTCTTCATTGCTAAACCAGCAACAGTATCGTCATTTAAATGCAAATGTGTCACTTTTAAATCTTTATTTGCTTCAGCTTCTTCTCTATTAACTGCAAATCCGTGATTTTGAGAGGTGATTTCTCCCTTACCAGTTTCCAAGTTTTTTACAGGATGATTTATGCCTCTATGTCCATTATGCATTTTATAAGTAGAGATACCATTTGCCAATGCTATTACTTGATGTCCAAGACAAATACCAAATAATGGTAAATCTCTCTTTATAATTTCTTTTGCTACTTCTTGAGCTTCAACTAAAGGTTCTGGATCTCCAGGACCATTAGACAAAAAATAACCGTCTGGCTCAAACGCTTCTAATTCTTCAAATTTAGAATTATAAGGAAACACTTTTATGTAAGCATCACGCTTTGCTAAATTTCGAAGAATATTTTTTTTAATGCCAATATCTAGCGCTGCAATTTTATAGGTGGCGTTTTCTTCACCAAAATAATAAGGCTCTTTGGTAGATACTTTTGAAGCCAATTCTAAACCTTCCATATTCGGAATGCTTGCTAGTTGTTCTTTTAATCCTTCAACATTATCAACATCTGTTGAAATTACAGCATTCATTGCGCCATTATCTCGAATATAACTCACTAATGCTCTAGTGTCAACATCAGAAATGGCAAATAGATTGTTTTTGTTGAAAAAATCCTCTAGAGACCCATTGGAATCCTCACGTGAATAATCATAGCTAAAGTTTTTACAAATTAAACCTGCTATTTTAATCGAATCTGATTCAACTTCCTGATCGTTTACTCCATAGTTCCCTATGTGTGCATTTGTAGTTACCATTAACTGTCCAAAATAAGAAGGGTCAGTGAAAATCTCTTGATATCCAGTCATTCCAGTATTGAAGCAAACTTCCCCAAAGGCTGTTCCTTCTTTGTTTCCAACAGATTTACCATGGAATATTGTTCCGTCGGCTAATAGTATTAAGGCTTTTCTAAGTTTATTGTATTTCATATGCTATTTAAAAAAGGTTTCGCAAAATTGTATAAAAAAAGGATAAACTAAAAAAGTTTATCCTCTATTTTATTAAAGCTTATTAACATTTATTCTTCTTCGTTAGTAGCTTTTGTTTCAGCAATTGGAGCAGCAGGAGCAGCTTTCTTACCACCTCTTCTACTTCTTCTTGTTGTTTTCTTCTTTTCTTTACCAGCGTTGTAGATTTCATTATAATCTACAAGCTCTATCATTGCCATATCAGCATTATCACCTAGACGATTACCAAGTTTAATAATTCTTGTATAACCTCCTGGACGATCGCCAACCTTAGCAGCTACTTCTCTAAAAAGTTCAGCAACAGCTTCTTTTTGTCTTAAGCGTGACATAACAATACGTCTGTTATGCGTTGTATCTTCCTTTGATTTTGTAATCATTGGTTCAACAAATTGCTTCAACGCTTTTGCTTTTGCAACAGTAGTGTTAATTCGCTTGTGCTCTATTAAAGAACAAGCCATATTTGCTAACATTGCTTTTCTATGTGCTGTTTGTCTTCCTAAGTGATTGAATTTTTTTCCGTGTCTCATGACATTTGTTTTATCATCTTGCTACCAAATCCAGACTGTAATCGTCGGGAGAGCAAAATATGATTAATTAATCTTTATCTAATTTATACTTACTTAAGTCCATTCCGAAGTTTAAACCTTTAACATTTACAAGCTCTTCAAGCTCAGTTAAAGACTTCTTACCAAAGTTACGAAACTTCATAAGGTCATTTTTATTGAATGATACTAAGTCTCCTAATGTATCTACTTCAGCAGCTTTTAAACAGTTAAGTGCACGTACAGATAAATCCATATCGATTAACTTAGTTTTGAGCAACTGCCTCATGTGAAGTGATTCTTCATCATAAGTTTCAGTTTGTGCAATTTCATCCGCTTCAAGAGTGATACGCTCATCAGAGAATAACATGAAGTGGTGAATTAATATTTTTGCTGCTTCAGTTAATGCATCTTGAGGGTTAATTGAACCGTCTGTATCGATTTCAAAAACCAGTTTTTCGTAATCTGTTTTTTGCTCTACACGAAAGTTCTCAACGCTATACTTAACATTTTTTATTGGTGTGTAAATAGAATCTGTAAAGATAGTTCCCATTGGCGCTGTAGCTTTTTTGTTTTCTTCAGCTGGTACATACCCTCTACCTTTTTCTATAGTAATTTCCATATTGATACTTACTTTAGGATCTAAGTTACAGATTACTAAATCTGAGTTTAAAACTTGGAATCCTGAAATAAATTTTTGGAAATCACCTGCAGTAATTTGTTCTTGTCCTGAGATTGAAATAGATACTGATTCGTTGTCTATTTCGTCTATTTGACGCTTAAAACGTACTTGTTTTAAGTTAAGAATAATTTCTGTTACATCTTCTACTACGCCTGCAATAGTAGAGAACTCATGCTCTACTCCTTCAATTCTAACAGAAGTAATCGCAAATCCCTCTAAAGATGAAAGTAATACTCTTCTTAAAGCATTTCCAACTGTTAATCCATATCCAGGTTCTAAAGGTCTAAATTCGAATTTACCTTGAGAATCCGTAGAATCAATCATGATTACTTTATCGGGCTTCTGAAAATTTAATATTGCCATTTTTTCTTCGTTTTAATTGTTATTCAGTTGCGCGATCTTAATGTGTGAAGAAATACAAATAGATCCTTTGGCTGAATACCAATGTGATTAATTTATTATTTAGAATATAATTCTACTATGAATTGCTCGTTGATGTTCTCAGGAATTTGAATTCTTTCAGGAACTGAAACATAAGTTCCTTGCATAGTATCGTTATTCCATGTAATCCACTCATAGACACTTGATGATGCAGATAATGCACTATCAATAGCCTCTAGAGATTTTGACTTCTCTCTAACTGCAACAACATCTCCTGCTTTTAAAGAATAAGATGGTATGTTTACAATGTTTCCGTTTACAGTAACATGTCTGTGAGAAACTAATTGTCTTGCTCCTCTTCTAGAACGAGATAGTCCCATTCTATAAACAACGTTGTCTAATCTAGATTCACATAATTGTAACAAAACCTCACCTGTAATTCCAGGAGCTGCTGTTGCTTGCTTAAACATGTTTCTAAATTGACGCTCTAAAATACCGTAAGTATATTTTGCTTTTTGCTTCTCCATTAATTGGATAGCATATTCAGATTTTTTTCCACGACGTCTTGCGTTTCCGTGTTGACCTGGAGGATAATTTCTTTTTTCAAAAGATTTATCTTCTCCAAAAATAGCTTCTCCGAATTTACGTGCTATTTTAGTTTTAGGACCAGTATATCTTGCCATTTTTAATTTATTATGAGAGTGATTATGAATTAAGGTCTTAATCTTATCCTTCGATAATCGTTGCCCTCTCGTTGATACTTGTTTTTATTAAATTCTATAAAGAATCTGAAATAATTCAGATTAAACTCTTCTACGTTTAGGAGGTCTACATCCATTGTGAGGTGTTGGAGTTACATCGATAATTTCAGTAACTTCAATACCACCATTATGAATTGATCTGATAGCAGATTCTCTACCATTACCTGGACCTTTAACGTACACTTTCACTTTCTTTAAACCTGCTTCTTTAGCAACGTTTAAAGCATCCTCAGCTGCTAATTGTGCAGCGTAAGGTGTGTTTTTCTTAGATCCTCTAAATCCCATTTTACCAGCTGATGACCAAGAAATTACGTCACCTTTTTTGTTGGTAAGAGAAATGATAATGTTATTAAAAGAAGCAGTAATGTGTGCTTCTCCAGTAGATTCTACTATAACTTTACGTTTTTTAGTACTTGACTTTGCCATTTCCTACTTATTATTTAGTTACTTTTTTCTTGTTAGCAACTGTTTTTCTTCTACCTTTTCTAGTTCTAGAGTTGTTTTTAGTACGTTGTCCTCTTAATGGAAGACCAGCTCTATGACGAATACCTCTATAACATCCAATATCCATTAATCGCTTAATGTTTAATTGTGTTTCAGAACGTAATTCACCTTCAATTTTAAATGCACCTACTGCGTCACGGATTGCTCCAATTTCGTCATCGGTCCAGTCTTGAACTTTAGTACTTTCGTCAACTTTAGCAGTAGCTAAAATTTCTTTTGCTCTACTTCTACCTACTCCGTAGATATAAGTTAAAGAGATAACTCCTCTTTTTTGTTTTGGTATGTCTACACCTGCAATTCTTGCCATAATTACCCTTGTCTTTGTTTGAATCTAGGATTCTTTTTGTTAATGACGTAAAGTCTACCTTTTCTACGCACGATTTTGCAATCTGCGCTACGTTTTTTTACTGATGCTCTTACTTTCATCTTGTATTGTTTATTTCCTACTATTGTAAGACGTAACCTTACGGTTTCATCGTATTAGTATCTATAAGTTATGCGAGCCTTAGTTAAATCGTAAGGACTCATTTCTAATTTCACTTTGTCTCCTGGTAATAACTTAATATAATGCATACGCATTTTACCAGAAATATGCGCTGTCACAATGTGACCATTTTCTAATTCAACACGAAACATGGCATTTGATAATGCTTCAATAATTGTTCCGTCTTGTTCTATTGCTGCTTGTTTTGCCATAGTAATTAGGTTTTAGCCTTTTCTATTTTTACCTGTCTTCATCAAGCCATCATAATGTTTATTCAACAAGTATGAATTCACTTGCTGCATCGTATCAATTGCAACTCCAACCATAATTAGTAGTGAAGTACCTCCAAAGAACAATGCCCAACCTGGTTGTACATCCATTAGCTTAACTATAAATGCAGGGAACACTGCAATTAGTGCCAAGAATATAGACCCTGGTAATGTAATTTGCGACATTATTTTATCTAAGTACTCTGATGTTTCAGTCCCTGGACGAATCCCTGGAATAAAACCACCACTACGTTTTAAGTCATCTGCCATTTTATTTGTAGGTACCGTAATTGCAGTATAGAAATATGTAAATACTATAATCAATAATGCAAATACTATGTTGTACCATAAACCAAACATATCTTGGAAATTAGTTACCATCCATTGACCTGCTGTAGAATCTTTCATAAAATCCATTCCACCAATTAATCCAGGTACAAACATAATTGCCTGAGCAAATATAATTGGCATTACTCCAGATGCATTTAATTTTAATGGTATGTACTGTCTTGATCCAAACACATTTTTCTCATAACCACCAGAAGCCGTTCTACGTGCATACTGTACTGCAATTTTACGAACTGCCATTACTAATAATACTGATGCTAGAATAATAAGCATCCAGATTACAAGTTCAATAAGAATCATAATTAATCCTCCATTAGACTCAGTAACTCTTGCGGCATATTCTTGTACAAAAGACACAGGCAATGTAGCAATAATACCTACCATAATTAAAATAGATATACCATTACCAATTCCTTTATCTGTAATTTTTTCACCTAGCCACATTGCAAAAATACAGCCTGTTACTAATATTACAATTGAAGAGAAATAAAATAAACCTCCTTGACCTAATAAAAATGCTTCCTGAGGTATTCCTAAAGAAGGCAAACTTACTAAATAACCTGGTGCCTGAACTAAACATATAGCAATAGTCAACCATCGTGTTATTTGTGTAATTTTCTTTTGACCACTAGCACCTTCTTTTTGTAGTTTTTGTAAATAAGGAATCGCTATTCCCATTAGCTGTACTACAATCGAAGCCGAAATATATGGCATAATACCTAAAGCAAAAACTGAAGCATTTGCAAAGGCTCCACCTGTAAAGGCGTTAAGCAAACCCAGTAAACCACCTTCAGCAGTATCTTGTAAACCACCTAATTGGGCAGCATCAATACCAGGTAGAACAACTTGTGCTCCAAAACGGTATACTAAAAGCATCCCTAAAGTAAGAATGATTCTATCTTTTAGTTCCGTTATTTTCCAAACATTTTTTAAAGTCTCTATAAATTTCATCTTCTAGTTGGGCTTTTTTTTATAAAGTTACAGCTTCTCCTCCAGCAGCTTCGATTGCAGCTTTTGCTGAAGCAGTAAATTTATGAGCAGATACTTTCAATTTAGCTTTTAATTCGCCTCTTCCTAAAATTTTAACTAGGTCGTTTTTACCAGCTAAACGGAATGCAGCAAATGTATCTAAATCTACAGTACCTTTTATTTTTTTATCGTCAACCATTTGTTGTAAAGTATCTAGGTTAATCCCTTGATATTCTTTACGGTTAATGTTAGTAAAACCAAACTTTGGCACACGTCTTTGAAGTGGCATTTGCCCACCTTCAAAACCTAATTTTCTAGAATAACCAGAACGAGATTTCGCTCCTTTATGACCTCTTGTTGCAGTGCCACCTTTTCCAGAACCTTGTCCGCGACCAACGCGTTTAGCATTATTGTTAACTGAACCTTCTGCAGGTTTTAAATTACTTAAATCCATTTCAGTTTATATTTTTAAGCTTCCTCTACAGAAACTAAATGTTTAACTTTATTAACCATACCAAGGATATTTGGTGTGGCGTCGTGTTCTACAGTTTGACCAATCTTTCTAAGACCTAAAGCTTCCAATGTTAACTTTTGTCTTTTGGTACGATTGATCGCACTTTTTTGTTTTGTTACTTTTATTTTTGCCATGATATCCTTAATTATCCGTTAAAAACTTTCTCTAAAGAAATTCCTCTATTTTTAGCTATAGTTCTAGCATCCCTTAATTGTAATAAAGCATCAAATGTTGCTTTTACAACATTGTGAGGGTTTGAAGAACCTTGAGATTTTGATAATACATCATGAACACCTACTGCTTCTAAAACTGTTCTTACAGCTCCACCAGCAATAACTCCTGTACCAGGTGCTGCAGGAATAATGTTTACTCTTGCTCCACCAAATTTACCTTTTTGTTCATGAGGTAATGTTCCTTTAATAATAGGAATTCTAACTAAGTTTTTCTTAGCATCTTCTACTGCTTTTGCAATTGCACTAGCAACATCTTTAGATTTTCCTAAACCGTGTCCTACAACACCTGCTTCGTCACCAACCACTACGATTGCCGAGAAACCAAATGCTCTACCACCTTTTGTTACTTTTGTAACTCTTTGCACACCAACCAACCGATCTTTAAGATCTAATCCACTTGGTTTTACTAACTCTGCGCTTTTGTATTTCTGATACATAATTTCTTAGAATTTAAGTCCTGCTTCTCTAGCTCCTTCGGCTAATGATTTTACTCTACCATGGTATAAATACCCTCCTCTATCGAAAGAGATTGTTTTTACACCAGCTTTTAAAGCTTTTTCAGCAATACTTTTACCTACTAAAGCAGCAACTTCTGTTTTTGTTCCTTTAGTAGAACTAACGTCTTTATCTCTTGAAGATGCAGCACTGATAGTTTTACCAGTTACATCGTCAACTATTTGAGCATAAATTTCTTTATTACTTCTAAAAACAGATAATCTTGGTCTAGCTTCTGTACCAGAAACTACTTTACGAATTCTGTTTTGTATTCTTTGTCTTCTATCGTTCTTTGATAATGCCATAACTTACTTATTATGCTGATTTACCTGCTTTTCTTCTAATTTCCTCTCCAACAAACTTAACACCTTTTCCTTTATAAGGCTCTGGTGGTCTAAATCCACGAATTTTTGCCGCTACTTGACCTACCAATTGCTTGTCAAAAGATGTTAACTTCACTATAGGATTCTTTCCTTTTTCTGATATTGTTTCAACTTTTACTTCTGGAGCAATGTCTAAAACAATATTGTGAGAAAAACCTAAAGCTAAATCAAGTTTTTGACCTTGATTACTTGCTCTATATCCTACTCCTACTAACTCTAATTCTTTAGTCCATCCTTTAGATACACCTTCAATCATATTATGCATTAATGATCTGTATAGACCGTGCTTTTCTTTTTGATCTTTAGTGTCAGAAGAACGAGTAACCATAATGTTACCATCTTCAACTTTTATTTCTATAGAATCGTAGTTTTGTGTTAACTCTCCTAATTTACCTTTAACAGTCACGACATTTTCTTTAATATCAACTGTTACGCCTTCTGGAATGGCTACTGGATTATTTCCTATTCTTGACATTTCTTTTGGGCTTTAAATTAGTATACGTAACACAATACTTCACCACCAACATTTTCTCTTTGTGCTTGTTTACCTGTCATTACTCCATGAGAAGTAGAGACAATGGCAATTCCAAGACCATTAAGAATACGTGGTAATTCTTTTGAACTTGCGTATTTACGTAAACCTGGTTTACTTATTCTTTGAATCTTTTTTATTACAGGTTCTTTGGTTTCTTTTGTGTACTTAAGCGCTATTTTAATAGTTCCTTGTACAGAAGAATCGTCGAACTTGTAACTTAAAATATATCCTTGATCGAATAATATTTTAGTGATTTCTTTCTTTAAATTAGAAGCTGGAATCTCAACCACTCTATGGTTAGCTGCAACAGCATTTCTAATTCTTGTTAAATAATCCGCTACTGGATCTGTATACATAGTTATTAATTTGCGATTATGGTTTTTAACTTATGTTAAACCTTTAATCAATTTATAATTTTACCAACTTGCTTTTTTAACTCCTGGAATTAATCCTTGGTTAGCCATTTCACGAAATGTAACACGAGAAATTCCAAATGTTCTCATATAACCTTTAGGTCTTCCTGTTAGCTTACATCTGTTATGCATGCGAATTGGAGAAGCATTTTTTGGTAGCTTTTGTAATGCTTCATAATCTCCAGCTTCTTTTAAAGCTTTACGTTTTGCTGCATATTTAGCTACTGTTTTTGCTCTTTTCACCTCGCGGGCTTTCATTGATTCTTTAGCCATAACTTAGTTTTTTTTAAAAGGTAGTCCTAGTTCTGTTAATAATGATTTTGCTTCTTTATCGGTTTCGGCAGTTGTTACAAAAGTAATATCCATACCTGCAATTTTATTTACCTTATCGATATCGATTTCAGGAAAAATGATTTGCTCAGTAACTCCTAAATTGTAGTTACCTCTACCGTCAAATCCAGTTGCTTTTATACCGTTAAAATCTCTTACACGTGGTAATGAAGATGTTACTAAACGATCTAAAAACTCATACATTTGCTCACCTCTTAAAGTAACTTTTACACCAATTGGCATACCTTTACGTAATTTAAATGATGCAACATCTTTTTTAGATATTGTAGCTACTGCTTTTTGTCCAGATATTCTACTGATTTCGTCAATAGAATAATCTATTAACTTTTTATCTGCAACTGCACCACCTACACCTCTAGATATTACTATCTTAGAAAGTTTTGGTACTTGCATTACATTTTTATATCCGAACTCTTCTGTAAGAGCAGAAACAATCTTGTCCTTGTACTCTTGTTTTAATCTTGGAATATAAGCCATAACCATTAAATTACTTCATTAGATTTTTTAGCAAATCTCACTTTCTTATCGCCTTCCATTCTGTATCCAACTCTTGTTGTTTCTCCTTTTGAGTTTAACAACGATAAGTTAGAAATTTGAATAGCAGCTTCTTTTTCTACGATTCCTCCTTGAGGATTATCAGCGCTTGGTTTCATATGCTTTTTCACCATATTGATACCTTCTACTATCGCTTTATTCTTATCGGTCAATACTTTAAGCACTTTACCTTCAGATCCTTTATGGTCTCCAGCAATTACTTGCACTGTATCTCCTGATTTTATTTTAAACTTTCCCATTGTAATATTTTGCATTAAAGCACCTCTGGTGCTAATGATACAATTTTCATGAATTGCTTATCACGAAGTTCTCTAGCAACTGGTCCAAATACACGAGTTCCTCTCATTTCTCCCGTAGGGTTTAAAAGGACACATGCATTATCGTCGAAACGTATGTATGAACCATCTGGTCTTCTAACTTCTTTTACAGTACGAACAACTACTGCTGTAGAAACAGCTCCCTTTTTAATACTACCATTAGGAGTTGCATCTTTTACAGTAACAACAATTTTGTCACCAACAGAAGCGTATCTTCTCTTTGTACCACCTAGAACACGGATAGTTAAAACTTCCTTTGCCCCAGTGTTATCAGCTACTTTTAATCTTGATTCTTGTTGTACCATAATTACTTAGCTCTTTCAATTATTTCTACTAGTCTCCAACACTTAGATTTACTTAAAGGTCTTGTTTCCATGATCCTTACGGTATCTCCTTCGTTACAGTCGTTTGTTTCGTCGTGTGCGACATATTTCTTAGTCTTTAACACGAACTTTCCGTACATAGGGTGTTTTACTTTTTTAACTTCAGAAACCACAATTGATTTCATCATTTTGTTACTGGTAACAACTCCTATACGTTCTTTTCTTAAGTTTCTTTTTTCCATCTTTAAGCCGAATACAATTATTGTACTTCTCTTTTAGTTAACTCTGTTGCCAATCTTGCCACGTTTCTTCTAACAGTACGTAGCTGGATTGGGTTTTCAAGAGGAGATATAGCATGAGCCAATTTAAGGTCTGTATAACTCTTTTTGGTTTCACCAAGTTTTTCTTGTAACTCAGCTGTAGATAGTTCTTTAATTTCTGATTG
>Ga0316204_10008044_pt1 | contig 14957 bp, 12 predicted proteins | sample 6monrhotite_MG_2_FD_205661 | JGI IMG/M metagenome (GOLD analysis project Ga0316204, IMG submission 205661) | Microbial mat bacterial communities from mineral coupon in-situ incubated in ocean water Damariscotta River, Maine, United States -... | ecosystem: Environmental > Aquatic > Marine >...
GCAAGCCGGTCTATTTAAGTATTGATCGGCGAATACAATATTTAGCATACAGATCACTTAAATCAGCTGTTATAGAACATAAAGCCATTGCAGGGTCTGCAGTGGTTTTAGACGTTCAGACGGGTGAAGTTCTTGCGATGGTGAATCAGCCTTCGTTTAATGCAAATGATCGAAGCCAGCTGAAGCCGGGTGTTTATAGAAATAGAGCGGTAACCGATGTTTTTGAGCCGGGTTCAACCATGAAGCCGTTTACGATTGCTGCAGCATTGGATACAGGGCGTTGGCATCCTAAAGATAATGTGCGTACCTCGCCTGGGCATTACAAGGTACAGGGAAACATAATAAAGGATATGCGCAACTATGGAAAAATTAACCTCGGAGAAATAATTCTCAAGTCGAGCAATGTCGGTGTAAGTAAAGTTGCCCTGTCAATGGATCAGGAGCAACAGCTGAATATGTATACCCGTCTGGGTTTTGGTGTTGATACCGGGAGTGGTTTTCCCGGCGAAAGAAATGGTAATTTGCGTTTGCATAACGTAAGCGATTTTGAAAGGGCAACCATGTCGTTTGGTTATGGTTTGTCTGTAACGCCAATACAGTTGGCGAGAGCGTATTCAGCGCTGGCTGCAGATGGTGTCGTTTTTCCGGTGACATTTTTACGTCGAGATAAAGCCGTTGAAGGTGAAAAAGTTATGACAGCCAGCACGGCTAAAAAAGTGCGGCGTATGATGGAGCGTGTTGTAAGTCCTGAAGGAACCGCGAATAAAGCATCAATTGCAAATTATCGTGTTGCGGGAAAAACCGGAACAGTGCATAAGTTTGTATCTGGTGGTTATGCGGAAGATAGATATTTATCTGTTTTTGCAGGTATGGCTCCAGCATCCAATCCAAAAATGGTAATGATAGTGATGTTAAATGAGCCAAGGGCAGGGAAATATTTTGGCGGGCAAGTTGCTGCGCCTGTATTCTCAAGGGTTTTGTCAGGGGCATTGCGGTTGTTAGATATTCCACCTGATGATCTTAAATTTGCTGAATTGGCAAAGAAGGTTAAGAGCACATGATGGCAGCAATTAAGGATCAAGCAAAAAGCATAACTCTCAAAGAGTTATTGGCTGACGTCTGTGAGGTTGAATATTTTCCTGAGATTGAAATCAGGGGTCTGACACTGGATAGTCGTAAGGTGAAGCCGGGTTATGCATTTGTTGCTTTAGAAGGCCAGCTCGATCATGGGCTTGTTTATGCAGAGGCGGCTCTTAATAAAGGTGCGGTAGTAGTTATTTGTGATTCGCAATTTGACCAATACTGCCAACAAATTCTGACCAGTCTTATGGTGCGAGTGGTTTGTGTGCCGGTGAATAACCTGCAGAGTAAATTAGGCGAAATTGCTAACAAATTTTTTGATAAGCCGAGTCAGGAAATATTTGTAACCGGTGTTACTGGTACTGATGGTAAGACTTCAGTCAGTCACTTTATTTCGCAAGCGATGAATAAGGACGATTGTCCTGCGGCGGTTATTGGCACATTGGGTAATGGGCTTATAAATAAGCTTGAAGAGTCAACGCATACAACGCCGGATGTAATTAGCCTGCATGAAATGATGGCTGATTTTAAACGTCGCGGAGTAAAAAATGTTGCAATGGAAGTGTCATCACATGGGCTCGACCAGGAAAGAGTTATTGGTATTGATTTTAATGTGGCAGTGCTGACAAATTTGTCAAGAGATCACCTGGATTATCACGGTGACATTGAGTCATATAAGCAGGCAAAGAAAAAACTGTTTTCAGGTGAGGCCGATCAGACTCTGGTACTAAATGCCGATGATGATTTCGGAACAGAATTATTTGTTGAATTAGGTAGCAGGAAAACAAGCTGGTTATACGGATTAGATGAGAAGAAAGTAAAATCATCTGGATTATATGTATACGCTAGTGAAATAGAAAACCAGCATGATGGCATGAGGTTTTTACTGGAAAGCTCGCATGGTACGGCACAGGTTACATTAAACTTAATTGGTGAGTTTAATATATATAATGTACTCGCCTGTTTTTGTGTGCTGATAGAAAGTGGTGTTAACTTTAATCATGCAATAAAACGTCTGAAAAAATTACATACAGTTGCAGGCAGAATGGAATTGTTGGCTATATCAGATAAGCCGTCGGTTGTAATTGATTATGCACATACACCAGAAGCCTTAAGGCAAGCACTTAGGAATGTGCGTAAGCATGCAAGTGGTAAAGTGATTTGTGTGTTTGGTTGTGGCGGAGACAGGGATGAAGGTAAGAGGCCCTTAATGGCTCAAGCAGCTGAAGAGTTGTCTGATCTGGTGATTGTAACTAATGATAACCCGCGACACGAAAGCCCGGAAAAAATAATAGATGATATTCAAAAAGGAATTAAAAATGAGCTTCATCTGATAATTGAAGCAGATAGAAAAAAAGCAATTCAACAGTCAATTGCAATGGCAGCTGCTGGTGATCTTGTGTTAATCGCAGGTAAAGGCCATGAAACATATCAAATAATAGGTGAAAAAAAATTACCATTTAATGATAAAGAAATTGCATTAGATGCTCTGGAGTCGGGTGAATGATGGCTCTACAGCAGGCGGCTCAAATATTAGATGCACAATTGCATGGTGAAAATGTTGAGTTTTGCAGTGTGTCAACAGATACACGATCCATAAAGCAGGGCGATTTATTTGTGGCGCTGCATGGAGAAAATTTTGATGGGCATAATTATTTAGAGCAGGCAAAACAGGCTGGTGCGATTGCAGCCATAGTGCATAAGGATGTGAAAACCACATTGCCTTACATAAAAGTAAAAGATACGCGTAAAGCCTTAGGTAGTCTTGGTTCTGCCTGGCGCGAGTCATTTAAAGGCAAAGTGGTTGCGATAACAGGAAGTAATGGCAAGACAACTGTGAAAGAAATGACTGCCGCTATTTTAGCCGAGCAAGGTGAGGTGCTGGCAACAGCGGGTAATTTTAATAATGACATTGGTTTGCCATTAACTTTGTTGCGTATGACTAAGGAAGATTATGCGGTAATAGAAATGGGGGCTAATCATAAGGGGGAAATAGCTTATTTGACGGGAATAACAAAACCTGATGTCGCTATTATCACAAATGCTGGAGCGTCTCATCTGGATGGGTTTGGATCACTGGAAGGCGTGGCAACTGGAAAAGGTGAAATTTATGCAGGACTTGTTGAAGGTGGTATTGCAATAGTAAACAAGGATGATGGGTTTAGTGATTACTGGATGTCGCTTTGCGATAAATATAAAACCTTAAGTTTTTCAATGAAAGATAAAACGGCATCGGTGTATGGGCAATGGCAACAGAATAAAACTGGCGGTGAACTGACTGTTGTTGTATCTGTTGATGATAAGCCTGATGAAACATTTAAAGTGGTTTTGAATTTGCATGGTTTGCATAATGCGATGAATGCATTGGCTGCAACAACTGTTGGTGTGGCGCTTGATGTGCCAGGAAAGAAAATAGCATCAGCATTAGGTGGGGTTAGACCTGTAAAAGGTCGGTTAAATATTCATACGCTGAATGAAGGTTTAACGCTAATTGATGATACTTATAATGCAAATCCTGCATCATTAGAAGCGGGAATAAAAGTACTCAATGAAATGAGTGGTGAGCGTTGGTTAGTATTGGGTGATATGGGCGAGCTTGGTGGAGACGAGAAGAGATTTCATTTTGATGCGGGAATGAAAGCGCGTTCTTCAGGCCTGGATAGATTGCTGGCGGTAGGTGATGCAAGTCAGCATGCAGTAAATGCGTTTGGAGCGGATGCGATATTTTTTAAAAGCAAAGACGAGTTAATTTCATATATAAAACAGCACAAATCGGAAGAGCTGACAATTTTAATAAAAGGGTCGCGATTTATGCATATGGAACAAATAGTTGAATCCTTAATAAAGGAGAGTGACTGATGCTGCTCTGGCTTGCTGATTATTTAACTCAATTTGAAAGTGGTTTTAACGTATTTCGATATTTAACATTTAGAGCGATACTGGGAACATTAACAGCGTTGATTATTTCGTTGATTATTGGTCCCACGATGATTAGAAAATTGACCACATATAAAATTGGTCAAAATATAAGAGATGATGGCCCACAGGCGCATTTATCTAAAGCGGGTACGCCAACCATGGGGGGGTCTTTAATTCTGGTTGCCGTTGCTATAAGTACATTGTTATGGATGGATTTAAGTAATCGTCAGGTTGTGATAGCGCTTGTTGTGACATTGTTGTTTGGTGGTATTGGATTTGTAGATGACTTTAAGAAATTAAAAGGTGGTAATAGTAAAGGTTTATCAGCTAAAGCCAAATACTTTTGGCAAACGGTTTTTGGTTTGGGTGCGGCAGTTTATATTTATCAAACCGCTCAAACACCCATTGAGACAACATTGATAGTTCCGTTTATGAAAGATGCGCTATTTCAGATGGGTATGGGTTTTATTGTACTGACATATTTTGTAATTGTTGGTACGAGCAACTCTGTCAACTTAACTGATGGACTGGATGGTTTGGCTATATTGCCTACGGTAATGGTTGCAGGTGCATTAGGTGTGTTTGCATATGTAACAGGTAATATTAATTTTGCAAACTATTTGAGCATACCTTACGTCGCAGGTGTTGGTGAATTAGTTGTTTTCTGTGGAGCGCTGGTCGGTGCCGGGCTTGGTTTTTTATGGTTTAACACCTACCCCGCCCAGGTGTTTATGGGTGATGTGGGTGCGTTGGCATTAGGTGCGGCGTTAGGCGTTGTGGCAGTGCTGGTCAGGCAGGAGCTTGTGCTGGTAATTATGGGTGGCGTATTTGTTATGGAAACAGTGTCAGTCATATTGCAGGTTGCCTCGTTTAAATTAACGGGGCGAAGAATTTTCAGGATGGCACCTTTGCATCATCACTTTGAATTGAAAGGCTGGCCAGAGCCCAGGGTTATTGTGAGGTTCTGGATAATAACGGTGGTGCTTGTTTTGATTGGGCTGGCAACATTAAAGATCAGGTAGAAAAGAACTCAGGGGTTCTTAAGTTTATGAACGTAACGGCAGACACATTATCGAGTATCTCGGTAGCTGCATTGGTAACGGCAATGGTCACGAATGAAAATCAAAAATCAGATTACACTCTGGTCGTAGGTTTGGGTGTGACCGGAATTTCTGTCGTACGTTATTTAAAATCCCTGGGCAACAACATTGTAATTGTTGATAGTCGTAAAGAACCGCCTGGACTTGAAATGTTGAAAACTGAGTTTCCTGAGGTTTGCGTTTATTTGGGGGATTTTGACGAAGCGTTGTTTATGGGAGCGAAACAGATTGTTATAAGCCCTGGAGTTTCACTAAAAGAAGATGTTATTCAACATGCAATATTGCAGGGCGTTGATGTTGTAGGGGATGTTGAACTATTTGCACAGCAGGTAAGTGCACCAGTTATTGCGGTGACAGGATCTAATGGCAAAAGCACGGTCATAAGTCTGCTAGGAGAAATGGCGAATACGGCAGGGATAAACGCTGTAGTTGGGGGCAATATTGGTGTTCCTGTACTGGATTTGATCAATTCAAATGCAGATTTGTATATTCTTGAACTATCGAGTTTTCAATTAGAAAGCTTAAAAAGTCTAAAACCAGTTGCGGCTGCGGTTTTAAATGTTAGTCCTGATCACATGGATAGATATGCAAGTTATGATGAGTATGTTGCCGCAAAAAAACAGATATATCACAAATGTAAAGTAGCTGTGATAAATAAAGACGATGATCGGGTTATAGATATGCAATCGGGTCATCAGTTTATTACATCATTTACGCTGAATGAACCAGCGCACGGTGAATTTGGTTTGCGAAAGTTTGATGGTGAAACATGGTTGTGCAAAGGCGGGAAAAAATTGATTGCTGAAAAGGCATTAAAGTTATCAGGGCAGCATAATGTAGCAAATGCACTGGCTGCATTGGCACTTGGCGAAGCAGCCAGTTTACCTTTAGCCGATATGTTAATTACATTGACAAGGTATTCGGGTTTGCCGCATAGAACGCAGTTTGTGGCTGAGAAAGAAAATGTAGTCTGGATTAATGACTCTAAAGGTACAAATGTGGGAGCAACGGTCGCTGCCATTAATGGCATAGAGGTAAAAAACAAATTAATACTGATTGCTGGAGGTGTAGCCAAGGACGCTGACTTTTCGAGTTTAAAAGATGTATTGAAAGATAAAGTAAGAACAGTGGTTTTAATTGGTAAGGATGCTCCAAAAGTAGAACAGGCGTTAGAAAGTGTTGTTCCATCTTTTTACGCAAAAGATATGCAAGATGCAGTTAATATTTCTGCTGATCTGGCGCATCCCGGTGATACGGTTTTATTATCACCCGCCTGCGCAAGTTTTGATATGTTTAATGGTTATGAACAACGTGGTGAAGTATTCATACAGGCAGTTAAGGCGCTTCAATGAATGTAGGTGCATTATTTCAACAAACACATAACACCGAAAATAAAGGTGTTGAAAAACCTCTCCTGATAGAGGGGCTCGATGGTGTGTTGATAATGATAGTTACCAGTTTGTTAATGATTGGTTTAGTTATGGTCGCATCTGCTTCAATTACTATTGCAGATAATAATACATCAACACCATTTTATTACCTGTACAGGCAATTGATTGCAGCCGGTCTGGGTTTAATAGCTGCGATTATGATTTTTAAGGTAAGACTGGTTTACTGGGAAAAATCTGGTATGGCGTTGTTGGCAATTTCATTTGCACTAGTGGTGTTAGTGTTAATACCAGGAATTGGTAAAACAGTAAATGGCTCTACTCGATGGATACCTGTTGGTGTGTTGAACTTGCAGGTGTCTGAAGTAGTGAAATTGTTTTTAATGGTATATGTCGCAGGATATCTGGTGAGACATGGTGAGCAGGTGCGATCAAGTTTATGGGGGTTTGTGAAACCTATGCTGATGGTAGGACTGGTGTGCATGTTTTTATTGTTAGAGCCAGACTTTGGTGCGTCAGTTGTTATTATGATGACAGTGTTAGGCATGACTTTTTTAGCCGGGGTGAGGTTTATGCAATTCGCTGCGGTGTTAACTTTATTTGGATCAGCTGCAACATTACTTGTTGTTTCCTCTGCTTATAGATTAGAACGATTGACGGCGTTTGTGAACCCCTGGGCTGATCCGTTTGATACCGGGTTTCAGTTAACACAGTCGTTGATTGCAATTGGTTCTGGTGGCTTAACTGGAGCAGGAATTGGTGCAAGTGTGCAGAAATTATTTTATTTGCCTGAAGCGCATACAGATTTTCTCTTTGCAGTTCTCGCAGAAGAGTTAGGTTTGATCGGCGTGATTGTGGTGATCAGTCTGTATACGGCATTAGTGTTTAGAGCCTTTATGATTGCAAGAAAAGCTGAGTCCTGTGGTAATCAGTTTGCTTCGTATTTGTCTTACGGAATAGGTATATGGTTGGGGCTACAGGCCTTTATCAATATTGGTGTAAATATGGGTGTGTTACCAACCAAAGGCCTGACATTGCCATTAATGAGTTATGGCGGTAGTAGTCTTATTGTTGTTAGTGCTTCTATAGGTTTGTTGTTACGAATTTCCTATGAGTGCTCGACTGGTCAGGCGATGACAAAAAAAACCAGGACGAAGAAAACACGTGAAGTTAAAAGTAAGCGCAACAAAAGTGTGACTGATTTGATAAAGGAGGCCGCATGAATAATAAAAAAATGCGGCCAGTAATGATTATGGCTGGTGGAACAGGTGGACACGTGTATCCGGCGCTTGCTGTGGCTGATGAATTAAAGCTGAGGGGTATTCCGGTCATCTGGTTGGGTACCAAAAAAGGCATAGAGGCTCGTCTAGTACCTGCTGCAGGTATTGATGTTGACTGGCTAGGCATGAGTGGACTCAGGGGCAAAGGTGTTCTTACATTAATTTTTGCTCCGTTGAAAATTGTTATGGCGTGTTACCAGGCATTAAAAATATTGCGCAAGAGAAATCCCGCTGTTGTCCTGGGTATGGGGGGGTTTGTATCTGCACCGGGTGGTTTGATGGCATGGATGATGCGAATTCCATTGCTGGTGCATGAGCAGAATGCGGTGCCAGGCATGAGTAACAGGTTACTTGCGAGATTGGCGAATAAAGTAATGCAGGCGTTTCCTGATAGTTTTAAAACAAAAGCAGTTCAAGTAGGTAATCCGGTAAGGCAGGATATAACGTGTTTGCCGAATCCGCAAGAAAGAAACAAGGACAGAACAGGTGCATTAAGAGTGCTTGTGTTTGGAGGAAGCCTGGGCGCAGCAAGATTAAATGAGATAGTTCCAGAAGCCTGTGCAAAAGTAATTGAACATAAAGAGTTACATATTAAGCATCAGGCTGGCCCTGGAAACTTTGAGCAAACGCGAGAAAATTATGCGCAGCTTAAAGTGAAAGCGGAAGTTCTTGAGTATATAGATAATATGCCAGAAATGTATGCCTGGGCAGATTTGGTTATATGCCGTGCAGGCGCAATGACAATTGCTGAATTAGCAGCAGCGGGTGTGGCTTCTGTATTAGTGCCCTACCCATTTGCAGTGGATGATCATCAGACATTTAATGCTAAATATTTAAATGATAAAGGTGCGGCAATTCTGATACAACAAAAAGATCTAAGCTTAGAAAAGCTGGTTGATGTAATGAGTTCAATGGATCGTGAAAAAACTCTGGAAATGTCAATAAAAGCAAGAGCGCTTGGAATGCCTGAATCAACAAGGCTGGTGACTGAAGCTTGCTTAATAGCCGGGGGTTATGATGTTAATTGAAACCCATCCAATGAGAAAAATTCAGCGGGTACATTTTGTAGGTATCGGCGGTGTTGGTATGTGCGGTATTGCAGAAGTATTACTTAATCTGGGTTATGTGGTTTCTGGCTCAGATGTTAAGGAAAATGCTGCAACTTTACGTTTACAGAAGCAGGGCGCTACGGTTTATATAGGTCAGCAGGCCAGTAACGTAAAAGAAGCCGAAGTTGTGGTAATTTCGACGGCTATAGCAGCTGATAATGTTGAAGTTAGTGCGGCAAGAGAACAGAGAATTCCGGTGATTCGTAGAGCAGAAATGCTGGCCGAAATAATGCGTTTTCGTTACGGGATAGCGATCGCGGGTACACATGGTAAAACGACAACCACAAGTTTAACCGCAAGTATATTGATTGAAGGTGAGTTCGATCCGACCTATGTTATTGGTGGCAAACTAAACAGTGCTGCGACAAATGCAAAACTCGGTACAGGAAAATACTTTGTTGCAGAAGCAGATGAAAGTGATGCTTCATTTTTGTTGCTACAACCCATGATGGCAGTAGTTACCAATATTGATGCTGATCACCTGGAAACACATGATGGTGATTTTGAGCGTTATAAACACTCGTTTGTAGAGTTTTTGCATCACTTACCATTTTATGGGCGAGCAATAATTTGCCTTGATGACCCGGTGAATCGTGAAATATTAAACGAGGTGTCAAGACCAGTAATAACCTATGGAATTGATTCTAACGCAGATATAAAAGCTACGAATATTCGTTGCAATGGCATGCAGTGTCATTATCAATTGACATTGCCTGGTGAAAGCGAAGTATTAGATATTACCCTGAATATGCCGGGTAAGCATAATGTGTTGAACTCGCTAGCTGCGATAACTGTTGCTCATTTGTTAGGTGTTAATGCAGGTGCTATGAAAAGAGCGCTACAGACATTTGATGGTATCGGCAGACGTATGCAGCAATATGGTGAAATAGAAACAGAAAAAGGGCATGTGTTATTGGTTGATGACTATGGTCATCATCCAACAGAAATTAAAGCGACGTTGGAAGCAGCAAAAAATGCCTGGAGTGACAGGCGTATTGTTGTGGTTTTTCAGCCTCACCGGTACACACGTACGAGGGATTTATTTGAAGATTTTAGTAAGGTATTGTCAGCGGCGGATACGTTAATTATTACCGAGGTGTATGCGGCAGGTGAAGAGCATATCGCAGGTGCTGATGGTCGTGCGCTGTGTGCTGCAATACGCGCAAGAGGAAGAGTGAATCCGGTGTTTGTCGGCAATCTGGACGAGCTAAATTCTTCTATTCTCGACGTGTTAGTAAATGGTGATGTGTTGCTGACACTGGGAGCTGGAAGTATTGGTTCAATGGCAGAAAAATTACCAGAGGCGCTAGCAAAATGATGGCGATTTTCAGGCCGGTAAATTTTAAAGGTGTATTGCTGTTAAATGAAGCAATGGAAAAACACACAAGCTGGAGATCTGGTGGGCCTGCAGATCAATTTTATACACCTGCTGAATTGGATGATTTAAGTAAATTTTTACGTTCGTTACCGACTGATGAGTCAATAATGTTTGTTGGTTTAGGCAGTAATTTGTTGGTTAGAGATGGTGGCTACAGAGGGACAGTTATTTCTTTAAAAGGATGCTTTACTGATATTGAAAAACTCGAGGGCAATAAGCTTAGAGTTGGCGCAGGTGTAAGTTGTGCAAAATTAGCAAGATTTTGTCATCGAAATAATTTAATTGGCGGAGAGTTTTTTGCGGGTATTCCTGGTCTGGTTGGTGGTGCGCTTGCAATGAATGCTGGTGCTTTTGGTGGAGAAACATGGCCGGTTGTGATTTCAGTAATAACAGTTAATAAGCTGGGCGATATACATAACAGAACCGCCGATGATTATGATGTCTCGTATAGATCTGTGAAAGGTCATGATGATGAATGGTTTGTTAGTGCAGATTTGCAGTTAAAGTCGGGTGATGGAGAGGCCGCAGCAGAACAGGTAAAAGCACTGTTAAAGAAGCGCGCAGAAACACAGCCGACAGGTGTGCCAAGTTGTGGTTCGGTGTTTAAAAACCCACAGGGAGACTTTGCCGCACGTTTAATTGAAGCAAGCAATTTAAAAGGCTTTGCTATAGGCGATGCGCAGGTATCTGAGAAACACGCAAATTTTATTATAAACACGGGTAAGGCTAAACCTTCAGAAATTGAAGCAGTGATAAAGAAAGTGCAAAAAACAGTTAAAGAAAAACAGGGTGTGGAACTGGTGACAGAAGTGAAAATCGTTGGAGAGTTTAATGATGAGTCACTTTGAGAAAGTTGCAGTATTAATGGGAGGCTGGTCTGCCGAACGAGAGGTTTCTCTTAAAAGTGGACAGGCTGTACTGGATGCTTTGTTAAGTCAGGGTATAAATGCATGTGGTGTAGATGTAGATAGAAATATCTGTCTTAAATTGCAAGAAGAAAAATACAGTCATGTATTTAATGTGTTACATGGTAGAGGCGGAGAAGACGGTGTTATTCAGGGTGTTTTAAATGTACTTGAAATTCCATATACGGGTTCTGGTGTGTTTGGTTCTGCATTGACCATGGATAAGTTACGCTGCAAGCAATTATGGAAAGGCATTGGTTTGCCGACACCAGATTACGTTGTATTAGAAAATGAGCAGGATTGTTTGAGAGCAATAGATGAACTGGGTTTACCTTTAATGATAAAGCCAGTGCTTGAAGGTTCAAGTATAGGTATTAGTAAAGTAAAGGTCAGTGCTGAAATGTTACCAGCATGGAAGCTGGCGGTAGAATGTGGCGGTACGATTATTGCGGAAAAATTTGTCGAAGGTGAAGAGTATACGGCTGCAATTTTAGATGAGCAGGTATTGCCGATGATTCGACTACAGACCGATCATGAATTTTATGACTATCAGGCAAAGTACGTATCTGATACTACAAAATATATATGCCCGTGTGGTCTGCAGGAAGCAGTGGAAAAAGATCTGGCTGTGATTATGAAAAGTGCATTTGAATCAGTGCTGGCTCAAGGTTGGGGCAGAGTGGATTTTATGCTCGATAAAGATAAACGTCCCTGGTTAATAGAAGTAAATACAGTGCCAGGCATGACAGACCATAGTCTGGTGCCGATGGCTGCAAAGCACGCGGGAATATCTTTTGAAGAACTGGTATTAAAGATTTTGCAGGGAGCAAAAGTTCATGCCTAAGGCGCTAAAAGCTAAGAAGCTGCCCGCTAAAAGAAACAAGGCGAATAAGCGCCAGGCGGTAAGGGGTCAGCAGAGAAATAAAAAACATAGCAATGAGGTTGTGGCTAAACTCATACGTTCATTAAAGTTTGTATGGCAGCCTAAAGTGATCGCAACTGGACTTTTTTTGATGCTGGGCTCAGTAGTGTATACAAACTTCAGTGTGCAGGAGTTGTGGCCAATTAAGTCAGTAAAGATTGAAGGTGAGTTTAATTTTTTAAACAAGGAACACTTACGCCAGAAAACACTACCGGTTGTGAATGGTGGTTTTGTGAGTGTAAACCTGCAAGTGGTGAGAGATACATTGAATAAACTTCCATGGGTTGAGGATGTGTCTGTTAGAAGGCAATGGCCAGATCAACTGTTAGTTAGAGTAATAGAAAAGCAGCCAGTGGTTTATTGGGGTGATACAGCGGTGTTGAGTACTAAGGGTAAGTTGTTTGTGCCTGAGAGTAAGTTGAGTATTAATATGCCGCGTTTAAGTGGCCCTGATGGACAGCATAAAATGCTATTAAAAGAATTATCAAGAATGCAGGCCTGGTTAGCAGAAACGGGCTTAAGAATTGAGAAGATGAAACTGGATGCAAGACGATCATGGACATTGGAAATGACAACAGGACTTGAATTAAGGTTGGGCAGAAAACAGATGCATGAAAGGTTGCATCGTTTTGTATCAGTTTATAAAAGTAATTTAGAAACTGAAAAACGTGAAATTAAACATATAGATATGCGATATACCAATGGCTTTGCTGTAGCCTGGAAAGAGGCGTAAGTGTAATGACAAAAAAGATAGATAAAAATCTAATCGTCGGACTGGATATTGGCACATCAAAAGTAGTTGCCATAGTGGGTGAAATTACCACACAGGGTGAGATTGAGATTATTGGTCTTGGTTCGCATCCTTCTCGAGGTATGAAAAAAGGCGTTGTGGTTAATATAGAGTCGACTGTGCAATCAATACAGCGAGCAGTTGAAGAAGCGGAGTTAATGGCGGGTTGTCAAATAAACTCGGTATACGCAGGTATTGCTGGCAGCCATATTAAGAGTATTAACTCTCACGGCATCGTTGCGATTAAAGATCGTGAAGTCAGTGAAATGGACCTGGATCGTGTGATAGACGCGGCTCGTGCGGTTGCTATTCCTGCTGATCAGAGAATTTTGCACATACTACCGCAGGAATTTATTGTTGATGAGCAGGAAGGCATTCGTGAACCGATTGGTATGTCTGGTGTGCGACTGGAAGCTAAGGTTCATCTGGTAACAGGTGCGGTGGGTGCAGCTCAAAATATTATTAAATGTGTAAGACGCTGCGGTTTAGAAGTTGATGACATTATATTAGAGCAGCTGGCTTCGAGTTATTCGGTGTTAACCGATGATGAAAAAGAGCTAGGTGTGTGCCTGGTAGATATTGGAGGAGGCACTACAGATATTGCAGTGTTTGCGGATGGTGCAATTCGCCATACCGCGGTTATTCCAATAGCCGGTGACCAGGTTACAAATGATATTGCCGTTGCGTTAAGAACACCTACCCAGTATGCAGATGAAATAAAAATTAAATATGCCTGTGCGTTACGTCAGTTAGCCAATGCAGATGAGACCATAGAAGTTCCGAGTGTTGGTGATCGCCCACCCAGGAAGTTATCTCGTCAAACGCTGGCTGAAGTTGTTGAACCTCGTTATGACGAATTGTTAACACTGGTGCAGGCCGAATTAAGAAAAAGTGGTTTTGAAGATATTATTGCCGCGGGTGTTGTGTTAACCGGCGGAAGTTCAAAAATGGATGGTGTAGTTGACCTTGCTGAAGAGATTTTTCATATGCCAGTAAGGTTAGGTACACCGCAATATGTTAGTGGCTTATTTGATGTGGTTTCAAACCCAATTCATGCAACAGGTGTTGGCCTGTTGTTATTTGGTGAGCAACATCAAAGTAGCGGTACGCGATATTTTTCAACCGAAGGGGGTATGAAAGGCACATGGGAACGAATGAAAAACTGGTTCCAGGGGAACTTTTAAGGAAATTGCCCGAGAGAGATTATCGGGTGAAACAAAATTTTAAATTTAACTGTCAGGCAATTTATATGGGTCTGAATAAAAAAATAAATGAGGAGATAGCACATGTTTGAATTGATGGATTCTGTTGCACAAGATGCCGTCATTAAAGTCGTAGGTGTTGGTGGCGGTGGCGGTAATGCTGTTACACACATGGTATCGACTGGTATTGAAGGTGTGGATTTTATTTGCGCGAATACGGATGCACAGGCGTTAACAAAAATTAGCGGTGCAACCTCACTGCAAATTGGAACTAATATCACCAAAGGCTTAGGTGCGGGTGCAAATCCGGATATAGGCAGACAGGCAGCTTTGGAAGATCGTGAACGTATCCAGGAAATTATTATGGGTGCGGATATGATATTTGTCACGGCTGGCATGGGTGGTGGTACAGGAACAGGTGCCGCACCTGTGCTTGCTCAAATTGCTCGTGATATGGGAATACTAACGGTTGGTGTTGTAACAAAACCTTTCGTGTTTGAAGGTGCTAATCGAATGAAAACTGCACAGCAGGGTATTCTTGAGCTTAGCCAACATGTTGATTCGCTAATTACGATTCCAAATGACAAGTTGCTAAGTGTCTACGGCCGTGAGTTTGATTTAATGAATGCATTCAACGGCGCGAATGATGTGCTGCATAATGCAGTTCAGGGTATTACTGAGCTGATTACTCACCCAGGTGTTATCAACGTCGACTTTGCAGATGTGCGTACAGTAATGTCACAGAACGGTATGGGTATGATGGGATCTGGCCTGGCCTCAGGTGAGAACCGTGCGAGTCTTGCGGCGGAAGCTGCGGTTGCAAGTCCATTACTGGAAGATGTGAATATTGCTGGTGCCAGAGGTATTCTGGTAAATGTTACCGG
>Ga0316204_10008045_pt1 | contig 14954 bp, 12 predicted proteins | sample 6monrhotite_MG_2_FD_205661 | JGI IMG/M metagenome (GOLD analysis project Ga0316204, IMG submission 205661) | Microbial mat bacterial communities from mineral coupon in-situ incubated in ocean water Damariscotta River, Maine, United States -... | ecosystem: Environmental > Aquatic > Marine >...
CCCTTATCCTGATGCGCTGGTAACTAGCCTTGGGACAGAAATTTATTACGGTTCGAATTTAACTCGCGATACGGCCTGGACTGATCATATCGATTATTTATGGCGGCCAGCTAAAGTTCGCGCCATTTTAAAAGATCTCTCAGGTATACGTCTGCAACCCAAAATTGAACAGAGTCGTTACAAGATCAGCTATTACTATGATGCAGCTAACGCAATGGATGTAGATGATATCAGGCAACTGTTATTACAGCATGAACAAACCGTCAATGTCGTATTTTCCTTTGGTCAGTTTCTAGACATAGTGCCTGTAAGAGCATCCAAAGGGTTGGCCTTACGCTGGTATGCTGAGCAGTGGGGTATTCCACTGGGTCATATTCTTGTGGCCGGTGGTTCGGGTGCGGATGAAGATATGATACGCGGTAATACATTGGCTGTGCTGGTGGCCAATCGACATCATGAAGAATTATCCGATCTGATCGAGTTAGAGCGAGTGTATTTTGCCAAGCGACCTTATGCCGCTGGCATTTTAGAAGCTATCGAATATTACGACTTTTTTAAAAGCTGTAAGGTGCCAGAAAAGTGAGACGTTTACTATTGTGCACCGATCTTGATCGTACTTTACTGCCTAATGGGCCTGAGCCTGAGTCTGCAAATGCGAGAAAAAAATTTAGTCGTCTTGCTCAGCATCCACAGGTGACATTGGTTTATGTTACAGGTCGCCATCAACAACTGGTGAAGCAGGCTATTGAAGAGTATGAATTGCCGCAAGCGGATTATGTTATCGCCGATGTGGGCTCTACAATCTATGAAATTAATGATCATGACTGGCATTATCAGCAGCAGTGGGAAAAGTTAATTGATGATGATTGGCAGGGTAGAAATGCAAATCAACTACATAGTTTGCTGATTGACCTCAATGGTCTTCAACTGCAGGAAGAAAGTAAACAAAATACTCACAAACTCAGTTATTACCTTGCGCTTAACAATGATTATCAGAAAATTATTTCGGCAATGGAAAACTTGTTACAACAACAATCAATAAAAGCCAATTTGATATGGAGTGTTGATCAACTGGATAATATTGGATTACTCGATGTATTACCTGCCAGTGCAGGTAAGCGCCAGGCGATTGAATTTTTAATGCAGCAATTGAAATTTGATTATTCTGAAACCGTATTTGCCGGTGATAGCGGCAATGACATTTGTGTTATGAGTAGCCAAATTCAGTCGGTACTGGTCGCTAATGCAGAAGAGGAAGTTCGAGATGCTGCAATCAAACAGGCGCAGGCTAATCATCAGCAAAATACCTTATATTTGGCGCAGGGTAATTTTATGCATATGAATGGAAATTACAGTGCAGGCATACTGGAAGGTGTCGCTCATTATATTCCACAGGCAGAAAACTGGATTCGAGGTGAAAAATGAGTTTTTCAAGACTCGTTATTTTTGGTGAAGTGTTGTTTGATTGTTTTCCCGACGGTGCTCGCGTGTTGGGTGGTGCGCCATTTAATGTGGCGTGGCACTCTCAGGCATTTGGATTACAGCCCTTGTTTATATCACGGGTGGGAAATGATCCACTGGGTCAGGAAGTAAGATCGGCAATGCTCAACTGGGGGTTAGATGCCACAGGCTTACAGCTCGACTCATCCCATGCCACCGGCGTTGTGGATGTTAGTTTTAAAGAGGGTGAACCCGCCTATGAGATTATAGAAAATAGTGCCTGGGATTTTATTGAGTATCAGGCAACGCCAGTGATTGATGAGCACTGTGTGCTATATCATGGTTCACTTGCGTTAAGAAATACTGTATCTGCCAGCAGTCTGGCAGATATAAAGCAACAATGCGCTAAGTCGGTTTTTATTGATGTTAATCTGCGTCCGCCCTGGTGGGATCTATCGCTCATCCAGAATATTATACAGAGTGGGCAGTGGATAAAACTTAATAGCGAGGAGCTGGCACTCATTGTTCCGCAGCTGGCGGATATCGAGTCAAGAATGCAATTTTTGTTAGCTAATACGAATGCTAAGTTAGTGGTTGTTACCAGAGGTGGTGATGGAGCTATTGCGGCAACGCAACATGAAAGCTGTGAAGTGCATCCGGACACTATCGATCATGTGGTAGATACCGTCGGTGCCGGCGATGCGTTCACTAGTGTACTATTGTTAGGCTTATACAAAGATTGGTCATTGCAGACAATATTGAATCGAGCTCAGCAGTTTGCCAGTGCAGTAGTGCAACAACGTGGAGCGACCACACAAGATAAAATATTTTATAAGAACTTTATCGATGCCTGGCAACTATAAGTTGGTGAACATCAAGAAAATCGGTCAGTATTTTTTAACAATAAAAACTAATTAATGTCATAAATATTATGTATGAACAAGTCTCACATTCTTTACTTAATGAAATACTGATTAAGTTAAATCCAGAAATAAAACAGCATGAGTTAAGGCACTTTTATACACGTCTTGGCGCTAATTTCTACGCAATCCATTCTCTATTTCATTTGCTATATGGTGATCGTGATGATTTCGAAGAACAGGCTTTAAGTCTGGTTGAAGCGATGGCGCGTCAATATATTGATCGTTCTGAACAACTGAAAAGAAAAGATATCGAGCGTGAAAAAGATCATAACTGGTTTCTGAGTCAGAAGTGGGTGGGCATGGCTCTATATACAGATGGCTTTGCCAATAATCTGAGTGGGCTGACAGACAAGCTGCATTACTTTCAGGAACTCGGTATCAATATGATCCATATCATGCCAATACTGGCATGTCCCGATGGCAAAAGTGATGGCGGTTATGCAATTAGTGACTTTCGTCGGGTGGATAGACGCATAGGCAGTAATGAAGATTTGCATGAGCTAAGTGAATCACTCAAAAAGAGAGACATTTTGCTAACCATGGATGTGGTGGTTAATCATACATCCGATGAACATGAATGGGCAAAGCGCGCACGTAAAGGCGAAAAAAAATACCAGGATTATTATTACCTGTTCGATAATCGTGAAATTCCAGATATGTTTGAAGAAACCATGCCTGAAATTTTTCCAGAAACAGCGCCTGGGAATTTCACCTGGGACAAGGAAATGAATAAATGGGTAATGACAGTATTTAATAATTTTCAGTGGGATCTCAATTATAGTAATCCCGCTGTATTTATTGAAATGCTCGACATTATTCTATTCTGGGGTAATCAGGGTGCTGATATAATTCGACTTGATGCGGTCGCATTTTTATGGAAAAAAATTGGTAGTGTTTGTCAAAACGAACGCGAAGCCCATCTGATATTACAATTGATGAAAGATTGTTGTCAGGTCACTGCACCAGGTGTGTTATTCATTGCCGAAGCCATTGTGGCGCCATCGGAAATTACAAAATATTTTGGTGAAGATGCCATCAATGCCAAAGAATGTGAGATTGCTTACAATGCTACTCTTATGGCGTTGCTTTGGGATGCAGTGGCGACGAAGAATGCCAAACTCCTGTATCAGGGTCTAAGGAGTCTGCCGGATAAGCTAGAGCGCGCTACCTGGTTAAACTACGTACGTTGTCATGATGATATTGGCCTGGGCTTTGATGATGCAGATATCAATGCTGTAGGCTATCAACCTATTGATCATCGTAAGTTTCTTCTAGATTACTATACAGGTAACTTCAGTGATTCGGATGCCCGAGGATTTCCTTTTGGGCATAATCTAAAAACGGGTGATGCACGTATTTCTGGTTCATTGGCATCGCTTGTAGGGCTGGAAACAGCGCTTGAATCTAAAGAGTCAGCACGCATTGAAAATGCTATACAACACATACTGCTTTTGCATAGTCTGATCTTCTCATTCGGTGGCTTACCGTTATTATATTATGGTGACGAACTAGGAACTTTAAATGAAAGTGATTTTTTAAAGGATGAAAATAAAGCTCATGATAGCCGTTGGGCACATCGTCCTAATTTCGATTGGAGCAAAGCTGAGCTTAGAAATCAGCCGGGTACTACTGAACATCAAATTTTTAATGCCATTAAAAAAATGATCGCAGTGCGCAAGGAAATACCAGCATTTTCTGATTTTAATAATCGCGAATTAATCAACGTAGACAATCCGCATCTGTTTGTTTTTTCGAGATTCAATCTGACTCGTACTTCAGGCAGTGTATTAGTTGTTGTGAACTTTGATGCCAAACCACAGTATCTGGATATGACGCATCCGCATATTAAATCTGCGCTTCCCTATGGCCATGTCACAGATCTTATTTCAGGTGATACTCCAGCTATGTTTAAAGATCAATTAGTGATACCTCCGTACCATTTTTATTGGCTGACTGATCAGCAATAAGTAAAAGTATGAAAAATTCCAGTATTAGATTTAATCTGGGTATGTTGTGCTCTATATTTTTTAGCCTTTTGTAGAGCGTAATTAGTTAAACAACATAGCAAAGAAGGCTTTGCGTTCGCTAGCAGACATTGTGCGATAGGTGCCGAATGAAACGTGTTCATTAGGCGAGTCTAGAGGTAACTCAATTCCCCAAAGTGGTCGAATACTAGTAGGTAGCATCGCGTAACGTACGTCACCCAATACATTGGGACGCTGCGGATGCCAGGCTAGAAAATCATCAGAGAAGAATTCAAAACGTTTGATATCACGATAGAGCATCATCTGATCTGTCAATTGCGGCAAATCTCGTTTGATATCAAATGCCTGCACGCTATTGCCCGTAAAAACCTTGCCCTTGTCGGCCAGGCCAACCCGTACTGCGTCGACGTAATACATACCATCTGTCACATAAACCGAACGCCATAGCAGCAGGTTGCCCATGGTGGGTTTAACGATCAGGCGCTCGGCAATGTGGCCGCGTTGCTGCGCCTGTAAATGTGCAAGAGCCTCAGCACGTTCATGCTGAATCACGCCGAGTGATAAATAGGCAGCAGCGAATAGCAAACCAAAACGCGCTGCGAGCGGATTATATTTAATAACGCCAAAAATAATCGCGACAATCAGCGCTAATGAGAATATAGGATCGAAAATAGAGATTATGCTCCAGGCAATTCTCTCGTCGTTTAATGGCCAAAGCAAGTGAGTGCCGTAGCTGGTGCAGGCATCCAAAAATCCAGCCGTAGCGTATCCAAGAAGGGCGTAAAGATAAACCCTCTTAAATTCCAGGTGCTTTCTAAAAAATGGCCAAAGCAACAATGAAGCAATTAGAGCGCCGAAGGGAATAAATAATAAAGCATGGGAAAAGTGGCGGTGAAATTCCAGAAACAGCAGTGGATCTTCGGTCGAACGAATCAATGCATCGGCATCGGCAAGCAGTGGTGCGCAAAAGCCAATTAGCGAAGCCAGCCGAACCTCATTGGGCCTGGCGCCAGCTTGAGCAACCGTTGCGCCGATTAAACCTTGAGTAACTATGTCCATATTATGTGGATAGTTGTGTGTTTTGGAATGTGTAAAAGTTGTTGAATTAAATTACAAGATAAGCTATTTGGCATTTTCGTCATCTCTTATTAACTTGAAAAAACCAAGTAAAATACCAATGCCAACAAGCAAGAAGCCAATAGCAAATAAAGCATAAGAAAAATATGATTTAGTATCATAATAAAAAATAAAACATGCAATTATCATTGCGAGTAGGCCCGATACTATAGTAATAAATGACTTATTGAAGGTTTTATTCATTACTTTTTGTTCCATAATTTCACAACCCTAAAGACGTTGTTTTTAATAGATTTATAGCTCTAAACTTTATAATTTATATGCGCGAGAATGTATTTTGTTGCATGGTATTTTATTTATTTCATATTCTAGCTTACTCGTACGAATTAAATAATGCGCTTATGGTCGGAACTTAGCAAGGATGAATCTAAATAACAAACCTTAAGTAGATTAGGGGAAAGAGTTAAGTCGGTTATGGCTTTATCTATGATGATTTTTACGGCATATATAATTATGAAAAAAATCACTTCTAAGGTGATTAAGAATAGCGCGTGAGTTTTTGTGTCTTTGCTATTACAAAAAAATTCATTTCAATGAGCCTGTTAATACATAAGGTTATTTCGAAGTAAAGCGAAACATAATTCGAATTATATAAATTACATCATAATGTAATATGTACATCAATATACACTGACGATGATGGTAGCTGATATTTGGCCAGCCACATTTGATGTGGGAGACTAAATAACGATGTTTAAAACGTTCGCAGTTATCAGTGCATTCCTCGTAGCGCTTATTGCACTGGGCAATATTTTTATAATGAGAGAAGGGGAACCCATTAGCACCGACCTTTCTATTATTGGTCAGGGCAAACCAGTTTTAGTTCTAGCGTATGAAAACTATTCGCCTACCGGCGGCGATGCACTGAATCGCCTACGCCAGATCAGGAGTGATTATGACTCGCGACTTGACTTTGCAGTGGCTGATTTGGGAACTCCGCAGGGCAGCTCGTTCGCGCATCGTTATAAGCTGGTTAATGGTCAGGCCATGTTTCTGAAGCAAGATGGTCAACCACTGCGCATCATAAACATACCAGAGGATGAGCAAGAACTGCGTAGGCGTCTGGAATCCAAGTTGGCAGCTGTGGAATGATATGGCTATTGAGCTAGTAGAGGTTAAATTAATAGAGAGCTAGATCAGTAAAGAAGGAACAGTTTGGCCAGTGATTTAATTAAAAGAAAAATACAATTATAGTTTCAAACTTGTGGCTTTAACTGTATAGGTGCTGTGAGTAAATTTTTAATTTTTGTGTTTTTCATAAAATCATTTTAAAATTCAGCTTATTGCTTTTGATTTTCTTTGTTAACTCGACGCACGCCAAAAGTAACCGATGGTGGTACGCCCATGCCTAAATCTATGTCAGAAACACGATAGTTGCACCCTTTAGCTTGTAAAATGGCATTTACTTTTTCCTGTTTCTCTACCGCTTTAATAATTGTATTCGCTATTGCTTCATCGCTACTAAATGAAGTAACGGTATCGCTAACTCTATCACCGAGTGCTTTTGCTTTATCTAGGATGTTCATTTATTTTGCCTTGAAGTTTTATTTGCTCTATTGATTAGATTGTTGAATCTAACACTAATTATTCCATAATAACCAAAGTATATAAATAAGTAAGCTACTATGGCACCAATTACTACTGCTATAGTTTGCTTTAATGTTGGGTCTTCGACAGAATTGAGGCCAAACACTGAAACAGTGATAGTGGCTAAAATTGCCCAAATCAATAAATGTTTAAGTTCTAAAGTGTAATTGACTAGAAATTTATTATTTATTGATGTGACGTTTATCGCGCCCCTGGATATGCCCGTAAGGGGATTGAATTCTGTTTTTAAAAAGCCTGATTTAAAAGTTAATTCATTGTTGTGATATTGGATGTCATTGGCTCTATTTTTTGCGAGCTCTACTGCAATGCCTTTTAAGAGAGAATCGTCATCATCGCATTTTTTTAAAAGTTCAATATTGGCCTTTAGTGTGTTTTTGAAATTCATGTTTATTCAAATAATTTCCTAAATTGCCATATTTATGCCTTTTATTGCACGATTTGTCTAGTGTTATAGGCGTTTCATTCATTTTCTATATATTGAAAGTGACAGGTAAGAAGCTGGTAAGATTACTGTGAAAAAAATGACATCCGTGAAGAATATAATTTAATGATTTTGGAATGTTTGTTTGTATAGGCATAGGATAAACAATCGCCACATTTACTTAAAATAAAGTGTGAATTGACTCGAACTGAAAATCCTTTTAAGTAGTTCTCATTATTGTTCATAAGCGTAACCTCTAAATTGCTAGGATCGCTGATCCAAAAGCAGCGACGAGTTAGCGACTCCGTATTTAATGATCTGTTATGCGCTTTTGTGCCTAAAGGCATTAATGTTTTTCAAAAATAATTGTTTTAATTTTTTCTAGTAATGTATTTAAAACTACTGGTTTATATAAAAATCCAGCTAGTCCAGACTGTTCTGCTATCTCAGCTGTGACATTTTCACTATAGCCAGTGCATAGAATAACGGAAGCAGATGGTTTTAGTTCTAATATTCGTTGTGCTAAATGCATGCCGGTTAAGTTAGGCATTGTTTCATCAGTAATTACAAAATCTATTTCTTGATGGTGTTCTTCAAAATAATTCCATGCCTCTATAGGTGAGTTAAATGTATCCACTTGAGCGCCGTGTATACTAAGAAAATCTGTCATTAGTTCTACAATAGAATCTTCATCATCGACCACCATAATGCGTAAATTATTTATATCATTGAAACCATTTTCAATTATGGGTGTGATTTTTTGTTCATCGTTTTTATTTAAAGACGCGGGTAGCATAATGCAAATATTAGTGCCATCGCCTGGAGTTGAATCGAGTAAAATATGCCCACCTATCTTGTGTACTAGGCCATGCACTACTGATAAGCCCATGCCAGTTCCTTTGCCGACTTCCTTGGTGGTAAAAAATGGATTGAAAATGTTTTTAGCAACTTCTTTGTCTATTCCGCTACCAGAATCGCTGATTTTTATTTTTACAAACGCTCCTTCGAACTGGTGCAGACAAGAATCGCAATAGCTACTGTTGATGTGTTCTTTAGTGATAGTAATATCTATGCTTCCATAATCGTCAATTGCATCGCGGGCATTAATGCCAAGGTTAAGAATAATTTGATGTAATTGAATAGGTTCAATATGTATCTGAATATCAGTGTCAGATATTTCATAGTCCAGCAAAATTGTACTGGGGATAGAGGAACGCAAAAGGGATACCACTTCTTTAATTACAGGTGTTAAATGTGTAGCAGGCGCTTTCTCTCCATCTATTGATGTTGATAAGCGGCCGAATGTTAGCATCTGCGTAACTAATTCAGTAGCACGTGTCCCACTCAATAATATTTTATCTATATATCCATCTAGTTTGTTATGCTGGTCTGTATGGATTATGTTTTTAGAAAGTTCTGCGTAACCCATTATCACACCAAGTATGTTGTTGAAGTCATGGGCAATGCCAGCAGTTAGATGACCAACGGCTTCCATTTTTGTTGATTGAATGAGTTGGTCACGTAACAGTTTTTGATTTTCTTCAGCTTTTCTTCGCTCGGTAATATCTTCGGCGGAAGAGAGCAGGCCAATTATTTGTCCATTATCATCAAAGAGAATTGAGTTGTTCCAGGCAAATAGTCGTTCTTCGTTATTACCAGTAATTACAATGTTTTCATAATAATCAAAGTCTTTATGCTCGCCATTCATAAGTTGATCAAAAACGACTTTAACGTTTTCTACTGTATGTTCAGGTAAGAAATTATCAAACCAGTTTTTTCCTAAAATATCTTTTTCAGGAAGACCTAGCATTTCACAACCTTTATTATTGATGAGTGAAACGCAGCCTCGTGGATCTATTGAAATTAACATTACAGCAGCCACATCTAAATAATTTTTTGACTGTTGTTGTGAATGTTGCAATAAGTTCTCAGCGATTTTGCGCTCAGTAATATCTGCTACGATTATGTAAAAGCCACACACTACGTCATTTGAATCAAAGTCTGGTAATGCGGTTACTTGTCCATATAGTAAATCACCATTTGGCGCTTTAATATCAAGTTCAAAGGTGACATTTTCACCCGATAAAGCCCGTTCAAAATGAGGCGCTACCTTCGCATAATGTTCAGGGCTAACAGATTCTCGCTGGCTTTTGCCAACTACATCTTCAGGTCGTTTGCCAAACCATCGTTCATAAGCTGCGCTTACAAAAAGATATCGACCTTCCATGTCTACACGTGCAACAGGTGCAGGTAAAACATCTGAAATTTTTCTTAGTTCAGCTTCTCTATCTCGTATTTCTTTTTCCTGTTGTGATAGAGCATCAAGCATCAGGTTAAAATCTTTACCTAATAAGCCAATTTCATCTTCTCTATTCAGGTTTACGCGCATATCGCGCTGCCCCATACGGTTGCCCTCAGCTACACCGACTAAATGTCGTAAGCCGCTCGTCAAATTTTTAGCCATGAAATACGCAAAGACACTTCCGATGAAAATAGCCAATAAAGTATATAAAATGCCATTGCGAGAAATATTGAGTAAGCCTTCTGCAATTCGTTCCTGGTCAACACCAACTCGAGCCCAACCAATCAAATCTTCATCAATCTTTATGGGGTAGGCAATATCAACCAGTGAAGCATTGCTCACCAATGTAAGTGGTTGTGCGGCGCTATTTAGTAATTGGCGACTTGTTGAATCCGATAAATACAGGGTGTTTTTGCTGGTATCAGTATGGGCAATAACTTTGCCCTGTGGAGAGATGACCATGGCGTAAAGTAAGCCAGGAAAACTGGCTTGCGATTGCAATACCTCATCTAGACCAATGACATCCTGAGCAAGTACCCAGGAGCTGCTGCTTGTGGCCATAGTTTTAGCCAAGCCCTCGGCCTGAGAAATGCTTTGTTCGTATAAGAATTCACTTTGGCGGTCTACCAGGTCTGCAACAAAAATTGTCATTAAGACAGCGTGAACAAGCGCAATGCCCAGTATTAATTGACGTCGAATAGATGCCATCCAGAAATTAACGACTAATGAGCGGAAACGTTCGAACATTTAATTAACAGGCCCTATCTGTGTTTCATATTTTTTAATAAATTCACGTACTTGTGCATAGTCATCATTATCCGCACGTTTAAACTGAGTGAGGTCCATACCCGACAGCACTGCTTTGCCTTCTTCGTCATTTTGCATACTAAACAAAGCCTTTGCTATTTTATCTACCAGTTCTTGAGGTATGTCGTCTCGAGCCATGAGTGAGTTATCAGGCATTGCTTCGGTTTGCCACATAACCTTTAGTTCAGCTGCTAATTGAGGTTGGTTTTTTTGAAAATCACGCCAGGCTGGTGGGTATGCAGTGCCTGCCGCAACATTGCCTCTATATACATTGGTTAATGATGACTCCATTGAGCCGACATAAATGGACTTGAAGTCAGTGTTAACATCAAGGCCCTTCCTGTAGAGAAAATACTTTGGCAAAATAGTTGCAGCGAGTGCAGTAGGTCCAGGAAAGCTTATGGTTGTTCCTTTAAGATCAGAAATAGATTTAATAGAGCTATCTCGACGCACAAGAATCAGGCCTCTTAAATCACCTTCATTGCCCATTTTACCAAACACACGATAGCCGCTATCAATGCCTTGTACAGTGCCGTAGGGGTTGGGGAGTGTGAAATCGAAATGTCGAGAGGCTTGTTTGTTGTCATAGGCTGCAAAGTTTCGTGAGGCTTCAAAAACAAGGTTGGCATCTTTTACCTTATTATTTAGGTATTTAGTTAAAGGCCCAAATACCTCGCGTAATTTCTTTGGATTTCTTTGAGGATGTACGCCAAATATATATTGCTTATCAAGAGAGATTGGAGTGCTTGAAAATTCAGGTTGATATTGTTTATCTTCAGTATTATTGCATGCAACTAGAAGAAGAATAGGTGAGATGCAGAGTAACATCCAGACGCTGGCTAGCACTCTATTGTTGTAGGTGTGGGACTGTAAGGTTGTGCTTAGTACTGGGAACATGTTTTCGCCATTTATTAAATAACCGTACTAATTATTAATTTGCAGATTAAGTACCTAAGTATAGTGTACTTTTTTGGCTATAAATGGCATGTATGCCCTTGTAAAATTTAAGGTTTAATAAAAATTAAACCAATTAAATAAGAGTAGATAGCATCGTTATATCTCACTAAGTTATTTATACATTTTCTATTAAGTTTGCTTTTATGGAATACAGTTAGTTATATAACTTGTTATGTACAATAAGAGTTTCCTAAGGGCGTAGTCTTTCTAATGAGCTCTTATTCTTAGTGTCATTATCTTTCAAGCACTCACGTTCAAAATTCTTACATAATTCAATTAGGCCATCACACAGCCAGCTATCAAGTTGTTTTTTATATAGCGCAGTATTTAGCTCGTTTATTTTGTCCGCAAGTGCATGATCTACACGTGCGGCTAATTCACCCAGTGAATAAACGGGTGACTCTGTAAATACAGCTTGTCCCCATATGAGTAGGGCGTCTTTACATTGCTTTGCATCGTTTTCTAAACAGGCTTTGCTTAGTTGTTTATAGCTCTGCTTAATTGAAGGTTTAACGAGAGCTGGAATTTCTTCTCTTGTTTGTAGTTCGCGTTTACTAAGCCACTGTATAAACAGGCTAGTTAACAGGGCGACAAATAATAGTAGGGAAATAATTTGCCATAACAGAGCGTTGCTTGATGATGCTTTCTCAGTAACGCTAGTGGGAGGTGTTTGTATCTCTTCTAACTGTATAGCAGGTGCTGCTTGTTGTTTGATGGGTGTGACAGTAGAGGTGCTGCCATCTGCCGCCACAACTTTAAATGTACGAGCTGATATTTTTGCGACTTCTAGTTTACCTGTGTTTACATTCCACCAAGGTACGCTTATTGCAGGCAAGGTAAAGCTACCCGCATGGGATGGAATAATCGCGACCTTAATTTGTTGTGCGCCAACAATACCCGCATTGCTATCGGCGGTGGAGAGTGTGTCATTTAGTACGGGCTTATCCGGATACTGTTTTAAGCCGTGAATTTCAGCAATAGTAAACTCGGGTAATTGCGAGGCACTTTGTCCATCGACCAATAAAGAAAGTGTTCGGGTAATGGGTTCGCCAACTTTAAATTCGCTACCTTCTGGAAAAGCTTCAACTAATTGTACTTCGTTTGCGGGTAACCAGTGTTTGCCTTTGAAGGTGCCGGGTACGGGGTTTACGGTTATGTGCCTTTTTTCCGAAGCGCGGCGCACTGTTTTGGTGTTGGTACGAAACGGGTCTCTGTTTGTGCGGTTGTTTAAAGCGATACGTGCCGTGGCAATGCTGGGTTCAATAGTTAGTTCGCCCGCGGCTTGAGGGTAAAGAGTGTAACGTTGTTCGAGTACCAGATAAGGTGTGCCACCTCGTTCTGTCTGGTATTGCTTGAGTTCACCTAGTGGCTGTATGGATGCATCAACACCGGTGGTGCTGAGTTTTGAAAATTCATAGCCATTGATATTGCTTGAGCTAAGCAGACGTTGTGTAACAATAACCTGTGCCTGAGGGTAGCTGTTTTCAGTGCTAATGCTTAACTCAGAAATAAAATCCGCATTGCTGCCAGCTACGGATTTTTGTACTGGCCTAACTTTAATTTGATACTGCGGGCTTTTATCGCTGCCGAATTCAATCGGTGGAATAATGATTGTGCCTTCGCGTAATGGAATGAGGGTAACGTTCCAGCGCATGTTTTTTTGATACTGACCATTGATGATGCTGATATTACTACTAGTGCCTTTGTTCAGTACCTGAAAGTCTTTTTCTAATGGGCTGAAGTCCGGGTCATCATCTACATCGTCCGATGCTTCAAAAGTAAGGGTGAAGGTCTCATTGAGTTCTACATTGTTTCTGTCTATTTTTACCTGAATGTCGGCCGCATAAGCATTGCTACTCAACAGGCTGAGTGCCATAAGCATTAAATAGAAAAGCCAGTAATGATGTGATGATGTTTTCATATTATGTATTTTCACTATATTAATATTTACTAAGTGAGTAATTGCTATTACCAGGGCTGTTTTTCGTTCTGATGTTTTTCACGGCCATACTGGTACTGAAACTTTCTACGTAATAGTCCGCCCGGGTCATCGGGTATTTTTTTCAACCATTGCTGTGTTTGCTGTTGATCCAGGTCGAGCTCTTCTGTTGTTTCGTTACTGGCAGACTCGGCTTTTTCTTCTTCGTCTTTAGCTTGTTGTTCTGAGGCCTGTTTTTCAGCCTGCTCCTTTTCTGCTTCAGACTCTTCTTGAGTTTTATTTTGCTGTGAATCTTTTTCAGCGTTATCCTTTGCATCTTGTTTGTTGTTTTCAGCTGATTCTTTTTGATCCTGATTCTGTTGTGAGTTCTCTTTATTATCCTGTGAGCTATCGCTTGAATCGCCTTGTTGTGATTGCTGATCCTGTTGGTCGCTGTCTTGTTTGTCCTGATCTTGTTGTTTGTCATCTTTGTTATCAGATGATTGTTGCTCGTTTTGTTGTTTGGCTTTTTCTACCAGCTCTTTATTGTATTTTGCATCTTCATGATCGGCCTGTAATTCGGTGGCGCGATTGTAGGCCTTAATGGCCTCATCGAGTTGACCAGCTTTGGCTAGTGCATTACCACGATTATAGTGGGCATCTGCAGTGTTTATATTGCTTAGTTGCTCAATGGCCTGTTCGTAGTTGCCCGCTTTGTATTCAGCAGCGGCTTTCCATTCAGGGTTATTAAACAGCTCTGCCGCCTTAGTGTTATCACCCTGTTGTAAAGCATCACGCCCGAGCTGATCTTTATTATTCCACAGTTCATTCCATTCCAGCGCCTGTGCGGGTTGTGGTAAAGGCAGTATAAAAATCAGCAGCGCGAATACCAGACCGCGACGAAAAGCGTAGGCGGCGAAGGGAATTACCAATAACAACAACCATGGTCCTTCTTCGTGCCATGTGTCTGTTTTAAATTTATTACCACTGGCATCCAGTTGTTCGTCTTTGTCTTTAGCCGATTTCTCAATATCTATTTTACTGAGTAAACGATTGATGTCTTTATCGTCGGCACTCAATAAGGTGAATTTCCCACCACCGGCTAGCGCGAGTTTACGCATGTTTGCACTATCGAGTTTGGGTACAACAATAGAGCCTGCACTATCTTTTATAAAACCACCACCGGTTGCGTTGATTGGCGCGCCTTGCTCTGTACCAAAGGCCAGTACTGAGCTTTCGAAGCCTTTAGCATTTAATTCGCCGGCTTTGTTAATGTCCGCCTGGCTTGCGCTATCACTTAAAATAAATATATCGCCTTTTGCATGACCCGCGTTGGTGAATAATTCCACGGCCTTATCTAAGGCAATATCTAAGCGACTGCCCTGCGAGGGCATTATGTTGGTGTCTAATGCAGGGATTTGTGCGGCAATGGTGTCGGCATCATCAGTGAGAGGGC
>Ga0316204_10008046_pt1 | contig 14952 bp, 12 predicted proteins | sample 6monrhotite_MG_2_FD_205661 | JGI IMG/M metagenome (GOLD analysis project Ga0316204, IMG submission 205661) | Microbial mat bacterial communities from mineral coupon in-situ incubated in ocean water Damariscotta River, Maine, United States -... | ecosystem: Environmental > Aquatic > Marine >...
GTGGCTGGAACATTAATACACCGGGTGGTGAAATCGATACACCGAGTGGGCAGAAAGCCGTACGTATTGTTGGTGAGTTCAGCAGCATAGAAGATGCCGAAAGCATAGTGATTCGCGCCAATGCCGGCGGTAATGTTTTGCGCCTGGGTGATATTGCGACCATTACCGAGGCTTTAGAAAAGCCGGGTACACTGCACGACGTAGAAGGGCAGTCAGCGGTTTCCATGTTGGTGTTAAAGAAATCTGCGGCAGACATTATTGAAACCGTCGACAAAATAAAACCCTATCTGGATAAAATCCCAGAGTTACACGGCGATGATATTACGGTTAAATCATTTCAGGATTTTTCGCGCTTTGCCAGAATGCGTTTAGGTGTTTTAACCAATAACGGCATGGTGGGTATTGTACTGGTTTTTGTTTCTCTGCTTTTGTTCCTGCGCTTCTCTGTGGCAATGACAACCACCTGGGGTCTGCCGATTATTTTTATGAGCGGTATCGCGCTTATTTATTATTTCGGCATGACCCTAAATCTTATCTCCATGATGGGCTTTATTATGGTGCTGGGTATGCTGGTGGATGATGCCATTATCATTGGCGAAAATATTACCCACCATATGGAAAAGGGTTTAAATCCCGTTGAAGCCGCGGTGAAGGGTGCGGTTGAATTAATTGGCCCGGTGAGTACTACCATTCTTACTACCATCGCGGCGTTCCTGCCCCTGATGTATATGTCGGGCATTATTGGAAAATTCGTTATCGCGATTCCAATTGTGGTGATCAGTTTATTGGTGCTTTCATGGCTGGAGTCATTTTTAATGCTGCCAAGTCATGTGGCGCACGTCACCAACCCTAACAAGCACCCCAAAGAGCGCGCATGGTTAGTTGCACTGGAAGAAGGCTATGGACGAATGCTAGAAAAGGCAATTCGTTTTAGATGGACCACGGTTTTTCTTTCATTCGTGATTTTGCTGAGTGCGGTATACATTGCAAAAGAAAAACTGCAGTTCCAGTTATTCCCACCGGTAGGTGTAGAGGAATATGTTGTGCGGGTAACCGCCAAGCCGGGTACATCACTAAAAGAAATGCGCCAGATACTGCGTGATGTTGATGCCGATATGCGTGCGCAAATTAACGATGAATATCTGGATGCAACTATTGCGCAGAGCGGTGACATCTCAATGGATGAGGGTGATCCACTAACGCAACGTGGTAGTCGTTACGGGCAAATTCGCACTATCTATACACCTGCGGTGAGTCGTATCGGTCACAATGCAATCGATGATATGGAAGCCATAACGGAGATGCTAAAGTCGAAGTACACCGAGTTAACTATTTCTTCTACCTTAATCTCCAATGGCCCACCACTAGGGCGTGCATTAGAGGCAGAAATTAGTAGCTTCGATACCCTCGCCGGTGAACAGGCGGCGCGCAAATTAATGACGTATCTGGAAACGGTAGAAGGTATCACTACAATTGATAGTGGTCTGAAACCGGGAGATGACGAGCTACATGTAAAACTGGATAGACAGTTAGCAAGTTATGCAGGCATCGATTTAGATATCGTCTCGCGTCACGTGCGCGCAGCGGCAGATGGTTTAGTGGTATCAACCATAAGAAAGGGTACCGAAGAAATAGATGTAACCATTCGTTTCCCATCAAAAGGTATGCAGGAACTAGAACAAATTCAAAATGTTTTAATTCCGAATAGTCGAGGTGGCCTGGTGCCATTGCATAAAATTGCAAAGCTGGAGCAACATCAGGGTTACACCACCATTCGACATAAAGACGGTGTGCGCATAGTAAGTGTCGTGGCCGATGTGGATACAAAAGTATTGTCGAGTCTAAAACTTAATAAAATGGTTAAGGATAACGAGGCAGAATGGTTAGGTGATCTACAAAGCCAGGTAACTGTTAACTACGGCGGCGAGCAGGAAAAAAATCAGGAATCCTTTATGAGTTTGCTGGTGGCCTTTATGTTTGCACTGGTCGCTATCTTCTTTATTCTGGCGATTCAGTTTAACAATATGGTGTATCCATTAATTGTAATGCTGGCGATTCCATTTGGTGCAATCGGCGTCATTTTAAGTTTCTATTTACATGATATGTTCTGGAAACCTATGCCACTATCATTCTTCTCCACCATGGGTATGGTGGCGCTCACCGGCGTTGTGGTAAACAGCTCGCTGGTGTTGTTGGTGTTTATACAGCGTGCACGACAGGATGGTATGAAAATTAAAGAGGCGATATTAACCGCAGGGCGCAGGCGTTTACGTGCGGTACTGTTAACTGCAGCTACAACCGTAGTTGGTCTGTTACCAACGGCTTATGGCTGGGGCGGGCTAGATCCTTTTGTATCACCAATGGCATTGGCGCTGTCATCAGGTTTGATTTTTGCGACGGTGGTGACGCTGTTTACTATTCCGGCGACACTGGCGGTTGGGCATGATGTTCGGGCGTTTCTTAAGCGCTTAATTCGAGTTAAGTAGGAAACCTGCTTGTTTACACATAGCGATGTAGGCAAGCAGATTTGGGTCTGCTTAGCACTTATAGCTGCTGGCTAAATTGTTGAGAGAGCTGGCGAGATTAGTTAGAGAGCTAATAAGTTCTAAGCTATGATTCGAATGATTTACAATGTTGCCACTGTGATCAGATATCACAACAATATTTTGACTGATTGATTCAGATACCGCGCTTTGTTCTTCAGCGGCAGTTGCTATTTGGTCATTCATGCCATTGATTTCAGATACGGACTGAACGATAGACTGCAGGGCTTCACCTGCTTTGTTTATTTCATCTGATACCTTGCCGGATAGCTCCTGTCCTCGAGTATTAATATTGACGGCTTCTTCTGTATCTTTTTGTAATACTTCGATAATGCCCTGAATCTCTGATGTAGAATCCTGGGTACGCTGTGCCAATGACCGTACTTCATCGGCAACAACCGCAAAGCCCCTTCCTTGCTCACCCGCACGGGCAGCTTCTATTGCTGCATTGAGTGCAAGTAAGTTCGTTTGTTCTGAAATGCCTCTGATAACATCAATCACAGAACCAATATTTGTTGCATTGTCTTCAAGTTTCTTTATTGAGTTAGACGCAGACTCCATGCCCTGATTTAGAGAACCCGTAGATTGAATGGCATTTCTAACTAGTTGATAACCTTCGTTTGCCTTTATGTCTGCGCTAGTTGCCGCATCAGCTGCATGCTGTGCATTACGAGCAACTTCTTGAATAGTCTGTGTCATTTCAGTAACAGCCGTTGCAGCCTGTTCTGTTTGTGAATGTTGGGAATTAATTTCATGCTGTGAAGTGTTGGTGGTTTCGCTTGCCATAGTTGCTACAGAGTTTATTTCACTCGCGGCATTGCTTACTTGAGTTATTAAATCAGTAAACTTGTCCAGCATGGTGTTAAATTCGTTCGCAACTTTGTCAGTATCAGCACCCTCAATGCGTGAGGTTAAGTCATTCTCGTAATCTATATGTGCAATTGCAGAAATCATTGCGAAACTTGTTTTTTCTTCACGTTGCATAATAATTGAGTAATAGATAAGAATAGCCGCTTCAAAAACAACGAAAGCTGCGTGTGTAAATGTTATTCCCCAATTACAGTCATAATTGAAGAGCATTACCGGGCTATCTCCCAGCATAAAATTATTTAACTGTAATGCGGTTAGAATAAGATGGTGGACAGCAATTACAAGAGCCGCTGCAACAATAGGTGCCCAGCTTTTGTAAATCAGTAAAAGGGCCATTGCACTAAATATGTGAAAATGCATTTCTATTCTGCCCAGCTGTGTTTGAATCATAATCGCAGAAAATGACATAAGCATAATTGCAGAGATTATACCGAATAAAGGTGTCCCTCTTAAGCTGAAGTAGGATATTGCTGATATGGCACCTGCCAATACACCTGCTGTAATTGCAAAAGTATCTGTACCATAGCCGATGGGTACGAGAAACATAACTACCGGCAGGTGTGCCATCAAAAGAATAAAAACTATTTTGTCATTACGTAATGCACTTTGTTTTTGTTCATTACTAATGTGTGGATTTAATGTTGTCATAACGAGTGTGTTCCTCAACTAAAATTTAATCTGTAAGTTGACAAGTCTGCTTGTAATGCGTCCGTATCAATTAAATTACTAGAATAGATAATGCTTACTTGTCCATCAGGGTTAATTAAATATAAGTAACCTGGATGGCTGATATCGTCTTGGTTTATATTGTTGGCCAAGCTATAGCTAAACGGAGCGTTATATTTATTCGCTATTGCTTGAACATGTTTGAAATCGTTAGCTTTAAGTACCGTCAGCGTATCTTTTTTATCACTAAAATAAGATTTTAATTTGCTAGTGCTGTCACGTTGTGGATCCATAGATATATAGATGAACTGCACATTATCTAAATGAGCTAATTGACGGCTGAGAGAATCAAGTACTAAGGCCTGGCTGTGGCATGTTTTAGTACAATTAAGATACCCGAACATCAGGTAAACATATTGACCTTTAAAATCAGTTAGGCTGACAGTTTGTCCATCTAAATCAAATAAAGTAAATTCAGGCGCAGTGGTGTTTATTAATCGGCCAGAATAGTTCGCGGAATTAAACAGGCTTTCAATAAAGTGTGTTGAGAAGAGCAGAGCTACAGACATAACAAGCAGGCATGCAGCAATAACGCGTTTTTTAATGCTCATATGAATGTTTCAACTTTGTATGGCTGTTTTCAAGCCTGGATAGTTAACTGCCCATTGTACTCAATATTTAATATCTATACGTAATGATATTAGGACACGCTAAGACGGAAATAAAGCTATATGTATTATTATGTACTGCTATGTGAATATGGCTAGCCTGGGGGGGAACTTACTATGGGTACTCACTTTATTTTTTCTCTACTCAGTTTGATCGACCAAAGTGTCTAATTCTTTAGGGTTTTTTATGTTTTTGTTGTTAATTAATATTGATATAAGGAAATATATGGGGATAGAGCAGATGTAATGATTCTTAAATAACTTTGGGCAAAGTAATCACTATTTCTTACAAGAATAACCCAGATCACAAACTTAAGTTTCAACCCTTATCTGCATGCGAACCTTAGACATTCAGCCAGTGACTACTTACACGCCCTTAAAGACTGTTCAGAAATATATCAACAAGCCCTGTAAATCAAATAAAAGGTGTCGTAGGTTTTAAAATTATCCTCACCGACATTTTTTTTCATTTATTAATACGACTTAACTGTCCAGTTAGATATGTCATTTAAATTTTGACAGATGCCATAAACAAATGACGGCTTAAGTTCAGGCAGGGTATAGCGAAGATCGACAAACCAGTTGCACTTTTCATTTGTAGTCTGGCTACTGGTGTAATACGCAGGAAGCTGGGCAAACAATCGGTAACGAGAAAAGGCCGAATGATTCCAGGCGCTTTGTATATGCTTGCTTTCAGTAATGTTTCCATAGCGATTGAATCTCTGCCAGTTGAGGGAATTTTCTGGGCGATAATGCTGTATGAGTATGGCTATAGCTTCTGGTAAAAATGGATAATGCGTACGACCCATTAAGTTTAAATAGCTCATGTAATAGTGCTCGCCTGATGCGATTACGATTTTCCAGTGGAAAGGTGAGAATGGCTGGGGCAGGGTATAAATGTCGGAAGCGTTCCAGTTATTTATAACGACTTGCTGCCTGGCAATATTGCTTGCCTGCATTTTTAGCGTCGCCTGAAACGATATGTATAGTAGCAGACAGGCTATGCCTGTCCTTGTGGCTACAGGGTTTCGTCGAATTAATCCTATGAGCAGCCCTAAAATAATAATGGCACTGAAATAAGGATCAATAACAAAGGTAGTGCCTATTGCATAACGTGTATCAATAACGGGTGCATAAATTTGTGTACCCCAGCTGGTAATTAAATCGGCAAATATGTGACTGCCAAGTGACAGGCTGCAGATAATAAAGGCTTCTTTGAGGTAGGTTTTCTGATGCGTTATGTATGTAAATAACAGTGCTAACAAGATGGCCCAGAAGGGTAACAATAAAAACGAATGGGTTTCAGCTCTGTGCCAGTCACTAATAAAACTTAAAGGATCAATCAGGTAAGTTGCATAATCAATGTCTGGAAAAGCGGCTGCCAATGCACCGAGAGATATTCGGTGAGATAGTTTGAGGTGATGGCCTGATACTTTACGGGGTTGGCTTGCATGTGCCAGTGATGCGCCAATTAAGGCATGGGTGATGGTATCCATTCAGGGCTCAACGAGCCGCACTGGTTTTTATATCAATTACGGTGTCGGATTGCTTATGTTTCAAGTATGTGTCGATATCAAACAGTTCAGCAATAAATCGAGATTGCTGTAAGCGACGGCGGAGAAATTGTCGAGTATTCTGCTGCTGTTTTGAGCGATCCATAACCCAGTAGCTAAAGGTAGCCAGGTAAATAGATGTGAGGCCGACCTCTTCGGCAATGCGTGAAAGGTGGGTCGTCTGGCTATGAGCCGCTTCCAGAAACCATTGCACGGTACGGCTAACCCTGAGAATTCCTAATAACTGCAAGTGAATGTGGGCGGGTTCGAGCTTGTAGAGCAACATATCACGTGAAACCGTTTTGTGTTTCGCCAGCTCATCCAGCCAGGCCATTATAAGGTGGTGAATACGGCTGGCCTTATCCATACTCAGAAAGTTAGCGGATTCTGCTGATTTCAGCATGGCTTTGTCTGCACGATCATACCAGGCCTCAACCAGGTCATCTTTCTGTCGATAACACGTCTGTATTCGATGCTGTGGCATATCAAGACGCTGGGCAATATCGTGTAATCGCAACGTCTCCCAGCCGCATTCATCCGACAGCAGCAACGCCGTATCCAGTATTTTGTCAGCCTGATTGTGTGATCTGCTCATGCTATCTCACCTTTAAGCTCATAAATTAAGAATAGCTCAGCCAGGGTGTATCAGCTTAAGACTCGGACAACTGGTTAACGTAGATTAAAAGTGATGGATTGAGTTAAAAATTAATCCCGCCGATACCTTTTTCTCAAGTCATTAAACGATTATCATTACTCAACAAATTAACCAACAAATATGCAAGATATCTGATCGCTAAAAGCATAAAACCAAGCGAAATCAAAGGTATAGGGTGGAATATATGACTGAAGAGAACAACAACATAGATGCCTCGAAAATGAAGAAGGCGTGGATGGTTTATTCACTGATCATTTTTTTAGTGATTTTAGTACTAGTCTTCGGAGTGGCCGGGGATAACGAAGAAAGGTTGTTCTTTTCGTTGATGACTGCGGCGGCAGCGTATGTGTTTCGTCCTACAGATAGGTTCATGAAGAAAAAAATAGCCCAGTACTCGGGCTCTTCAGAGGATACGGCTGATAAATAAGCCTTTACCTTCGTTGTAAGTATTAACCCCTCTTTATGGATTGATGAATAATTAGGGGGAGTAAGACCCGGTATAAGCCGGGTCTTTTAGTTGCTTAGAAAATTGATTTTCAAATTGTTATTTATTTCAGCGTCTGCCTGAATAGCTTTATCAATAGCTCGATGTTTTTTACACCGGCGTAGTTAGGTCGCGTGATAAAGGCAATTTTTCTATGTGGGCCGGGCTCATTCAGGTGGCTTGCCTTTAACTCCGGGTTACCGGTTATTAGCTGATTAAGTGCCATTTCAGGTACTAGTGTCGTGCCCATATGCCCTGCAACCATCTGTACCAGCATATTCAGGCTTGTGGATGCGAGTGAGTTATCTGTTTCTGCGGCTGGCAGTTTGCAGGCGGCGAGCGCGTGTTCTTTTAAACAGTGGCCATCTTTTAGTAGCATGAGTCGAGACTCTTTCAGTTCTGCACTGGTAATCTCTTTCTGGTCTGCGTTTTCATTATCGATATGTGTCACCCAATAAAAATCTTCCTCCCAGAACTCAAAAGCCAGTAAGCCCTCTAGCTCAAACGGTAGAGCCAGAATAGCGGTATCGAGCTCACCTGTTCTCACTTTCTCTACTAGCACATGGGACTGCTCTTCAATAATACGTAACTGAAAGTCGGGATATTGATTACGCACCTCGGGCAATACCTTGGGTAGCAGGTAGGGGCCAATCGTAGGAATGGTACCAACAGACATCGGGTAGCTCAGAGGGGCTTTCAGGGACTGTCCCAGTTGGTACAGGTCATCCATTTGTAGCTTTATGCTGCGGGCTTTTTGCAGGCATTGCTCACCTACAGGGGTAATTAGTACCTTCTTGTTATCCCGTTCAAATACCTGAAACCCAAGCTGCTTCTCCATTTCGGTGATTGCGGTACTAAGTGCAGATTGAGAGACAGAGCACATCTCAGCGGCTCGCTTGAAATGCAGGGTTTTCTCTACCGCCAGGATATAGGTGACTTGCTTTAGTGAGATCATGTCTTTATGTTCTAAAAAATAGATTGATAACATCTATTTTAATTGATTTAGTAGATTTATGGAATCCCTTAATATTCTTTTCAACGCAGATGCAGGCATCGGCAAAAACTTAAACCAGTCGTAAAAAAGTTAAATTAAAGAGGAAATTCATTATGTCTATGATCAATAAATCAATCCCAGAATTCAAAGCAGAGGCTTTCCACAATGGCGAGTTCAAAACCATTACATCTGACGATGTGAAAGGTAAGTGGTCAATCTTCCTGTTCTACCCAGCCGACTTCACCTTTGTATGCCCAACGGAGCTGGAAGACATGGAAAATTTTTATGAAGAGCTGCAAGGCCTGGGTGTAGAAGTATATTCGGTATCAACCGATACACACTTCGTACATAAAGCATGGCACGACACCAGTGAAGCGATTGGCAAAATCAACTACCCAATGATTGGTGATCCAACGGGTGCAATTACACGTGGATTCGACGTGATGATTGAGGAAGATGCACTGGCATTACGTGGCACATTCCTGGCGAACCCAGATGGCATTATTAAAGTGTCTGAAATACATGATCTGGGTATCGGTCGTTCTGCCAAAGACATGGTGCGTAAAGTGAAAGCTGCACAGTATGTTGCTAATCATGACGGTGAAGTTTGTCCTGCGGCATGGGAAGAAGGCGCAGAAACACTAACACCTAGTCTTGATCTGGTTGGCAAGATCTAAGTAGTTAGTCATAAATGTTGGATGGGTAACGCTTTGTTATCCATCCAAACACTAACAAAATTGTATAAAGTATTTCAGGAAAGAGGTTAAGCATGTTAACAAGAGAAATTAAAGAAGCATTAATGGGTTATACCGCTAATATGCAGAATGATGTGACGTTTGTTGTACAAACAGGTGAGCATAAAAAGCGTGCAGAGTTACTGACTTTCCTAAAGGACTTTGCAAAAGTTTCTAAGCGAATAAATGTTGAAGAGCGTGATACCGCAGGACAGTTAAGAAGCCCGGTGAGTTTCATGCTGGAAGTGGATGGTGTGCCAAATGGTATTCAGTTTTCAGGTATACCCAGTGGGCATGAATTTAATTCATTAGTGCTGGCTGTATTGCATTCATCTGGAACGGCATTAAAGCTGGATGATAGCTTAAAAACAATTGTGGCCAATGTGCAGCAGGAATTGAAGTTCGAAGTGTATATGGGTTTGAGTTGTCACAATTGTCCGGATGTGGTGCAGGCGGTGAATCAGTTTGCCACGATCAATCCGAATATTTCATCTGAAACCATTGATGGTGGTGTGTATCCAGAGTTAATTGAAAAAAATAATATTCAGGGTGTACCAACGGTGTTCCTGAATGGCGAAGTATTTGCGAATGGTAAAGTGGATACTGCACAGTTAATTGACAAGTTAATGCAGAAGTATCCTGATATTACAAAAGCAGCTAAACAGGAGGAGTTGCCATTGCAGGATGTGACAGTCATCGGCGGTGGACCGGCTGGAGTCTCTGCAGCGATATATGCAGCACGTAAAGGCTTAAAAGTTACCATGATCGCAGATCGTTTTGGCGGGCAGGTTAAAGACACTATGGGAATAGAAAACTTAATTTCTGTCAGCAAGACAACCGGTCCTGAACTGGCGGGTGCTTTGCAGACGCATATGAATGAATATGACATCACCATGAAAGAACACTTTCGAGTTGAGAAAGTTGAAAAAGGTGAGATTAAAACGCTACATCTTTCTTCCGGTGAAAAAATAAAAACCAGGACATTGATCGTAGCGACCGGTGCAAAATGGCGCGAGCTGGGTGTGCCCGGTGAGAAAGAGAACATTGGTAACGGTGTTGCTTACTGCCCACATTGTGATGGTCCTTTCTACAAAGGAAAAGATGTTGCGGTGGTTGGTGGGGGTAATTCGGGTATCGAAGCGGCACTGGATCTTGCGGGCATTGTGAAGTCAGTAACCGTGTTTGAATTTTTACCTGAGTTAAAAGCCGATCAGGTTTTAGTTGATCAGGCGAATGCACGTAACAATATTACGATTGTAAAAAATGTTGCTACTAAACAGATTGTTGCTGAAAACGGTAAGGTGACAGCGATTGAATATCAGCATCGTAAAACAGATGAAGTTTTACGCAAAGATCTGTCCGGTGTATTCGTGCAGATTGGTTTAGTGCCTAACAGTCACTTTATGCAAGGCGTGATTGAACTTAGCCAGTATGGAGAAATTGAAATTGATGAACGCGGTCAAACCAGTGAAGAAGGCATCTTTGCCTGTGGTGATGTTACAACCGTTCCCTATAAGCAAATTGTAATTGCCATGGGCGAAGGCGCTAAGGCATCTTTGGCAGCTTTTGATTATTTATTAATGAATTCAGTCAATGAGGAAAAGGCTGCCTAGTTTATATGAAAATAATCGGAAGAATGATAATCTGAATATAGATGTGAGTGATGATAGTAAAAGCTGTAGATGGAATTAACCTTCAATTCCTTTTGCAGCTTTTCCCCTTCATCAATATTTTTATGCAACTTAAACATATTAACTTAATTTTTAATTGAGGTTATTTATGAAAAAGAATTTTACTTTAAATCTTATATTAACTGCATTCATATCCAGTATGGGAATTGTTGCACATGCAGCGGATGTGGTGAATGACAATAGTATTGGTATGGAGTTATCACGCGATATTGCCAACGAAACTATTCAAGCCTGTCGCAAAGATGGATACCATGTGAGTGCTGTAGTGGTTGATCGTCATGGTCTGGTTCGTGCCGCTTTGCGTGATGACCTTGCATCCCGTTTTACGCTGGAAATTGCCGAGCGTAAGGCGAATATGACGGTTATGGCCTGGACAGATAGTGGTCAATTTAAACAGGCCCGTGCAGATATCCAACAGGAGCTGAATCACATTGAAGGATTGATTGTAATGGAAGGCGGTATCAAGATTGTATCTGGTGGCTATAATGTGGGTGCGGTTGGTGTGAGTGGTGCGCCGGGTGGTGATAAAGATGCGGCCTGTGCTAAAAAAGCATTAGAAGCATTAAATGAGCGCATAGAATTTGCAATTGAGTAGTTGGAAAAAATAATTAAAGGTGTTGGAGGGATTAAACTATTCCCTCCAACATTATTTACAGATTTCAGCTTATAACTTAGTGTCCGCCTGTACAAAACATTAAGTTTTTAAGCGCTAACCGACTTTTGAATAAGCGGAATCAACGGTTCAGGCAAAACAATATTTCCAGACAGTGCAAACGCATGTGCATCATCGGACATTTTCTTCCATGTCTTACGAATAATATCAATCCATTTGTCTTCATCATATTCCGGGTGCTTTTCCGCAAAGGCCAGCATGTAATGTTCTATAAACACGAGGCTTGCAATATCTTCCAGTAACTGAGTATCCGCATTCGCCTTAATCGCGCGTTTACCTACCGCCATTCTGACTCGCTCAAGGGCTACTTCATCGTAACCGGCTTCAGCCATTAACGAAGCTACCTGTTCTGCGTGAAATTTGTACAAGGCTGTTCGCCACTGATGATAGCCTTTACGGTTCATTGGGTATTCACTGCGTGGTGATTTCCAGCGTTCGATATGTTGCCCACGAATGGCCAGTTTGGCTACATCATCAGACTCAGGCTTGTAGCGCTCAAGCATGTCTGACATACGAGTTGCATACAGGCTCTCTTTTGGCCATTCTTTACCATCGGCTGTTTCAATATTCGGGTCTTCACTATTGGCGGCGTCAATCAGGGATACTGCTTTTTCGTACGATGCTTGAGGCATTGGCTTCTCTAAAGTAAATGATATTAAGTATTCAATAGTAACAAAGGCTTAAGTGTATTTTAAGCCTCTTTAAAATAGCGAAGCTAACAGTGGATTAACTATGGAAATAGACGCACCAAGTCATCTATAGTTAGCCTATTACTTATTTAAACTTTTCCAGAGGTGATTATGTCGGCGGCCAAGCAATGGTATTTAGATATAAATAATGATATCAAAGGCCCTTATACTGCCACGCAGATTAAGAAGGCCCTGAGAGATGGCAAGCTGACTGAAAAGACCATGGCCTTTAAAAAGGGTAATCAGCGCTGGGATCCTATTCTACATATTCCCGAGCTCAGGCTTACTCAGGCCAAAATTTCATCACCCAAACCTACCTATCATTTTGATCAGTTAGCCCATGATATTGATTTTGATATACAGGGTGATGAATCTCAGTTTGTGGAAATAGAACTAGACCCGAATGAGTCTGTTGTCGCCGAAGCCGGTTCAATGATGCATATGGAGGCCGGTATTGAAATGGAGACAATTTTCGGTGATGGCTCTGAGACTGAGAAGAGTGGGGTGGTCGGGACTTTGCTGGGTGCAGGTAAACGCCTGTTAACCGGTGAAAGTTTGTTTATGACGGTATTTACCAACCATGCTCATAATAAACGGCGTGTGGCATTTGCATCGCCTTACCCGGGTAAAATTATCCCGATGAATCTGGCTGAATTTAATGGCCGTATGATCTGCCAGAAAGATGCCTTTTTATGTGCGGCTAAAGGCATATCTGTGGGAATAGAGTTCCAGAAAAAAATTGGCGTCGGTCTGTTCGGTATGGAAGGTTTTATTATGCAAAAGCTCGAGGGTGATGGTCTGGCCTTTGTTCACGCTGGTGGAACCATAGTTAATCGAACGCTGGCGGCTGGTGAGCTAATAAAAGTCGATACGGGTTGTATCGTGGCACTAGAGAGCTCAGTAGACTATGACATTCAATACGTTGGAAATATCAAAAGTAGTTTATTTGGCGGCGAAGGATTTTTTTATGCCACGCTTACTGGGCCCGGAGATATCTGGCTACAGTCAATGCCTTTGAGTCGTTTGGCCGCGCGCATATATAAAGCCGCACCACAGACAGGCGGCTCAAAGAAAGGTGAGGGATCGTTATTAGGAACTTTGGGTGATATTGGTGATCTATTAGACCGGTAGCAAGCATAGGAATTAATCTCGCTGGTAATTAATGTGTTTAGATGTAAGCGTAATTATTCACTCTCGTTACATACCACTTGATTATTAATTAAATAATTCTGATAACCACATTACTAATGATAGAAAGCGTTTACGGTTAAAGTTGGTAATATTCAAAATTTTCATATAAGCAGGCATAATGTGCCATATCAATAGGAAGTAAGTTTGATCCCAGAAAAATATACCCGCTACGTATTTGCATTTTTCATGGCATTGTTCATGTCCTGCTTTATGTCATTTGTCATTAGTGTTTTCAATGTTGGCCTGGTTGATGAAATAATTGCTATATGGCTCAAGGCATGGAGTTTTGCCTTTGCCGTGGCATTTCCTGTCGTTATCCTTGTATCACCAATAGTTCATAAGTTGGTGCGGTTGCTAATTGATAGTAAAGAACAAATTTAATAATAAGCATTTCTAGAGGGTCGATCCTAAACTCTGATCTTGCCTCAGAAATAATATTTGGTGGTTAAGTTAAAGATATGGATGAAAAAAAGTTATCAATTTTTGAGCGTTATTTGACTGTTTGGGTGCTGCTTTGTATCACTGCCGGTATTCTTTTAGGGAAAACAGCCCCCGGTGTTGCGACGACACTGAATGATTTTTCTATTTATCAGGTATCTATTCCTATAGCTGTCTGTCTGTTTTTCATGATGTACCCGATCATGGTGAAAATAGATTTCGCACAGGTACTCAAATCTGCAAAGACCCCAAAGCCAGTAATGCTTACACTGTTTATAAACTGGTTAATTAAACCATTTAGTATGTTTGCAATATCGTATCTTTTTTTGGGGTATCTGTTTAAAGATTTATTGCCGGGTACAGAAATCCTTGCTAATGGCGAAGAAGTAGAGTTGTGGCGAAGTTATATTGCAGGCACTATTTTACTGGGGATAGCACCATGTACAGCAATGGTTTTGATGTGGGGCCACTTATCAAAGGGCAATGATGGCTTAACACTGGTTATGGTTGCCATCAACTCAATCATGATGCTGTTTCTATATGGCCCTTTGGGTGGCTTATTACTCAATGTTAATTCTATGCCCGTGCCCTGGCAGACTATGTTGTTATCCGTTTCAGTTTATGTCGCACTACCTTTGGTGACCGGGTACTTCTCAAGAAAGCTAATTATTCAATACAAGGGTATGGATTGGTTCAATGAAAAGTTTATACGCTGGCTAACACCTGTCAGCATTGTGGCTTTATTGCTGACACTGGTGCTTCTATTTTCATTTAAAGGCGATGTTATTGTTTCTAATCCGCTGACAATTTTGTGGATTGCAATTCCATTGCTGATTCAAACGGTATTTATTTTTTCTCTTGGGTATTTTGTGTTTTCAAGATGGCTAAAGCTCTCTTACCAGGATGCGGCGCCGGTATCGTTAATTGGTGCCTCTAATCATTTTGAGGTTGCCATTGCCACGGCTGTTATCTTATTTGGTTTGTCTTCTGGCGCTGCACTAGCAACCGTTGTCGGTGTTTTAATCGAAGTTCCTTTGATGTTAATGCTGGTTTCATTGTGCAGGAGAACATCATATATGTTTGATAGTAACAAGCAGATATAA
>Ga0316204_10008047_pt1 | contig 14951 bp, 17 predicted proteins | sample 6monrhotite_MG_2_FD_205661 | JGI IMG/M metagenome (GOLD analysis project Ga0316204, IMG submission 205661) | Microbial mat bacterial communities from mineral coupon in-situ incubated in ocean water Damariscotta River, Maine, United States -... | ecosystem: Environmental > Aquatic > Marine >...
CACCATACTTTGCAATATATTCAGACTCATTATTTTGAACGATCGCTTCATTCTCTGAGTGAATTGCGATTAAGGATTTATATGAAGAAAAAAGCCTCTCCATCATCTCAGGATCATCGCCTAAAAGGTTTCCTGCCTTTGTAAAGTACAATCCATCATCAGACAAGCCACAACATTCAGGAGTACCATGTTGGATTATTTCATCAATATTCTCATTATTTACACCCATAAAAAATGAGTAGTTAGCATGAGAGTTTTGCTCAGCGATGCTAAATTTCTTTGCGAGAATTTCTTCTGACAATACATTAGGTAGTGTATTTGGCATTTCCATGTATGATGTAACACCACCGGAAATCGCAGCTTTGGATTCGGAGTAAATATCACCTTTATGTGTAAATCCAGGCTCTCTAAAATGAACTTGTGCATCAATCACTCCCGGCAGCAGGTGCTTACCTTTTCCATCAATCGTATTGTATTCTGGCAAAATGGGTATAGCACCTATTCTAGAAATAAATCCATCTTCAATTAGCAGGTCTGCTATAAAGGTCTGTCCCTGATCAACAATGCTGGAGTTTTTTATAAGTGTTGGTTGTTTCATTATTGTTCTATAAGTCACACTTATGTATTAGTGGCCAATTCCAATTAGTTCGATAGACCCCCAACATTCAATTAAATATATTCTATAGTTTTCTAGTGTCTAAACCGCTAATTCGAATATTCCAAAACCCCATGGAACTTACTCTCGTCAACATTAGTGTGAATTGAAAGTGTAATGTCAACGGAGTTATTGCTGGTCAATAAATCTTCAAAGAATTTTTCAACTTGGGCCTTTTTCTCATAAAGTGCCTTAAGTTTTTGATCTCTTTTTTCGGTTGAGACGGTATGGTCTCGTTCCCATTCGGATCTGTATTGAAATTTTTGTTTTTTGATTTGGTTGTTGATCAGGCTTAAGATTATTTCTTTTGATTGATTCTTTTCAATACCCGATTCTTCAATAATCACTTCATTTAAATTCATATCATATATTTAACAGGATGTAACTCTTTCCCGGTGTCACTAACTTTTTACTACCAAGATTTAACAACAGTTATTTAATTCACTATTATTCTTCATATTGGCTAAGAGTAAATTTCGTAAGATTAATGCATTAATTTTTATTTATATTTGTAATCACTTCCATAACATGTATTTATGAATTACACTTTAAATCAGCTTAGAATCTTCTTAAAGGTGGTTGAAAATAAGAGTGTCACAAAGGCCTCTAAAGAGCTGTTTATGACACAGCCAGCGGTGTCCATTCAGCTTAAGAATTTTCAGGAACAATTTGATGTTCGGTTAACCGAAGTCATAGGAAGAACTCTTCATGTTACAGAATTTGGGTTAGAAATAGCCATTATTGCAGAGAGGGTGTTTACAGAAATGGAAGAGTTGAAGTACAAGACCAAAGAATATGAAGGAATCCTCGCAGGACGATTGAAAATATCTTCAGCTTCTACGGGTAAGTATCTCATACCATTTTTCTTGTCGCAATTTTTGGAGAATTATAGTGGGATTGACTTGTTACTAGATGTTACGAATAAGTCAAGAGTGTTAGAAAGTTTAAGAAACAATGAGATTGACTTTGCGATAGTCTCGGTGCTGCCCAATGATCTGGATCTTGACCAAGAAGTATTATTAGAAAACAAACTCTTTTTGGTTGGCTCAAATGCAAATTGGCAAAAGAAGAAAACTTTAATATTTAGAGAGGAAGGATCAGCGACCAGGCAGGCAATGGAGCGCTATTTTAAAAAGAGTAGTTCTGCTGCTCGCAAGAAGATTGAATTAACGTCAAATGAGGCCGTTAAGCAAGCCGTTATAGCTGGGTTGGGGCATTCGATTCTTCCATTAATTGGTATTAAAAACGAAATTATGGAGGGTTCTTTAAAGATTATAAAAAAGCCAGGTCTTCCTTTAAGTACCGATTGGAGGTTAATCTGGTTAAAGAGTAAAAAACTATCTCCTGTTGCTAAAGCTTACTTGGAGTTTGTCAGAAGTGAAAAAACGGCAATTCTTAACAAGCATTTCAGATGGTACGAAGGGTTCAGCTAGTTCGTGATTCCCTATCGCCATGTATTCGGTTAGGTTAAATGTCCTAATATTCATAGAGGTAATTAGAATCAGAGTTGCCGAATATGGCAAATTCATTGAGCGTAGCTTAGTAAATATCGCACCAATCCGAGATGGAATATCTCAATTATTTATAGCGAATTGAAAACAACAATTCCCAGTATTTCGACTAAAATGGCTAATCCTAGATAAAGAACGTACCGAGTAGAAAAACCGATCATTATAAAAACCTGATATACCACAAGTGGAAAAGTCAAGATCGCTACTTCAATTGGATGATGCATAAGTCCTTGCGCTATTGCCGCAGTTATAGTAATAGCTATTAGAAAGGATAATATTATTATCGCACGAACTCTTTTTGTTTCATATTCACCAAAGATTCTGGTTAAGAATTGATCGGGCTTTTTGTTATCTTTATTTATCGGTTCCATTTACGTCTATTTAGGTTTAAATTTCTACCCATTTATGATTCCAAGTACCTTGTGGAAATATTTTGATTAAGGTTAAAAAATAATTATCGGTGTTTGAGAATGGTACAAAACTTCTTGAGCCACTCCTTTTTCCAATAATCGTTCAATAATATTCCGTTTCCTGGTTACAATTGCCAGAAGATCCGATTCCGACTCAAGTAGGGCTGAATTAATCCCTTCCATTACATTGTCCGAATAACGTAAGTCAAAATTTAGTTTAGAATAGGTAGCTGCCTTAGTCACTTTACTTTTGAATTTTAAGAATCGATTCAATTCATTTGAATCATCTATTTTCCCCTTCGACAGTACATGTGTGATATTAATTTGCCCATTGTAATAATCTGCTATTTTCATAAGCAAATTTAAATTTGCAATGTCTGATTCTTCGTAGTTGAAGGCAAAAGTTATTTTTTTTAAGCCTCGCCAAGGCTCTTTCTCTGGCACAACTAGCATTGGTGAGGATGTGTTCCTCAATACTTTGGCCGTAACACTTCCCATTAGTTTGTTTTCTAAGGTAGAAGCTCCTGTGGTACCCATGACTACTAACATGGGATCTCGATCTAGAATAAATTTTGGCAGTAGCTTCTGAATATCTCCTTTAACAAGGTAGGTTTCAACAAGAACTCCTCGTTTACAAGCAAAATTCCACATCGCAAGAAATTGCTTTTTCGACTGCTTTTCTAAATGCTCCAGTTTTTTATTTATTATCTCTTGATTCCCTGTTGAGACTATAGCTTCGTTTAATTCAATCGAATGAATGATTATAAGCTTACTTTTGATCGCTTTAGCCATATTCACAGCATATAGAAGCGCATTGTTCGAGCTTTTGGAAAAGTCGGTTGGGTAAATTATAGTGTTATTCATTTATTGGCTGTTGTTATAAGGAAACATAACTTCGATTAATTCAAATAATTCGAAATCGATGTTTAAATGTTTAAATGTTTAATGGCTCCAGCATACTCAAACCGTTCAGCTAGCCCTCCGGTAAAGTCAAAGGATAATACTACCACTTCAATTTCAGGAAAACTGGATTTCAATTGCCGAACCTTTTGGACATCTTCTTTATCGGATATTGGAAATGCAATCAGAAGAAAATCTGGAGAGTTTCCTCTCAAATACTCGACACAATAATCATAACTGGCACATCCCCCAAGAACCTTAATTTGCTTAGCTTCTGTACTTAAGAACTGGGTCAATGAAAGTCGATAATTTTCATTTGGATAACATATAAAAACGCTTTTCATCATTTTGTTCCATTTTAAAAGTTCATCTCTTGGGTTTGACACATTTCTTAATCATACTCAATGATCGATGTTTTACAATAACTCATTGTATAATTTGCCCAAACTGAACTTCTCCAGTTTCAACCATATACATTGCACTGACCATTCCTATTTTTTCCTATTCAACACTTCAGAAAGAACTGAACTATTCGTTTTTACCTTCCGCAACGCAAGCCGTACATTTTTATGGGCAACTTTTTGTACAAATTCTTTATTATCGGAGCTCCGTTGGCCCGCATGTATGGTGGTATCAAATGCGGGTCTGATTTGGCTCAACAAATTATTTAAATGCCCAAGCTTCAAGTGCTCCAAGGCCATTTGAATTGTTGTTGTCTGTTGGCTTAATTTTGTGGCAGCTTTCATTGAAATCGTCTTATTTCATTGTTTCAAATAACTAAGACCTTTAGCGTAAAACCCCTAAGTGATATGAAGCTTCTATTGCTGATCGTTGGTTTTTAGCCAATTCAGTGGTCATTTTTAACTTAGACTTTATAAAAGCCAGCTCTCTTTGATTAATTAAAAACAGGGAGCTTTCACCAAGGTTAAACAGTTCATTTTCTCCAGATAGTAAAAGTTCATAATTATCGGTCACTGCTTGTTGTCGATCGTATTGGTTAGAACTAAGCTCCCATTTGTTAAATGCTTGCTGGATCTTCACATTTAACTGCATGCTTTTATCGATCAGCTTAAATTTGGTTTGTTCGCTCTTAATTTGAGTCAATGCTAGTTGGCCTCTTGCATTTCTTAAGAATAGAGGAATTGATAAATCAACTCCCCAGCTAAAGTTTTGTGATGAAAAGTCTGCGCCAGGAGAAACAAGGGGTCTATACTTTAGATCTAGTTTAGGTTTAAGCTGCTCCCTCTTGAACCTTATCTCTTGTGTAATCATCAATAGATCAAATTTTTGAACTTTAATAGAAGGGTGATTTGCCAGCATAGAATCCTTGTTGATTCTGAACTCGGGGCTTGGAGTTGAGCATTCAACAAGTTCTATGCTAACAGGGCTTGCCGAATCTTTTAATTCAACAGGAATTATTCCATCCAACCAAAGATATTGGGCAAGTTGAACTCGAGTATTCTTCAGGTTCACTTGTCCTTGAGCATATTGTATTTGTCTATTTTGAAGTTGAATGTTCGCTTCTACGGTATCTATGGCCGATCTATCGCCTAAGTCTGAACTTGCCTTCACAGCATTGAACCTATCTCTGCTGGCCTTTACCGCATCATCAAATATTTTCAGGTTGTTCCAAGCTTCAAACCAATTCCAATACGCATAACCAGCCTTGAGGAGCAGCTCATTTCTCATTAACGCTTGGGTAGCTTTGGTGCTCTCTTTGTATATTTTAGCTTTTGAAAGTTCATTTCTACGCTTATCAATTATCAACCCTTTACCAACCGGGACAGATATACCACCAAATAATAGTCCTGCGTTATTGGTGGCTGAATTTGGACTTACATAATTACCAATGTTGCGATCGTATCCAGACTCTACTTCGATACCAAACCAGGTGGGTATTTGAATAACGGATGTTAGCTCGCTGTAATATTGATCTTCACCGAAATATTTTTCCCTAATTGAGGAAACCAAGTTCGGATCAAAAGCACCTTTTGCTTGCATTACAAAGGCATCTCCTAATTCAATTTCAAGGTCACTTTGCTTTACCAAAGGGTGGTGAGATTTAACCTGCCCAATAAATTGTTCAAACGTCATGGTTTGTCCAAAAACGTTGGCTAGCTGGCACATTAACAAGATGATAACTGAAATGCGAATAGCCATGCCTATTTAGTTTTAGTTTGATAAAAGTCCGGCGGGAATCCGTTAAAATTTCTCCACAGTTCGTACCAGATCGGAACGTTTTTAAGAAGCAGCAGGCTTGATGTTCCTCCCCCTACTCTTAACGCTTCTGGCCACTCATGTTCTAGCTTGTCAGGCTGAACCAGTACTCTGTATTGACCATTATCACTTATGAAGTTGTCGATCGCATATACTCTTCCTGAATAGGTTCCCTGGCTAATATTTGGCCATCCGGAAAAGACAATTGCTGGCCAACCATCGAATTGAATGTTAACTTGTTCTCCTTTTTTAACTAAGGGAAGATTAACGGGGTCGACATACATTTCAACGGCCAATTCATAATCTGCCGGCATAATGCTAACGATTTCAGTTCCTTCTTTGATTATTTCACCGATTCCGAATTGAAATGCTTTGGTGATATAGCCATCTTGAGAAGCAGTGATGTAGTACAGTCCAGATCTTACCGAATAATTCATGTAAGAATTTTTAAGCTTAGTCACTTTCACATGAGCATTATACATGTTCGACATAGCCGTAAACTTTTCAGATTCTGACTTCGCTATTTTATCTCGAAACTGTGCTTGAACCGATGAAAGTTCAACTTTGGCATTAATCAACTCATTTTGCGAGATTAACAATTTGTTTTCTGAATCAACGGCCTCTGCACTTGCTTTTTGCATCTTTAATCTTCTATTCTCCAAGATTGTAAGAGACTTCAACCCTTGATTGTGTAATTCAACCATTCGATCAAACTGTTTTTTCGCCACTTGATAGTTTAGTTGTTTAGCTTGAAAGGTGGTGGAGTCTGTGGTAATTTTTAGTTTGGCCTGGCGATACATATTTCTTGCCTGCTGCGCTTTTAGTTTACTGGTTTCAAGTAAGGCCTCAATCTGATTTTCAAGAGCTCCAACTTTATCTTCGTATGAATTTGCGCTTTGCTCATTTGATTTAAGCTGTTCATCAGTTCTTTGCAAAAGGTCTGGGTCAAAATATTTGTCTTTTATTTCAGAAATGAACAAAATTGTGTCCCCTTTAGATACAAAATCCCCTTCCATAACAAACCATTCTTCTATTCGACCACCTATTACTGAATGGACAGTTTGTGGACGTTGATTAGGCTTCAGCGTTGTAACGACACCTGCAGATCTAATGTTTTGAGTCCACGGAAGAAAAAGTGAAATTAGAAATACCGCGCCCAACAAATAAACGAGTCGCATAAAGACTTTTCCTGAACGTTTCTTTTCTACTTTTTTCAATGATTCGTAGGCATTTTGATCCAGCCGGTCATCGATGCTATTTGGTGATATATTAAGCATGATTGTTTCCTTTCGATTTGTTTAACCTACTCATCCCTTCATAACTGTCACTACTTTCTATCCGCCCATTTTCAATCCATGCCAAGCGATCACATTTGTTTGCTAAGTATTGGGAATTAGAAATTGCTACCATGGTCCAGTTGTTCTCTTTCCCTGTCAAAAATTCTATGATCTGATTCCTTTCAATTTCATTTATATGGTCAAATGCGTCTTCTAAAAGCAAAAGCCTAGGTTTATCTACAATACTTCTGGCAAGAAGAAGCTTGGCCCTGATTCCAGAGGAAAGTCGATTATTTGTTCCCAATTCAGTGTTATAACCATTGGGCTGAGTTTCTATGAATCGTTGTAGCCCAAGGTTTTTAACAGCCCATCGGACATTTTCAAAAGTTGCTGCTTTACGCCCCATAGTTATGTTCTCTAAAATTGTTCCGTCAAACACTTTTTCATGGGTTAAGCAATCGCCGATGGTAGACCTTAAGGATTCGGGACGAATATTTCCCATCGGAAGATCGTCATAAATCACCGCTCCTTCTAACGGCTCATATAGTCCTGCCAGTAGGTACAGCAAGGTACTTTTACCGGATTCGTTCGCACCAGTAATAAACCATTTCTCCCCCGCCTTTATTGATAAATTAAGGTTATTAAGTAAATGGTCGTTTTTATCGGGATAGTCAAACGTTACATTTTGAAGTCTCACATTCAACCCTAAATTTGATTCCCCATTTCTAAAATCAACACCTTCGGTTGGCTCAAGCTCTAAGTCCGTGACTTGACCTATTTTCTCTAACGATGTTAATATATCATATATGGTATCCAAACTCATTACAAGTTTTTCCACCGCAGAGATTATCAATAAAATTATGATCTCGGCAGCTACAAATTGACCAATATTCATGAACTGCTCCATAACTAAAACGCTACCTATTACAAGTAACCCTGCTGCAACGAGCACTTTAAAAACCACTAGTAAACTATACTGATTAAGCAATACTTTAAAGTGATTTTCTCTAGAGTTTACATAACTTTCAACCAGAACATCAGTTTTTTCAAGTGGAAGCGTTGTTTTGCCAGCTAATTTGAAAACAGTACTTGTTCTTGCTAGTTCCTCTAACCAATTCGCAACTCTGTATTTATCTTCGGACTCTTCGAGGCTTGTTGCCAAACCTCTTTTAACAGTGAAACGAAATATGGCAAATGCCATGATCACCAAAATTATACTAAAGGCAATGAAAAATGGATGGTATAGGGACAATAATATCAATCCAAATAAAACATGAAGCAGAGCCGTTGTAAAGTCAATTAGAACCTTGGCCAGTCCCTTTTGAACAGAGACCACATCAAAAAAGCGATTCATAAGCTCAGGCGCGTAGTGTTTATACAATTCCTCCATTTTAATTTTAGGAAGTCTGTAAGTAAATTCAAAGGCAGCGCGTGCAAATATTTTCTGCTGTAAATTCTCGGTGATTCTTAATTGAAATATTTGAAATAGTCCAGTTAAAAAGACACCTATAACAACAAATATCACTAGTATTACCCAGGAAGCGTTGATTTTACCTCCTTGAATTATGTTGATTATTGCTTGAATCCCAAGGGGCAAGGACATGATTAGAATGCCGCTAAATACTGAGTAGATATATACATTCCTGATCTCCTTTTTATCAGGTTTTAATAGCAGGGCGAACCTTTGCAATGGAGTATGAGTTTTCATTAAAATGGTGTTTAGTTCGATGTTCGACCGAAGTCGGTTGGAAAAAATAATATTCGACTAAACCAAATCTGGAGGGGGTGTTGGAACTTGTTGAAAAGAACCTTGAATTAACTGGTTAATTATACAGGACTCAAATAGTGAGAGTTCAAACTCACTACCAAGTTTACGTGAATTTAGATTGATTACTTTAATGTATTCAGCAATTCGAGGTTCATCGTCTTGATTTTTCTCATCAAAATCAATCTCTACAATTTCAGTAAGATCAAGTTCAACTGAATCACGAGAGTTAAGTACAAGAGAGGAAAAAAGGCTTAACATCACCGTCAACATAATAAGTTTTGATGTTCCTAAAACGATATTTTTTACAAAACTACGCATCCGAGATTGCTTTAAACACTGTTTGTTGGTAGAATATCGTAATCGAGTCTTCTCCTTCCACTAAGTCCGTCAATCGAGGCAAATGATCCGCAAAAAAACGTTGATGGTGAGCACCCTCTATTACAGTTGAAACTAACATGTGAGGGTATTTAAAATTAGGATTTATTTCAAATATAATGTCACTAACTCTTTGCACAATATCTTTGTATTGCAAAAAGAAGCCTTTTTCATTTTCTATGTCTACTTTCTTATTTAGATAGATTTTTGATGACTCGGATATTACGATTCGATTCAATTTTACTTCGTTAATCTGAGAAAAATTTGTGTCTTCTTCAATCTTTTCGGTAAGTACTCTTATAGATCTTTTTAGTCTCTCAACAGGATCATCAATATTGATGGTTGATACTACTAGTCGATATTCCTGCCACCCCCAATACCACAGGACCAAATACACAAGTAAATGATGCTTATTTTCAAAATACCTATACACAGAAGCTTCAGTTGATCCAATGGCTTTTGCTAATTTCTTAAAATTGAAATCCTCAAACCCAATTTGGTCAATAAGATCAATACTTCCTTTGACAATTTTCTGACCTAGATCAGATGTGTCAGGACGTTTGAGGTAAACATTTTCGTTTACCTCGATGCTGATTTTATTTTGAAGCCTGTGCATTGGTTTTGCTAAGTTTAGAGCAAATATAATAGTATTACTATCACAAAGCAAGGAATACTTACTTTTTGTTGGTAATCCTTAGTTTTCTCTAAAGTCATTACATATATTTGCCATCAAGTACAACCAGTTTTAATGTTGAACTAAAGCAGATTAGAATGGAAAAATTAGTAACTCAAGACTTTAAACTCGGTATAATAGCTGGTGGGCAGCTAGGTAAGATGTTGGTATTAGCAGCTAACAATTTAGACATTAAAACTCATGTATTAGATCCTTCAAAAATCTGCCCAGCACATGGGGTCTGTACAGAACTTGTTAGAGGAGACTATACTCAGTTTGATGATGTCCTTAAATTTGGCAGGACCGTTGATATGATCACTTTAGAGATAGAGAATGTAAATGTAGAAGCACTCAAACAACTAAAGAGTGAAGGCAAGAATGTTTACCCGGACCCTGAAATATTAGCAACAATCCAAGATAAAGGTCTACAGAACCAGTTTCTTGATGAACATAAGTTTCCTACTTCGCCATTCGCTCTTTATAACTCTACCAGAGAAATAGAAAATGCACTTACCAGAGGTTCCATCTCTTTACCTTTCATCTTAAAGACTAGGCATTCAGGTTATGACGGCAAAGGTGTGGCCCTTATCAAGTCTAGGAAAGATTTGATCAAACTACCTTCAACCCAATTAGTAGTGGAAGAAATAATTTCTATTAAAAAGGAACTCTCCATAATCATCGCTAGAAATACTTCCAAGGTTGTCAAAACCTATCCGCCGGTTGAAATGGCCTTTAATGCTCAGGCCAATCTGGTGGAGCAAATAATTTGCCCTGCTAAATTATCTAAAAATTTGAGAATTGAAGCATCCGCACTTGCCCTGTCAATAATTGCCAAACTAGATTACGTGGGTATTATGGCCGTTGAGATGTTTTTGGATCATGACGACAAACTTTGGATTAATGAATTAGCGCCACGAACACACAACAGTGGCCATCATACCATCGAGAGTTCGATAACTTCTCAGTACGAACAGCAGCTTCGCGCAATATTGAATTTGCCACTGGGCAGCACACAATTGAAACTTCCTGCGGTTATGATTAATATCCTTGGAGGACAAGGCCATTCGGGGGAGGTGAAGTACCAAGGGCTTACTAAAAGCATGGCAATAGAAGGAGTTAAAATTCATATTTACGGTAAAAAGGAGACTAGACCATTTAGGAAAATGGGACATGTAACTGTACTGGACAGCACAATAGACAATGCAATGTCCAAAGCAAAAAAGGTAAACGAACTGATAAAAGTAACGTCCAAATGAAAAAAATAGCAATACTAATGGGATCAGATTCAGATCTGCCAATAATGCAACATGCATCTGAAATTTTAACCCAATTCGGAGTGGACCATGAAATAACGGTGGTATCTGCTCATCGTACTCCAGATCGATTGTTTGAATATAGTAGGAGCGCCACATCTAAAGGTGTTGAGGTCATAATTGCCGGTGCTGGTGGCGCTGCGCATTTACCAGGGATGGTTGCAAGCTTAACCGGTGTACCTGTTATCGGTGTACCTATCAAGTCATCAAATTCCATTGATGGGTGGGACTCAGTCCTATCTATACTACAAATGCCTAGTGGTGTCCCAGTAGCAACTGTAGCTTTAAATGGAAGTAAGAATGCGGGATTGCTTGCAGTTCAGATATTGGCAGTGGCTGATCCCGAATTAAAGAATAAAGTAATTGTATACAAGGAGGAGATGCGAAAGCAGGTGATGGTCAAGGTTGAATCTATCACTAACAATAATCGCAGTTAAATTACAGAATAAAATGTTAGTAGAATCAGTTTTATTCTGATCACCAAGAGTCGGGACAAACTCGGGACTTTAATCTTATCTCGTAACCCAAGAATTCGGGACACCTACAACGGAATCGTACCGCCACTCTACTTTTCCCTAGAAATTTTCATTGACGAAAAATACCGGCAAATGGTAATCAGCACATTTCTCCGTCCCGACTTGATTCTTTAGAACACCTATTAAACCTAAATTGTTGAGTTTAACTCTTACACAATCTTAATGGTTAGCTACATTTGTGGTTGATCAAAGAGAATTTGTAAATACTATCCTGATCAGGCAAAGAAACCAACCCAATAGTGGACTCTCATTTAATTAATTTTTTGCCAGAAAAGCAGTTTACCTCCAAAATGTGAATTTTCTATTTCAAATGATTTTGGTATTTCATCTTGGGCGTACCAATAGGTTACTAATCTGGTTCCAACTGGAGTTTTGGCTAATTCACCCTTAACATATTTTGTGTATTTCAAATAATGCTCTTTAGAGCAGGTTATTTTTCCATCCATTTTTCTTGCAGGATAAAGATTTTCTTGGAAAGGATTGTATATATAAAATGCATCGTATTCGAGAAAATCTATGTGCACAATATTCGCGTGGAAGAATTCTGTGTTTAGTATTTCAAACCGTTTACAAATGGACTTAGATAATTTCACTAAAGTCTGTCTTTGTTCTACCCCAATGAAGTGACCATCTCCGGTTAAAGCACCAATTATGCAAAATTTACCAGCACCTGAACCAATGTCCAATACCCTCGTTTCTGCTAGGGTTACCAGGTAATCTGCAGCTAATCTTGAAACTTCAACAGGAGACCAATGTGCAAAGGTTAGTTTACGGACATTTGGAGGGTAAATCCGGTCAAATTCCAAATCTTCGATAGGAATATCCATTTTTATTAAGCTTATAGTAGACTCCATTTTTGTTGATTACTAGGCTTTAATATGAGCCATGGCCAGTAATTTTACTTTGTCTTTAAGTAGAATTAGTTTGTTATTAATCTGGATAAGCCCTTCATCTTTCATCCCTTTGAGGGACCTTCCTAAACTTTCTCTGGATGTGCCAATTAAGCTGGCCAGATCTTCCCTTGAGATGGAAATGCCGGCAGGGTCTCCATTTGGCAGCGTATATTTTTTTTCGAGCAGTAATAGAAACACTGCCAGGCGTATAGTTTGAGACTTTTGAGCCATAACGCCAATAATATTAGCTAGTGCTCCAAATTCGTGCCCCATATTATTGAGTAACGCTAAGTTAAGTTGGCTAACGTTTTTTCTTAGGTGTTCAAATTGGGCGATTGGGATAAATCGAATTGTACAGTCTTCCATTGTAACGGCAGAGTCTTCATATCGATCCCTGCCTAATGCAGCATGATACCCAAGTAAGTCACCTGACTTGTAGATGTAAAAAATTTGTTCCTGTCCGTCTAGTCCAGTTTTCGAGAGCTTAACTTTTCCACTATCAACGTAAAAAACTCCTGTTGGCACACCTCCTTCATAAAATAAATATTGACCCTTTATGAAAGTGATAACTTCCATTTGAGACTCGATGAGAATCCCTTCCATGGGCGATATATCTTTAAATAGGAAATCAGATTTAAAGTCGAATTTCTCGTAAAAATGAAGTTTCATCATGTAACAAAACTACATTTATTACATAACAAATGTTACATTTATGGTTTGATTAGTTACATTTATAACTCTAATGAGGCTTAACAATCATATCGCAAAATTTATCCTGAGGACCATAATGCTGATGGTGGCTTTGGTAATTGTATCTGAAGAAATATGTCTTCTTGATGGGCATGAGGATATTATTGCAGAAGTTGAGGACTGCGAAGACTTTGAGGATGTAAAGGAAGATAATGTTTTGCTGCATAGGATTAAACTCCTGCCATTATTATCATCGTATGTGGTTCTAAGGTCAGTTAATCAACAAAGAACAGATGCCGTTAATATTCAACCTAAAGGGGTGATTTTTATAACTCGAGTCCCAAAGTATATTGCTTTCAATTCCGCTAAAATTCCGAACAAGGAAGTCTAGTCGTTAGACTTACCGTAGGGCCTAAAATGCACCTACTTTCAATTTGTTAAATCGTCAGAGCAATATGCATTGTTTTGACCTTTCATTTTTTAAATTCAGAATTAATCATGTCAATATTTAAATTAGATTTTTCAAATCTTCGTGGAGATTTGTTTGGTGGACTCACCGCAGCAATAATTGCATTACCAATGGGGCTTGCGTTTGGCGTGCAATCTCAGATGGGAGCTGAGGCTGGAATATATACAGCCGTTATATTATCATTCTTTGCTGCTTTTATTGGCGGGACTTCAACACTTATTAGCGATCCTACTGGCCCAATGACGGTTGTTGCGGCTACAGTAGTTACTTCGGGAATTGTTCTATATGGTGACTTGGAGAACTCCTTACCGATTATCCTCGGAACATTTGCATTAGCAGGTATAATTCAAATTGTATTTGGATTTTTAAAAATAGCGAAGTATGTGAAATTCATGCCTTACCCTGTCATTTCAGGATTTATGACTGGTATCGGGGTAATAATAATTTTGCTGCAAATATTTCCACTTCTAGGTGCTGAATCGCCAAAAGGAATTATTAATATCATATCTACAGTTCATATTCCTATTCAAAAGGGTGATTGGACTTCCCTATTATTAGGCCTAGCAACTATCATAATCATTTATGTTCTGCCATTAATTTCTAAAAAACTTCCTGTAATCCTCATCGCTTTGATAGGTACAACGCTGGCCTCATATCTATTCAATTTTAACACGCCAACTATTGGTCATATTGCCTCAGGAATACCAGATTTTAAGGCAGTAGCTTTTATGTCATTAAAATGGTCAGATTTAAGTTTAATGATTGGCCCTGCGATTATTTTAGCTTCTCTAGGCGCAATTGATACTTTGTTAACATCGGTTGTAGCTGATAACTTAACAAAAACACGACATAATGGAAGTAGGGAGTTGATGGGCCAAGGACTGGGAAACTTGGTGACATCATTATTTGGAGGAATACCAGGAGCAGGGGCAACTATGGGTACGGTGACCAATATTAATTCTGGGGCGAAAACTAAGTTATCTGGTATTTCAAAAGCGATTTTTCTTTTAGGCCCAGTGGAAGGGTAGCTGTCATAGAGTGCCATCCAGGTTATAACCAACTGATTTTCAGACTAAATATATCACCTTAATATTCAGGTGAAGAGCTAGTATTTCGACTTTATACATCGCGGGAAAACATCTTGTCAAAATTCAGCACATCCAATTTTGAGAATATTATGGACGAATAAAGACAAGATTTAATTCAAGTTTTTCCAACCCTTCGTATTTTAGATACATATTACCACTATAGCACTAGTCATGAA
>Ga0316204_10008048_pt1 | contig 14949 bp, 22 predicted proteins | sample 6monrhotite_MG_2_FD_205661 | JGI IMG/M metagenome (GOLD analysis project Ga0316204, IMG submission 205661) | Microbial mat bacterial communities from mineral coupon in-situ incubated in ocean water Damariscotta River, Maine, United States -... | ecosystem: Environmental > Aquatic > Marine >...
AGTAACCTCATTCGCTTTTCCTAATCCATAACCAACAATTCCGTTTTCATTTCCTACAACAACAATTGCAGAAAAACTAAAATGTCTTCCCCCTTTGGTTACTTTAGTTACACGCTGAATTCCAACTAATTTATCTTTTAGTTCGATTTCGCTCGACTTAACTCTTTTTGTGTTTGCGTTAGCCATAATCTAATTTTCTTTTCTCTTTCTAAATTAAAAGTTCAATCCACCTTCTCTAGCTGCATCTGCGATAGCTTTAACTCTACCATGATACAAGTAACCATTCCGATCAAAACTTACTGAAGTTATCCCTTCTTTCTGTGCTTTTTCAGCTACTAATTTCCCAACCAATGTTGCTTGTTCAATTTTTGCAACTTTCTTAGATGCTACATCTTTTTCTCTTGAAGAAGCTGATAAAATCGTTTTTCCAGTAGTATCATCTATTAATTGAGCATAGATTTCTTTGTTACTTCTGAAAACAGACATCCTAGGACGATCTGCTGTTCCAGTAACAGTCTTTCTGATTCTTCTCTTAATTCTTAGTCTTCTATTTGACTTTGTTAATGCCATAACTTATATTATTTAGCAGCAGACTTACCTGCTTTTCTTCTAATGTATTCTCCAACAAATCGAACTCCTTTACCTTTATATGGCTCTGGTTTTCTCATTGATTTAATTTTTGCAGCTACCTGACCAATCAATTGTTTGTCAAAAGACTCTAATGTAACAATTGGGTTTTTACCTCTTTCTGATAAAGTTGTAACCTTAACTTCTGGTGCAATTTCCAATACAATAGGATGTGAAAATCCTAATGCAAGCTCTAATCTTTGTCCTGAATTTGAAGCACGATAACCTACACCAACTAGTTCTAATTCTTTCTTAAATCCAACACTAACACCTTCAACCATATTATTGATTAAAGAACGATATAAACCATGCTTTGCTTTATGATCTTTTTGCTCAGAGTGTCTCTCTAAAACAATAGTCTTTTCTTCCATCTTAACAGTGATATTAGGATCAACTGTTTGATGCAATTCGCCTTTTGAACCTTTTACGCTAACCACGTTTTTGTCAGAGATGCTAATCTCAACGCCATCGGGTAAACTAATAGGTGCTAAACCAATTCTTGACATAACTTTTTCTTTCTATATTCTTAATAAACGTAGCAAAGTACTTCGCCACCTACTTTTTCTTTTCTAGCTTCCTTGTCTGTCATCACTCCTTTAGAAGTAGAGATAATTGCAACCCCTAAACCGTTAATTACTCTAGGTAAGTTGTCTGACTGTACATATTTTCTCAAACCAGGCTTACTAATTCTAGTCAAGCTTTTAATGGCCGATACCTTAGAAACTGGATGATACTTCAAAGCAATTTTGATAATTCCTTGTGGATTTTCTCCATCAACAAATTTGTAATTTAAAATATACCCTTTCTCAAAAAGGATCTTGGTCATTTCCTTTTTTAAGTTAGAAGCAGGAATATCTACTACTCTATGTCTTGCATTAGATGCGTTTCTGATTCTAGTCAGAAAATCTGAAATTGGATCTGTCATTATTCCTTATATTAATTTACCAACTTGCTTTTTTAACTCCAGGAATTAGTCCTGAACTTGCCATTTCTCTAAATGTAACACGAGAAATTCCGAATTGTCTCATGTATCCTTTTGGTCTACCAGTTAAACTACATCTATTATGCATTCTAACAGGAGCAGAATTTTTAGGAAGTTTTTGCAAACCTTCATAATCTCCTGCAGCTTTTAATGCAGCTCTTTTCTCTGCATATTGCTCGACCATTTTTGCTCGTTTTCTCTCACGAGCTTTCATTGATTCTTTAGCCATGGCTTATTCTTCTTCGTTTTTATTCTTTTGAAATGGCATTCCAAACTCTTTCAATAGAGCCCTTGATTCATCATTTGTTTCTGCTGAAGTAACAAATGTGATATCCATACCACCTATCTTATTCACTTTATCAATATCAATCTCAGGAAAGATAATTTGTTCCTTTACTCCTAAAGTATAATTACCCCTACCATCAAATCCTTTGTTAGCAATTCCTCTAAAATCTCTAGTTCTTGGAAGAGATACAGCAATTAAACGATCTAAGAATTCATACATTCTATCTCCTCTAAGAGTCACACGAACACCAATTGGCATTCCTTTTCTCAACTTAAAGTTGGAAATATCTTTCTTAGAATAGGTTGCAATAGCTTTCTGACCCGCAATAGCAGTCATCTCAGTAATTGCTGAATCGATTAATTTCTTATCTGCTACAGCAGCTCCAACTCCTTGATTAATGCAAATTTTTTGCAACTTAGGAATTTGCATAGAGCTTTTGTAGTTAAAGCTAGACATCAAGTTCTTCTTGATATCTTCATTGTATTTAATTTTTAATCTTGGCGCTTCCATTACTTAACTACTTCTTTTGATTTCTTGAAATATCGTACTGATTTACCTTCCTCTTGTCTTCTACCAACACGGTCTACTTTATCTGTAGATGCATCAACTAACATCACATTTGAAATATGAATTGGAGCATCTTGCTTTACAATTCCACCTTCTTGGTTGTTTGCATTTGGCTTGGTATGCTTACTATCCTTTCTAATACCGTCACCTTCCAAAATAACTCTTGACACAGCTGGCATTACTTTAATGACCGTAGCTTCTTGCCCTTTGTTTACTCCAGCGATAACTCTTACGGTATCTCCTTTTTTTATGTTTAATTTCTTCATGATCTTAATCAATTAAAGTACTTCAGGTGCTAGTGATACAATTTTCATAAATTGTTTATCTCTTAATTCTCGAGCAACAGGTCCGAAAATACGGGTTCCTCTCATCTCTCCACCTTCATTCAAAAGCACAACTGCATTGTTGTCAAATCTTATATAAGAACCGTCTTGTCTTCTTACTTCTTTTCTTGTTCTTACAATAACTGCTCTTGAAACAGCTCCTTTCTTAATGTTTCCAGATGGAATAGCAGATTTTATTGAAACTACAATTTGATCTCCAATAGAAGCATATCTTCTTTTTGTACCACCCAATACTCGGATGCACAAAACTTCTTTTGCTCCACTATTATCTGCTACAGATAGTCTTGATTCTTGTTGTATCATAATTATTTAACTCTTTCAATTACTTCTACTAATCTCCAATTCTTGTTCTTGCTCAATGGTCTTGTTTCCATAATTTTCACAGTATCACCGATATTGCAATCATTTTTCTCATCATGAGCCATGAATTTAGAAGTCTTCTTGATAAATTTCCCATACATAGGGTGCTTTACCTTACTCTCAACAGCAATAGTTATGGACTTATCCATCTTGTTGCTGACGACTACTCCAATTCTTTCTTTTCTTAAGTTTCTTGTTATCTGTTCCATCGGAATATTTATTTCTCTTGAGCTTGTGTCAATTCTCTTTTTCTAATTTCAGTCTTCAAACGGGCAACAGTTCTTCTTGCTACTCCAATTTGCATAGGGTTCTCTAATGGAGAAACCGAATGATTCATTTTAAGTTTTGATAATAAAGCAGATTGCTCAGCTAAATTTTCTTGCAGATCATCTGCACTTAAATTTTTTATATCTGTCTGTTTCATCTTTATTCTAATTCGCTATTATGCTTTATAATCTCTTCTTACAACAAACTTAGTTTTCACTGGAAGTTTTTGTGCTGCTAATCTCATTGCTTCTTTAGCAACTTCTAAAGGCACACCATCTGCCTCAAATAAAATCCTTCCTGGTCTAGCAACTGCTACCCATAATTCAGGAGCTCCTTTTCCTTTTCCCATTCTAACTTCCGCTGGCTTCTTAGTTAATGGCTTGTCTGGAAATACTCTAATCCAAATTTGCCCTTCTCTCTTCATGTATCTTGTTACTGCAATCCTTGCTGCCTCAATCTGACGAGCTGTTAACCAGCTTTCTTCTAAGGTTTTAATGGCAAAACTTCCGAATGCTATTTGGTTTCCACGTTGAGCATTGCCCTTCATGCGACCTTTTTGCATTTTTCTAAACTTCGTTCTTTTCGGTTGTAACATCTTACTATCTTTTTACTCTAAATCCTCTAATTATTTTCTTTTGTTTCCGCCTCTGAAACCAGCTCTTCTATCTTGTCCTTTTGGTGCTGGTTTATTAGAAACTATGTTTGGAGATAAATCTCTCTTTCCATAAATCTCTCCCTTACAGATCCAAACTTTTACTCCAATTCTACCATAAGTAGTATGAGCTTCTGACAAAGCATAATCAATATCGGCTCTAAAAGTGTGCAATGGAATTCTTCCTTCTTTGTAGAATTCAGTTCTTGCCATTTCAGCTCCACCTAATCTACCACTCACCATTATCTTAATTCCTTCAGCCCCCATTCTCATGGTTGATGCTACAGACATTTTTGAAGCTCTACGGAAAGAAATTCTTCCTTCAATTTGACGAGCCACACTATCAGCTACCAACTTAGCATCTAATTCTGGTCGCTTGATTTCAAATATGTTGATTTGAATATCTTTTTTCGTCAATTTTTTCAACTCTTCTTTCAACATATCTACATCTTTACCACCTTTACCGATGATAATTCCAGGTCTTGAAGAATTGATTGTTACTGTAATTAACTTTAGTGTTCTTTCAATAACAATTTTAGAGATACTTGCTTTTTGAAGTCTCGCCATGATATATTGACGAATCTTGTCATCTTCAGCAATTTTATCACCGTACTTTCTACCACCGTACCAGTTAGAATCCCAACCTTTGATGATTCCTAAACGATTAGCTATTGGATTTGTCTTTTGTCCCATTATTGAGTATCTCTTATTTTGTTATATTTTCTACTGTTACCTTATCTACTGCTAAAGTCACATGATTCGAACGCTTACGAATTCTATGTCCTCTTCCTTGTGGAGCAGGTCTTAATCTTTTTAGCATTCTTGCACTGTCCACTTTAACTTCAGAAACTACCAAATGGTTATCCTCAGGTCTATCGCCTTCGTTTTTAGTTTCCCAATTTGCAATTGCAGAACGAAGTAATTTCTCCATTCTAGTAGATGCTTCTTTTGGACTGTATTGAAGCATTGACAATGCTTTAGAAACTTCTTCTCCTCTAATCATATCAGCCACTAATCTCATCTTTCTTGGAGAAGTTGGACAGTTATTTAAAGTAGCAAAGCTTACGCTCTTTTTAGCTTCTTTTGCAGCATCTGCTCTATTTCTTTTACGTGCTCCCATTTCTAATTCAGATTATCGTTTACCTTTATCTTTCTTTCCACCATGACCTCTATAGGTTCTTGTTGGTGCAAATTCTCCTAACTTATGTCCTACCATGTTTTCAGTAACATAAACAGGAATAAATTTATTTCCGTTGTGCACTGCAATCGTTAATCCAACAAAATCAGGAGTAATCATTGATGCTCTAGCCCAAGTTTTAATTACACTCTTCTTACCCGAAGATTGTGCATCATCAACTCTTGCAGCTAACTTATAGTGAACAAATGGTGGTTTTTTAAGCGAACGACTCATATTATATTATTATTTCTTTCTTCTTTCAATAATGTACTTACTCGATTGTTTCTTTGGAGCACGAGTTTTGTATCCTTTAGCTGGAATACCATTTCTCGATCTTGGATGACCTCCTGAAGACTTACCTTCTCCACCACCCATTGGGTGATCAACTGGGTTCATAACAACTCCACGAACTCTAGGTCTTCTTCCTAACCATCTAGATTTACCAGCTTTTCCAGATCTCTCTAACATATGATCTGAGTTAGAAACCAAACCAATGGTTGCTAAACAAGTACCTAAAATCAATCTAACTTCACCTGATGGCATTTTGATACCAACATATTTTCCTTCTCTAGATACTAATTGAGCATATGCTCCAGCACTTCTTGCCATTTTAGCACCTTGCATAGGCCTTAATTCTATATTATGAATTAATGTACCCATAGGAATTTCAGATAAATGAAGTGCATTACCAACCTCTGGTTCTGCACCTTTACCTGAATTAATTTCTTGACCAACAACTAATCCTTTAGGAGCAATAATATATCGCTTCTCTCCATCAACATAATTAATCAATGCTATTCTTGCAGAACGATTAGGATCGTACTCAACAGTAGCTACTTTTCCTGGGATTCCAAATTTGTCTCTTTTGAAATCAATTTCACGATAACGCCTTTTATGACCACCACCTATATTACGCATGGTCATCTTCCCAGTGTTATTTCTACCACCTTTCTTACCCATACCTTTCAATAATGATTTTTCGGGTGTTGAAGAGGTGATTTCTTCAAAAGTGGAAGCAACTTTATGTCGTTGCCCCGGGGTTGTTGGTTTTAATTTCTTTACTGCCATTACCTAACTCTTTAAATATTGCTATAAAAGTCTATTGAATCTCCTTCAACAAGAGTAACAATTGCTTTTTTAAACTTGTTGGTTCTTCCTTCGACCCAACCGGTTTTAGTATATCTTGATTTATGCTTCCCTTTGTAGTTCATTGTATTTACAGTATCAACAGAAACATTGTACATCTTTTCAATTGCTTCTTTAATCTGTAGTTTATTGGCATCGGGATCCACTACAAAACCATATCTATTCAACTCCTCTGTGAGAGCAGTCATCTTTTCTGTAATTACAGGTTTTTTTAATGTACTCATAGCCAATTTATTAACTTAAAATAGTTTCTATTTTCGCCAATGCCGCTTCTGCAACCAGAACACTCTTCGAATTCATTAAATCGTAAGTGTTTATATCTGAGGCAGTTACAACCTTTATTCCCTTCAAATTTCGGGACGACAAATATATGTTTTTATTTAATTCAGGAACAACCATTAAGGTTTTTTTATCGCTACTTTTTAGGTTACTCAAAATCTGAGTAAACTCCTTGGTTTTTGGAGCATCCATGTCAAAGTTTTCTACGATGTGTAATTCCCCTTCTTTCGCTTTGTAAGATAAAGCTGAACATCTAGCTAAACGTTTTAACTTTTTATTCAATTTAAAGGAGTAATCTCTTGGTCTTGGTCCAAAAGCAGTACCTCCACCTCTAAATAGAGGAGACTTAATACTACCTGCTCTGGCTGTACCAGTACCTTTTTGCTTCTTTATCTTTTTTGTACTTCCCGTAATCTCAGCTCTCTCCTTAGACTTACTAGTTCCTTGTCTTTTATTGGCTAAGTGCTGCTTTACGTCAAGGTAGATCGCATGATCATTCGGCTCAATACCATAGATAGAATCAGACAATTTTGCCTTTTTCTTGCTATCCTTACCGTCTTTATTTAAAATACTTAATTCCATTTCTAATTCCTCCGAATTTAGTTGTTGATGAGAACCATCGAACCGTTAGCACCCGGCACAGAGCCTTTAATTACTATTAAGTTTTTCTCAGGATAAACCTTCACAACCTTCAGGTTCTGAACTGTTACTTTTGCATTACCCATCTGTCCTGCCATACGAGTACCTTTAAATACTCTTGATGGGTCAGATCCAGCACCAATTGACCCTGGAGCTCTCAATCTATTGTGCTGTCCGTGTGTAGCATCGCCAACACCAGCAAAGTTATGTCTCTTTACAACTCCTTGAAAACCCTTACCCTTTGAAGTAGCGGTTACGTCCACCCATTGACCTTCCTCAAAAATGTCAACTGTTACTTCATCACCTACTTTTCTATCTTCTAAACCTTGAACTTCAATTAACTTTCTCTTTGGCGTAGTATTCGCTTTTTTAAAGTGTCCTTTCATGGCAGCAGAAGTATTTTTTTCCTTCTTTTCGCCAAATGCGATTTGAACAGAATTGTAGCCATCTGTTTCATTGGATTTTACTTGCGTTACAACACAAGGACCGGCTTCCAAAACTGTGCATGGTATGTTTTTACCCTCGGCACTGAAAACGCTAGTCATTCCTATTTTTATTCCTAATAAACCTGGCATCTTATCGATTTAATAAATTATTTATACTTTAATTTCTACATCAACACCACTTGGCAGCTCTAGCTTCATCAAAGCATCTACAGTTTTAGATGTAGAGCTATAAATATCAAGTAGTCTTTTGTATGAAGAAAGCTCAAATTGCTCTCTTGCTTTTTTGTTTACGTGAGGTGATTTCAACACCGTGTAAATTCTTTTTTGCGTTGGCAATGGTATTGGTCCACTAACAACAGCTCCTGTTGACTTTACCGTTTTAACGATTTTCTCAGCTGATTTATCAACTAAATTAAAATCGTATGACTTAAGCTTTATGCGAATTTTTTGATTCATAATTTTTTTTATTAAGCTTCTACTGTTCCTTTTGCCTTCTTAATTACTTCTTCTGCGATATTTTTAGGTGCAGTATCAAAATGTGAGAACTCCATACTTGAGGTTGCTCTACCTGATGATAATGTTCTTAATGTAGTTACATATCCAAACATTTCAGACAATGGGACGTTAGCCTTAACCACCTTAGCACCGGCTCTATCATCCATTCCATCAACCTGGCCCCTTCTTCTGTTTAAATCACCAACTACATCACCCATATTTTCTTCAGGTGTTACCACCTCTAACTTCATAATTGGCTCAAGCAACACTGGGCTTGCTTTAGGAACGGCAGCTTTAAATGCCATTTTTGCAGCTAATTCAAAAGACAACTGATCTGAATCCACTGCATGGAAAGAACCATCTAATAAAGTTACCTTTAAGCTATCTATAGGGTAACCTGCAAGAATTCCATTTTTCATAGAATCTTTAAAGCCTTTCTCTACAGAAGGAATAAATTCTTTTGGAATACGACCACCTTTAATTTGATCTATAAACTCTAAACCATCAGCTTCTTCAGTATCCTCAACTGGTTCAATAATTACAGAAATATCTGCAAACTTACCTCTACCACCTGACTGCTTCTTGTATACCTCTCTGTGTTCTACAACACCAGAAATTGCTTCTTTATAAGCAACCTGAGGCTCTCCTTGATTACATTCTACCTTAAATTCTCTCTTCAAACGATCTAAAATAATATCTAAATGAAGTTCACCCATACCACTCAATACAGTCTGACCTGAATCTTCATCAGTATGAATTACTAAGGTTGGATCTTCTTCTGAAAGCTTAGCCAAAGCCATTCCCATCTTATCAACATCTGCCTGAGTTTTAGGCTCAATTGCAATTCCAATTACTGGGTCTGGAAAATCCATAGATTCCAATACAATTGGTTTTCCTATTTCAGTTAATGTATCTCCTGTCTTAATATCTTTAAACCCTACTAAGGCTCCAATATCTCCTGCATGTAATGCGTCAATTTGATTTTGCTTGTTAGCATGCATCTGAAAGATTCTAGAAATACGTTCTTTCTTCTGAGTTCTCATATTCATGATATATGAACCAGAATCTAATATTCCTGAGTATGCCCTTACAAAACACAAACGACCTACAAATGGATCTGTTGCAATTTTAAATGCCAATGCAGCAAAAGGATCTTCAACAGATGGCTGTCTAGATTCTTCTTCTTCAGTATCCGGATTTGTTCCAACAATAGCTTCAGTATCCATTGGCGATGGCAATAACTCCATCACATAATCCAACATCGTTTGAACACCCTTATTTTTAAAGGCTGACCCACATAACATTGGAACAATTTTCATTGATATAGTAGCTGCTCTTAAAGCTGTTAAAATCTCTTTTTCAGTAATTGAATTAGGATCTTCAAAATACTTTTCCATTAAAGTATCATCAAACTCAGCGATCGCCTCTAATAAATTTTCACGATATTCAGCAACTTCTTCAAGCATGTCCTCAGGAATTGGAACTTCTTCAAAAGTCATTCCCATGTCATCCTCATTCCAGATAATTCCTCGGTTATTTACTAAATCAACAACCCCTCTAAAAGTTTCTTCTCCACCTATTGGTAGTTGTAATGGCACAGCATTACTTCCCAACATCTCTTTAACTTGATTACAAACCATTAAGAAGTTAGCCCCTTGACGGTCCATCTTATTAACGAACCCTAAACGAGCTACATTATAGTTATCAGCAAGTCTCCAGTTTGTTTCTGACTGAGGTTCAACACCATCAACTGCAGAAAACAAGAATACTAAACCATCTAAAACTCTTAATGAACGATTTACTTCAACTGTAAAATCAACGTGACCAGGGGTATCAATAATATTGATATGATAATTATCTCCTCTATAATCCCAAAATACAGTTGTAGCAGCAGAAGTAATGGTAATCCCTCTTTCTTGCTCTTGATCCATCCAATCCATGGTAGCAGCACCATCGTGAACTTCCCCTATCTTATGACTTACACCTGCATAGTATAATATACGTTCAGTTGTAGTCGTCTTTCCTGCATCAATATGAGCAGCAATTCCAATATTTCTTGTAAGTGATAAATCTCTTTTAGCCATTACTATAGTTACTTTCTGATATTAAAATCTAAAATGAGAGAATGCTTTATTTGCATCAGCCATTCTATGAACATCTTCTTTTTTCTTATGAGCAGCGCCTTCTTCTTTTGCACCTGCTATTATCTCAGCAGCTAATTTTTCTGCCATGGTTTTCTCATTTCTTTTCTTAGAATAAAGAATCAACCATTTCATCCCCATAGATGTTTTTCTATCATCTCTTATAGGTTGTGGGATTTGAAAAGTAGCTCCTCCTACTCTTCTACTCCGAACTTCTACTGCTGGAGTAATGTTTTCTAGCGCTTTTTTCCATGTTGCTAGACCACCTTCTTCTACCTTCTCATCTATAATTGCCATGGCATCATAGAAAATACTGTAGGCGATGCTTTTCTTTCCGTGAAGCATCAAATTGTTTACAAATCGAGTTACTACTTGACTCTGAAATTTAGGGTCTGGAAGTAATGGTCTCTTTTTCGCTCTTGCTTTTCTCATTTTTTCCTACTTAAATGATGGTTATTTTTTCGGCCTTTTAGCACCGTATTTTGATCTTCTTTGTGTTCTACCTTCTACACCTGCCGTATCTAATGCTCCACGAACAATATGATACCTAACTCCTGGTAAATCTTTTACTCTTCCTCCTCTAACTAATACTATAGAGTGCTCTTGCAAATTATGTCCCTCTCCAGGAATGTATGCATTCACCTCTTTTTGATTGGTCAACCTAACCCTTGCAACTTTTCTCATTGCTGAATTTGGTTTTTTAGGAGTAGTCGTATATACTCTAACACATACACCACGTCTTTGTGGACATGAGTCTAGTGCAGCAGACTTACTCTTCTTTTCTAATTTAATTCTACCTTTTCTTACAAGTTGTTGTATAGTTGGCATAAGCTTTTAAATATGTCAATATAATATTTGCCCCAATTTTTTGGGGTCGCAAATGTACAAGAATATTTTATTAATTCAATCGGAGATTTCGTTTTTTTTAAAGCATTTGTCAAAAAAACCCTCAAAGGAGGCTATGAAGGCTTTTCAAGCATTTAAATGCAATGAAAAAACGATTACTTTTTAACAGTTTTTTTACTGATATATTCTAGAATATAATTTACAAGGGCAAAACTATATTCAAAGGTTAAAAAAAGTCAATCTACTTTCCCTCTTTTAATAGATAAACAACATCCCTAATCTATATCTAAAAAATAATATGAGTTTGAAAGCTTACTTACAAGAACAATCTTGTACTTGGTTCGTCTTCGCTTCACAGTCGTTAACACAGAAATCGTCTGCTTTAATTCCTGTACCACAAAAACTAAACTCAAAAGGATCAGGTCGAGTCATCTCATAACATTGACACGTTTTACAAACTTCAATTATTTCAATCTGAATTGATCCATTTTCTATGAGTTCATTATTTCTATTAATTTCTAGGCTAACGGTATAGGCTCCTGGATTTTCATAAACATGAGAAGGCATTGTGTCGGTTGAAGTGCTATTATCGCCAAAATCCCATTTTAGCATATCATTCTTTCTCAAACACTTTACACTAAAGTTAACTAAACCTCCATCATCAGTATAACTAATGCAATGACTAATAGTGTTATTAGCTATTGAACTATTAGAACTATCATCTTTGCTACATGAGTAAATCCCACTTATAAACAAACAGATTGACAATAAACCTATAGTCCTTAAATTCATATCGACAATATATTATTAAGCAATTAACGATTCAAATATACTGAACCTCGTATTTTTTCGCTAGCTATAGTAATCACATAATAATAGATTCCATTTCTAGCTTCTTCTCCTCTTAAAGTTCTTCCATCCCATCCATATTGCCCAATATTAGAATCAAATACTTTTGCTCCCCAACGATCATAAATTTGAAATCCAACACAACCTATAAACTCTCCTTGGAATCCAGGATCGAAAATATCATTAATACCATCATGGTTAGGTGTAAACACATTTGCATCCTTAAGTTTCAGTAGCTCAATAAAAGATGCTGCAGGAATTATCTGCGTTACTGAATCGGTACAATTATCATTTGAGCCTATTAATGTTAATGTATGCTCTTTGGTATTATCGACTTCCAACATTGGATTTCGCTCATTACTCACTATTACTCCATCTAGTCTCCACAAATAATTATCTGTTGTCATTGAGGTATTGGTAACTTCTAATACTGAACCTGAACAACGTGGTGAGTTTAAAACTTCAAAACTAACTCCAGCAGTATCATTAATTTCAACTGTAATGCTGTCTTTATCTACACATCCAAAAGCATTTGCTATCTCTAAAAAATACTCTGTTTCAAACATTGGTGATGCTGATGGCTCTCTAATAGTTGTATTAGATAATCCATCAATAGGTGTCCACAGATAGGTAATTCCAGTTTCATCTCCTTGAATAATTGGAATCAACTTTACACTATCTCCAAAACACACTGAAGTATCAACTGTAGCAAAGTCTAAATTAAATACTGTAATGGATACAGTATCAGTATTAACACAACCATTTGCATCTGTTCCAAATGCAACATAATCTATATTCTTTAAGGGCCTAGCAATTGGGTTCTCAATCAATGGGTCATCAAGCCACATTGGTGGTTCCCAAGCATACGATACCGCTCCGCTTGCATTTAATTGTACTGGATCTTCTACACAAACAGTATCGTCTCCTTCAGCAACAATAATTGGCAATGAGTTAACTGTAACTAAAACTGTATCAAAATTGAAACAGCCATTTAGATCAGTAACACTTAAATAATATTCTGTAGTTGATAAAGGTGAGGCTATTGGGTTAGAATCAGAAACAGAAGATAAGTTTGTTCCTGGGTTCCAACTAAAGGTTGAAGTTGATGCTCCTGTAGGATTTCCTCCAAGTTTTACTTCATCTCCAATGCATATGGCCCTATCTGGCCCTGCATCAGCTACTGGTTTTGCATTAACAACTACCTGCTTCGTTATAGAATCTGCACATCCTAATAATGAAGTCACCTTCAATTGAACATCATAAGTTCCTGCATTCGCATATTGATAGCCAGGATTCTGCAAAGTAGATGTTCCAACTCCATCTCCAAAATTCCATTCATAGCCTTGAATAGCCCCTACAGCTATAACTGATAAATCTGTAAATGCTGTGAAATCTCCCTCACAAACTGCATCTACTCTATAATCTGGCTGGGGCAATGGATTAACATTAACTGTTATGGAACCAATTGTACTACAACCTGCGGGATCTGTAACTGTAACTGTATATGTTGTAGTATCAGAAGGGAAAGCTCTTGGATTGGCTATATTATCGAAATCTAAAGTAGAAGCGTTATCCCATTGATAAGTAACATCAGGTGTTATAGATGTTGGCACACCACCTAATTCTATTGTATCCGTATTACAGATCGTCACCTCATTTCCAGGGTCAAGATTTGGTGCTTGATTAACTACAACTTCAACTTGATCAATAGAAGAACATCCATTAGTATTAGTAACCGTTACAGTATAAGTTGTGGTTACAACTGGGAATGCTTTCGGCTCTGCAGATGTTATATCTGACAAACTAAGACCATTGTCCCATTGGTAAGTCTCTCCAATAACAGCTGGCTCACCAAGAGTTGTTGTATCTCTCTCACAAATCGTTCGGTCTGCTCCTGCATTAGCTGTGGGTAAAGTATCAACTTCTATAGTTTGAGTAATAGAGTCTTTACAGCCTTGATTAGTCGTTACTATTAATTGAACGTCATAGCTTCCTGCACTAGTATATGTATAAGAAGGGTTTTGTTGGATTGAAATACCTGTTCCATCGCCAAAATTCCACTCCCATTGATCTATCGTCAATGGTAAAGGGATTGTGGACAAATCAGTGAATTGCGTTGGCAGACCTTCACAAACTTGAGTTGCTCTAAAGTTTGGAGTAGGCAAAGGGTTTACAATCACTTCAACCTCATCTGTATCAGTACATCCAGTTGATGTTTCTGTTACTGTTACTGTATATATTGTAGTTACTGATGGCCCCGCTTTTGGGTTAGAGATACTGGCATCATTCAACGTAGCACCATTATCCCATGCATAAGTATACAAGGGATTATCTGCCACCCCTAATTGAGCGGAATCTGTATTACAAATTGTTACATCCGCTCCTGCATTAGTAACTGGTAATGCCTTAATTTCTATTACTTTCTCAGTGGAATCTTTACAGCCTTCTACAGTAGTCACTACTAATTTCACTGTAAAAACTCCTGAAGTAATGTACTGGTATGCAGGATCTTCTTGTGTTGAACTTCCTATTCCATCACCAAAGTCCCAGTCCCAAGACTGTAATACTCCTGTAGTAATGGAAGTGCCATCAGTAAATTGAGTCGATGTTCCTAGACAAGTATCCGTATATGTAAAATCAACATTAGGTAAAACGTTCACTTCAACCTCAACCTCATCAGTAGCTGTACATCCAGTAGACACTTCAGTTACAGTAACTGTATAAGTTGTTGTAACTGATGGACCGGCTTTTGGATTTGAGATGCTTGCATTACTTAAAGTACCTCCATTATCCCAAGCATAACTATATAATGAATTATTAGCTGCTCCAATTTGTGCTGAGTCAGT
>Ga0316204_10008050_pt1 | contig 14948 bp, 15 predicted proteins | sample 6monrhotite_MG_2_FD_205661 | JGI IMG/M metagenome (GOLD analysis project Ga0316204, IMG submission 205661) | Microbial mat bacterial communities from mineral coupon in-situ incubated in ocean water Damariscotta River, Maine, United States -... | ecosystem: Environmental > Aquatic > Marine >...
TTGGCAAAACGGGTGGTATGTCAATAATGTCTATAGAGAGGGGTACACTAATGACGGGTTTGTACTCGGCAACTGGGCAATGCAGAGCCAGCGAGAGGCAGGTACAGCCACAGAAGGGGTATCTCATTTTTTAAAAACTCACTGGCAGAGAGATAACGATGATATTGTCTCAGCGATTTTACGATTCTCAGAGCATCAAGATACAAATTTAGTTGATTACGAGGATTCTTGGGAATTACAACTAGACTACTCTGTTCCATGGAGTGATAATTTAATGACTTTTGGAGCCTATTTTGGCCAAGATAACTTTGGTCAAAGCTTTACTCAGATAAATATTACAGTAGCGTACCAATAAAATGAAAATATTCCCAAAAACTTTTTTAACTATTTTTCTCGCCTTCTTCAATTCTAGCTACGCAATGGCTGAGACTGATTTTGAAATTTCAGCTGGTGTCAGTCAGTTTGCGATAGACGTAGATCAAAAATTTGGTACCCAAATAGAGGACAACTCTACTGCCACCAGCTATTCCTTTGCAGCATATAGGCATATATCTAATGAGGCCGCTTGGGGGGCTGCTATTGAATATACGCTACCATTAGGTCGTGATAATTCACTTCCTGGAAGTGGGAGGCTCATTGGTTTTCGAGTAATTAATTATTTAGGTCAAATTAGCGAAAAGACAAGTTTTGAAGCTTATGCAGGGTTTGCCCGATACGATTGGATAAAAACCGCCAATGGTTATTTATTTGGATTAGCTTATCGCTACGATATTTTCGGAGAGAATACAGGGATAATGTTTGATGCTAAGTACTATCAGGATTTAGCTTATGATTCTCCGCAAGGGGACGATATTGTGGATGGTTTCAATACCAGTATAAAGTTATTTTACCGATTTTAAACAATTGTTACGAAAATGAGTGTCATCCTGGAGTAATTTTTTTTAATAATTAAAGGCTTAAGGTTCTAGAAAACGCAGGGTGGCGGTTCTATTACATGAATCATTAGTTATAGTCCCATTTCAATTTATTTCTTACATACTTAAATTAACATCTAATAATTAGATGGTAATTAGCCAAAGATTATCCTTTTATTGGTTGTTAATTGTCGATATGCTACCGACTAATTGAGTTTGTCCATCAACTTTAGGAATTTTTTATGCCTTTTTACATCCAGCGGGGAGAAATCCCAAATAAACGACATATCACATTTAAAAAGCCTAATGGTGAATTGTATCGAGAAGAATTATTTTCCACTCATGGCTTTGCCAATATTTACTCGAATAAATACCATCACAATATGCCGAGTAAAGTGGTAAGAGACGAGCCTTATTCGCTTAATCATGGTGAAGAGTGGAAAGATACTATTTTACAGAACTATAAAGTCCACACTAAGCGTATTGATGGAACCGGTAATTTTTTTACTGCTAGAAAAAAGACTTTATTTAACAGTGATTGTGCGATTTATTCTGCCAAGGTAACGGAGTCCACTGAAGACTTTTACCGAAATGCCTACGCCGATGAAGTGATTTTTGTTCATGAAGGAACCGGTACTTTATATTCTGAATACGGAATACTAGAAATAAAGCGATGGGATTATCTGGTTATTCCAAGAGGAACCACTTACCAGCTTAAGTTTGATAATTACGACAATGTTCGATTATTTATTACCGAATCATTTTCGATGATCAGTATTCCAAAACATTACCGCAGCGAGTCGGGACAAATGTTAGAAACTGCGCCCTATTGTGAAAGAGATATCAGACAGCCAGAGCTTCAAGAGGCAACTGTCGAAAAAGGCGAGTTTTCATTAATTATTAAATATGGTGATACCTACCAAAAAACCATTCTAGAATGGCATCCCTATGATCTAGTTGGATGGGATGGTGCGGTTTATCCATGGGCATTTAATATTGATGATTACGCGCCGATTGTTGGAAAAATACATTTGCCGCCTTCGATTCATTTATTGTTCACCGCTCATAATTTTGTGATCTGTAATTTTGTACCGCGCTTGTATGATTTCCATCCTGAGTCGATCCCTGCGCCTTATTACCATTCCAATATTGATAGTGATGAAGTTTTATACTATGTGCATGGCGATTTTATGAGCCGAACTGGAATTGAAGAAGGTTCATTAACCTTCCATCGTAAAGGTGTCCCTCATGGACCGCAACCAGGTAAAACTGAAGACTCGGTTGGAAAAACAGAAACTTATGAATATGCGGTAATGGTTGATACTTTTGCGCCATTACAAGTTACCGAACATTTCCAGCAATGTATGGAAGATGGATATAACCAAAGCTGGTTAGAAAAATAATTTAATAATTTTAGTGGAGATATTTTATGTCAGACAACAACAATGCTAATCCATTAGGATTAACGGGAATTGAATTTACTGAATTCGCATCACCAGATAACAGTTTTATGGGCGATGTTTTTAAAGAATTTGGTTTTTCTAAATTAAAATCTTTTAAAGGAAAAGATATTACCTACTATCGTCAAAATGGTATTCATTTTCTTCTTAATGGTGAAAAAGCAGGATTTACGGCTGATTTTGTAAAAGCGCATGGGCCAGCAATTTCTTCTATGGGATGGCGAGTAAAAGATGCGGGCTATGCATTTGAGACAGCGGTCGCTCGTGGAGCCAAACCTGCGGATGAGCAAGCTAAAGATTTACCTTATCCAGCTATTTACGGCATCGGTGATAGCTTGATTTATTTCATTGACCGGTATGAAGGTGATAACACGATTTGGGAAACTGATTTTGAAGATCTTGCGGAACAAGATATTGTGCAAGATAAGGGTTTCTTAGCCATCGATCATTTAACCAATAATGTTTACAAAGGAACCATGCAGCAATGGGCAGATTTTTATAAAGATGTGTTTGGTTTTACCGAAGTTCGATATTTTGATATTAAAGGTGAAAAAACAGCATTAATTTCTTATGCGTTGCAAAGCCCTTGTGGAAACTTTTGTATTCCAATTAATGAAGGTAAAGATGACAACAATAATCAAATCGATGAGTACCTCGATATGTACAATGGACCAGGTGTTCAGCATTTAGCTTTCTTAACCAGAGACTTAGTTAAGTCATGTGACCTATTAGATCCAGCTAAAATAGACACACTAGATATTGGTGATGATTATTATGAATCCGTTTTTGAAAGAGTACCTTTTGTTAAGGAAGATAAAGCTAGAATTCAAGCACATCAGATATTAGTTGATAGCCAAGCTGACAATACTTACCTACTACAAATATTCACTAAAAATCTTTTTGGTCCAATCTTTATTGAGTTAATTCAAAGAGAAGGTGATAGAGGTTTTGGTGAAGGTAATTTCCAAGCTTTATTTGATTCGATTGAAAGAGATCAGGAGAAGAGAGGGGTTCTCTAAAGAAGCCGTAGCTAGTATCTTAAAGGTGGTTTGTTTGCCACCTTTTTTATTCTAGTCTAACCGAATTGAGTTATGTTGTTGGTTGTAAAGCCTAGAGCTAGATTATTTTTACTAGTTGTTCTTTTTATTTTTTTGAACCCTTTTGGGTCTATCACATTGATTAGACTCATCTCGCTTTAGCTCGACTTTTACAGAAAGAACTTTATTTTCCGTAGGGTTGGTCATTATTCTAGTCTTTAATGACACAGTGACAGGAAAATCTTTACAATATTCCTTTTGTTTTACTGTTAGTTCTTGAAAAAAAGTGGGTGAAGAGGCACCTTTAATATCACCGCTCGAATAAATCAACTCTTCTCTACTGAGGTTTAACTGATTAAGTTGGTTATATAAATCGTCGACTTGTTGGATCAAATTTAAATTCTCTTTAGGGAAAGACGAACCTTCATAACTGATTTTCTTCGTGTTTCCATTGTGGGATTTAAAGAAATATCGCTGCCAATTGGAGAGATTGTTGGGCTGTTGTACAATACAATTCCTAAAACTATTCTTAGGTATAACTCTATGGCGAGATTTACGATCAGGGTTATCTTGTTTTTCACAGCGCATAGACAGGTGAAATTCCTTCAAGGAAGCATCAAATTCTTGGACATTACTTTTTAAACTAGTTCCATTAATTCTAAATGCATCAATTAATTCAATTACGGATTGATTGGCTTGAGATTGAAACGAGAGACCGAAAGCAAATAGCAGAATTATATATTTGAATTTTTTTGTCATTTTACTTTCCATATATTTAATAAAATCTATTATGATGTAGTTTATACCTTTTTCATAGTAAAATGGGAAGTGAGATTTTTGAATATTGGATATATTTATCTTCACTATATCTTTTTTAGAAGGCATAAATAAAAAGCTTGTAGCAGTGATTTCGAATCAGTTTAATCGAATTCAAAAATAACACTAGAAAGTTAGGAGTGATTATTAGGGTTGTTTTTATTGCGGTTATAGCTATTTTTTTGTTTGGCTGTAGTGAAGAACAAATGACTGATTTTATGTTTAAACAGTCATTAAAAAGAACGCTAATAGAAAAATGTGGAGAGGAAGATAAGCTATGTCTTGAAGCGGTGGAAAAGAATGTTGGAAAATGTATTGAAAAAGCCGATGGAAGACGCTTTCTTAAAGATGTTGAAAACGAAAAAGAAATTGAATGTTTCACGAAAATATTTTATGCCTGCTTTGTAAACAGAAAAGGTGTACATTTTATGATAATTTAAAATGTACACATGATCGAACTTAGCAGATCAATCCACCAACTGATATTCATCCTTCAATACTTTTAAAATCTCAGCTTTTGGGTTTTCAGAAATAATAGTTTTCTCACCGATAATTTTTTCCGCAATATCCGTATAAGTTTTTGAAACTCTCATTAAAATCTTATCAGGAAGAGGATTATCCGCAGCTAACTTTGTTCGCTCTTCCATGCGAGACTTATTAGTTAGAATATCTGGATCAGGGAAATGATTTAATAGATCTTGTCTAAAACCTTCTTTGGAATTTTCGACTACTTTACCATTTCTATAAGCCGCACCATCCCAAATTCTTGACGAATCAGGCGTTCCAACTTCATCCATATAGATGAGTTTTTCTTGTCCTTGTTTGTCTGTAACGTAACCAAACTCAAACTTAGTATCAATAAAGATCTGGTCGATGCTTTCAAGTGCATCACTGATTAAATCAAAACCTTCTTGTAAAAGTTTTTCGTAAAGCTCGATATCTTGTTTGGATTTGAAATTAAAAGCTTGGTAATTATCTTCAATGTTTTGCCGAGTAATATTCACATCATCTGTTTCTGGTACGCCGGGAATACCTTTTAATATTCCTTTGGTTGACGGAGTCATTAATAATTCAGGTAGCTTTTGGTCTTTTTGTAGTCCTTCAGCAATTTGAATCCCACAAAACTCTCTTTCTCCCTTTTCATAAGATCGCCACATAGAGCCAGTTAAATATTGCCGACAAATTGCTTCGATCATGACTGGCTTAGCTTTTTGAGCAATCCAAACAAGTGGATGTGGAATATCAAGAATATGACTGTCGGCTAAACCTTGCTCTTTAAATAGTTTAAACCAATGGTTAGAAATAGCATTAAGAGCAGCACCTTTACCAGGAACGCCTTTCATACCGCTCTCACTTTGCCAAATACACTCAAAAGCCGAGATACGATCACTAATAACCATAATAGCTAAAGGTGCGTCTTCTGCGACATTGTAACCTTTCTCTTGTATAAGACGTTTGCTATCGGCTTCTGTTAGCCAATAAACAGAGCGAACTTTTCCGCTGTGTACAGGTTGGTCGGTTCTGATTGGTAAATCGTCGTTAACCGCTAATACTTTATCTGCAAGGCTCATGGTTTACCTATTCTCTTAAAAGGCTAATGGTTTATGATTAGAACTCAATCATCTCAAAATCTTCTTTTCCAACACCACATTCAGGGCAAAGCCAATCTTCTGGTACATCTTGCCACTTTGTTCCAGGGGCTATTCCGTCCTCTGGCCAGCCTTTTTCTTCGTCATAAATCCATCCACAAACGATACATTCCCATTTTTTCATATTGGCATTCTATTCTGGTTAAAAGGTTTGAAGTGCTGCATTTTACTACATGGAGAGTTATTTTGAACAAAAATCGTAAATATTCGATTCGAATTGAAGCGTATTTGCTATACTCCGCTCTAAATAATTTTTACCTTAATGAGTATTTATTTGAAGGCTGAACCTTTAGCTTTGTTGACCGAAGAAGGTAGTTTAACTGAATTGATAGGATGCTTAATGGGACAAACGCCTGTTTTGAAGTGTCTTTTTCAGGAAAAGCATATCGCTAACCCACTAGAAAAAGGACTATTGAAGCTCTCATCAGGGGAACTTGCTCATGTTCGAGAAATCTCGATGGGAAGCGATACTCAAGATTGGATGTTCGCTAGAACCGTGATTCCGCTAGAAACTCTTCAAGGCGAAGCAAAGCAGTTGTCTGAACTAGGTAATGTGCCTATTGGCCAAGTTCTTTTTGGTCAGTTAAAAGCTAAGCGAGTTGACATGAATTTAACTCAAGTTTTTGCTCAGGATATTGCTATAGCTGATAAAAAAGGAATAGAGCAGTTTGATATCCCTAATGATTTCTCTTTGTGGCATAGATGCTCTGTTTTCGAAATAGCGACAGGATCATTGTTGATTAACGAAATATTTTTGCCTGACTGCCCTGTTTATGACGTCGACTAAAAAAAATAAAGTAAGCGTACTTAATGTTATTAGATATTCTCTAAGGCGCATTGCTAACAGGTTGAAATTAAGTTGGCTCAATCCTCATCAACACTTGAGCCCTTTATGGCAGCACAGGTTAAAGCAATATGGTCTGTTAATGCGTGTTGACAAGCCAATTGGTAGTCTACTGTTGTTCTGGCCAACCATGTGGGCTTTGTGGTTAGCATCTGAAGGCACTCCAAAAATTCTTCATATTGTTATTTTTACTTGCGGCGTTTTCTTGATGCGTTCAGCAGGCTGCGTTATTAATGATTATGCTGATCGCAATATTGATGGCAATGTTAAACGAACGAGTAAGCGCCCTCTGGCTGTTAGAACAGTCACCGAAAAAGAAGCCTTGATGCTTTTTATCGTATTGGCGTTATGTGCTTTTATTTTAGTATTAATGCTCAATCAATTATCGATTGTTTTATCCTTTATAGCATTAGCCATTGCTACCGTTTACCCTTTTATGAAAAGAGTGACTTATTTTCCTCAAGTGATATTAGGAATGGCTTTTTCAATGTCGATCCCTATGGCGTTTGCAGCCACGAAAAATGAAATACCTATGACTGCTTGGCTTCTTTATATAGCTAACTTATTATGGGTTTTGGCCTACGATACACTTTATGGAATGGTCGATAAAAAAGATGATTTAAAGATTGGTGTTAAATCAACGGCAATATTTTTTGGTGAGGCAGATCTTCAAATTACGGGTATTGTCCAAGCCATGTTTATTTTTGGTATGTTGCTGGTTGGTGGTCAATTTGGACTGAATTATTTTTTCTATATCAGCATTATTGTTTCTGCGGGGTTAATTGCTTGGCAGATTTATTATTGCCGACGCAGAGAGCCCGATAAATGCTTTAAAGCATTTTTGAATAATAACTGGGTTGGAATGAGTATTTTTGTTGGTATTTTAATTGCGCAGTTGACTGCATAATAGTCGAGAAGTTTAATTTAGAGGGAGAGTTTTTTGAGCGAAAAAATACTAGTTGTTGAAGATGATTTTGCCAACCAACAAGTCTCGTTATTATTTTTACAAAAATTCGGCTATGATGTTGAGGTGGCTGAAAATGGTGCCAATGCAGTCGAATTAGCTGAGAGAAACAGTTATCAGCTAATATTAATGGATTGTCAGATGCCAATCCTTAATGGTTTTGAAGCGACAAAAAAAATCAGAAGCACTCCTGGAATTAATCAAACTACCCCGATCGTTGCTTTGACGGCGAATCTTGTCGACGGAATTCATCAACAATGTATTGATAGTGGGATGAATGATGTTTTAAATAAACCAATCAAAATGGATCTTTTAGGACGCATGGTTGAACAATGGATTGAAAAAGGTTCGAATGGTTAAGTGAGCTGAATTAGGGACTAGCAATCGACTTAACCATTCCATTGTGAATTTTATGGGTAAAAATTTTATTATTCCTTGTTGCTACTGCGGCATTTCGGCGGCAAAAATACATTTTTAAGATCAAGCCCTCTACAACTCCATTTATACTCACCGGATTTAGATAGCGAAGGAGTAAAAGCAATCCTTGTATCAGCAATTAATTCGGGCTTCTTAAAAATAATATGATAGCTTCCTTCGTTAGCAATGACCACATGATAGTTTTCAGTGAGAAGCTTTTCTCCATCAATACCGGCTCTTTGTAGTGTATTCGGCCAATAGCCTGTTTTAGAAGCATGTTCGGTGATTGAGTTTTGCACATGACTTGATTCGTCAATCGCTTGATGAACTTTCGCTCTTATTGTGTAATCTTGATAGGCAGGAATAGCAATTGCCGCAAGAATTCCACCAATTGGAATTAGTAAAACTAAAAAAACAATTGCGATAATAGCCCCGACAGACATTCCTGAACCTGGATTATCACTAGCAGTTTTTATTTGGTTAGCGTCATATCGCGCGTTAACGACTAACGTACCAGCCATCATATCGTGTAAAGCCTGTTTCCTAGCGGTAAAAGCGGCTAACAAATAGCCGATCAAGAAGGTTAGTTGAGTAATAAAAGCAGAGAAATGTCGTCCGGTGGCTTGACCAAAGCCGATAGCTTGACCATTAATATCAGTCACCTTAATTCCCATGAGTTTTTTCCCAAAGGTCGCCTGAAAAGAGGAGCTCTCCATCAGTGAAAAATAGAGCCACCAGCCGGGATAATAAGCGAAATAAATCCCAAAGGCTGCTAAGTAGTTTCCAGAGTTATTCGGCGTTAAAGTAAATAACGAGCCGCCAAATAATAGAACGAGCAAAGCAAATGCAACCAAATAGAGTATGACGTCAACAATATAAGCGACAAATCGTTTCCAAAAACCTGCAAAAGCAAAGTTGGATACTAATGCAGCGTCAGATTGACTTGAAGGCGTTTGATATGGAGTCTCAGCGACCATCAAACTTGCGCCACAATTTACACAAAAGCGAGCGTTTGAGGCATTTGGACTGTTGCAAGAGCTACAATTAAAAGAACTCATAATGTTAATTTTTATTCTAATTTATGGATAGATACAAAAATTCTTGCATAGAAACTTAGTTGGTTCAACTAGGCAATGGTAAATTTTAATGATAAAAATCATATTTTTGCCATATTTTGTCATTTTTATACTCTAATATTTCCGTAAATGGAACAGAGCAAGGTAGATAATGCTTGTTTTAATTTAGGAGGGAATAAAAAATGATTAAAGCAAATACCATTAAATATGTGTCAATTATATTTATCTTGTTCGTAGCAAAAATAATGCTCTCAATGATCGAAAGCCAAATTAATGAACGTTCGAATAATCGCCTTCATGCACAAAGAGCAATTGAAAAAAGTTGGACAGGCGATCAAACAATATTAGCTTCAGTTTTAACAGTGCCTTATAAAAAGAAAGTAATAACTCGAATTTTTGATAAAGAATTGGATAAATATGTTGAAAAAACAAAATGGATTGACGAATCCATATTTTTATTGCCAAAAGACTTATCTCTTTCAGCAAAATTAAATCATCAAACATTGGCTAAAGGTATTTATCAAGTTCCAGTATATAACTCTGAACTTGTTATTGATGGAATTTTTAATCTTGAAAAAATTGAAAAATTAGCAAAAAAACCACAAATAAAAATAATGGATAATGCCTATCTTTCTTTTGGAATTAGTGATTCAAGGGGGGTTTCTGGGAGTCCTCTACTCTTGATTAATCAACAAGATAACCAGGTGTTCTCTGGGTCAAAGTTAGATTTTTTTCCATCAGGTTTCCATGGAAAAGTTTTAATTAAAGATAAAAAAGAAGCTTTTGACTTTAAGGTAAAAGTTCAAGTCAAAGGTATGGGGAGAATAAGTTTTGTTACTACGGGAAATGAAAATAAAGTATCAATTAATTCTGACTGGCCACACCCCAGCTTTGATGGTGCATTTTTGCCAACCAATCGAAAAATTAGTGATACAGGCTATTCTGCTCAATGGAAGACAGGAATATTTTCAACCAATATAGAAAATACTATCGAGCAGTGTTTTAAAAGTCAGTGTATGGATCTTTATGATTCATCTTTTGGTGTCAATCATATTCAATCTGTTGATATCTATTTGAAAAGTTTACGCTCGGTTAAATATGGATTATTGGTAGTGATTATTACCTTTACTATTTTTGTACTTTATGAAGTCTTGAACAAAAATATTCGAATACATCCGATTTCATATTTACTAACGGGGATGGCACTAGCGATATTCTTCTTATTGCTCGTCGCACTTTCAGAGCATATCTCATTCGCATTATCTTATTGGATTTCATCAATTGCTTGCTCTGGCTTAATTGCCTACTATGTTCGTTATCTTAGTCATTCAATTAGACACGGCACAAGTGTATTTGTATTACTAAATAGTTTTTATTTCATTTTGTTTTTTATTATTCGATCAGAAGATCACGCATTGCTATCGGGAAGTATTTTATTATTTGTACTGCTTGCAACGGTTATTTCTGTTACGAAGAAAATAGATTGGTATCAGATGGGGAAAAAAGACAACTGATTCGTCATTTTTATGAAATCATGTATCTTCATTGGTTATGGCTATATACCCTTCATCATTCAAGATGTTGGGTGCATAGTATCAAAATGCCTTAACCTGATTTGATAGTTAAGGATTCAACCGAATTGTTGATAATTTCTGTTCAATCAATTGTTTTGCTCGTACATAATCCACCGTTTTAATAGAGGATGTATTTTCAGTTAATTCAAATAATATCTCCTCTTGAATGCTACCTCTTTGTTTCGCTTCTGCGTAAGGCATTCGATGGAACATCACCATTGAGTATCGAGGACAAAAATACTTTGGGAAGCGATTTTCAAGCTCAAAGGCAAGTTGGTTTCGTAATAGAAATTTTTGGTCTGTGACTGAGTCACGCATGGTCATGTAGTTTTCGATCGCCATGTCTGCAATCGCATCGCCGTTGACTTTTCGGTTTTGCTCAACTTGAGAGAATATTTGTTTCCAATTCAATTTGTTAGTATCAGCTTTTTCTATCGTTTCAATCAAATCAAGTGCATCTTCAAATCCGCAATTCATTCCTTGACCATGAAAAGGTACAACGGCATGAGCTGCATCACCAAGTAATAACGCTTTATCCTGATAGTGCCAAGGAGAACATTTAACCGTGGCTAAATGTCCTGTAGGATTCGCAAAAAAATCAGAAAGTAGAGCGGGCATTCGATCAAATGCATCTTTAAAATAGGTTTGGAAAAAATCTTTTACTTTTTCTTCGGTATTAATTGTTTCAAAACTAATCTCACCTTTATTGGGCATAAACAGAGTAACAGTAAATGAAGCATCTTCATTGGGGAGTGCAATTAACATGAAGCCACCTCGTGGCCATATATGTAATGAATTGGAATCGATTTGAAATTGTCCATTGTCTCCAGCAGGAATACAAAGTTCTTTATAGCTATGACCAAGTTGTAATATGTCATGCTGAGTTGATGCAATTTTATGGATTGCATCCCTAACTGACGAAGCACTTCCGTCGGTTCCAATGATTTGTTCGAAGTGATGTTTGCTGGTTTTTCCGGTTTGTTCGTTACGCAATTGTATTTTGTTATCATTAAAATCCACAGACTCACATTTTTGGTCGAAATGCATAGTAACCAAGCCCGTTTCTTCAGCGGCATCTAAGCAGATTTTATTGAGATCGCCTCGTGATACTGAATAAATCACTTCTTTGGGACGTTGGCCGTAACTTTGGAAATTTTCATTACCATCGAGATCATGTACCATCCGGCCTTTCATAGTGGTTAATATTGGTGTGACTTTATCCATTAATCCTGCTTGCTCTAACGGATAAATTCCTCGATTGGCGAGTGCAAGATTAATTGAGCGACCTGCACTGATTGATTGTTTTCGCATATCAGATCGGCGTTCAAATATTTCAACTTTAAATCCTCGTTTGGCTAGAAGTACTGCTAGAAGAGAGCCTACCAGTCCAGCGCCAATTAAGGTGATTGTTTGATCTTCGTTATTCATAGATTGCTTCATTGAACGCCTCGTTGACTATTTATTTCTGAAGTTAATATCCTGACAAATTGGTAAACGTCCTCGAATGAATTGTACAAAGGAACTGGTGCGACGCGAATAACGTTAGGGTAGCGCCAATCACCAATAACGCCTTTTTGCTCAATCGCATCAAAAATTTGTTTACCTAGTTCTGGTGAGTCATTGGGATTTAATTTAATAGCCAAAGATAGTTGACTACCAGATTCATCGATATTGTTGGGGGTTAGAATATCCACTTCACCGGCTAATTGTGTTTCGAGTAGAAAGCGCATATAGCTGGACAATTTAATTGCTTTATCTCTCAAAACGTTAATACCGCCTGCGTTTTTTATAGTGTCTAAAGAGCCTCGAATGGCCGCGAGAGATAGAACCGGTGGATTAGATAGTTGCCAAGCTTCAGCAGACTCCATCGGTTTAAAATTATTTTCCATTTTGAAACGAGACATTTTGTCGTGCCCCCACCAGCCTGCAAACCGAGGTAAACTTTCGTTGGTATGGTGCTTTTCATGAACGAAACAACCAGCGACAGAGCCTGGACCGGAATTAAGATATTTGTAAGTGCACCAGCAGGCAAAATCGACGTTCCAATCATGTAGTTTCATTGGAATATTGCCGGCGGCATGAGCGAGATCAAACCCAACCATACAGCCTTTATTTTGTGCCACATAGGTGATCGCTTTCATGTCGAAAACTTGTCCTGTGTAGTACTGGACTCCAGGTAACATCACTAAAGCGATTGAATCCCCTTCTTTTTCTATCAGCTCGATCAAATCTTCTTTCCGGATTGTTTCCTCACCTTCTCTTGGTTTAATTAAAAGCATTGCGTCTTTAGGATCGTACCCATGAAATTTAACCTGCGATTCTACAGCGTAGTGATCAGAAGGAAACGCATGATCTTCAATCAAAATCTTAAATCGTTTATCAGTTGGTTGATAAAAAGACACCATCATAAAATGAAGGTTGGCCGTTAAAGTATTCATTGAAACGACTTCGTTCTTTTTAGCACCTACTAGCTCTGAAAAACCTTCAGCTAAAAATTCATGGTAAGGCATCCAGGGGAAGTCGCCACTAAAATGACCTTTAACACCTTGTTCAGCCCATTGAGTCAGTTCTCGCTTCACATATTCCGCAGCCAGTTTCGGCTGTAAACCTAAGGAGTTTCCACAGAGATAAATTTCGTCTTTTCCATCAGCAGTTTTTGGAATAGAAAATTCATCTCTTATTTTTGCAATTGGATCTTGTTGATCCATTGCTTTGGCGAATTCTAAAGAGTTTTGGTATTGCATAAATTTCTCTTGGATTGTTTGTTAGATTAGATCAACCTAATTTGGTCAAAGAATAAAGAATAGGCTGTGACGGCACTGCATCAGCTTCAATTCTGGGCACTTGTAAATTGCATAAGTAAAAACCATCATCAATTTTATTATCTACAAAAATCATTTCTGTGATGGTTTTATTTAATTCACATGCTTCGCTGAGATCTTTGTTACCTAATTCAACATTCCAAAACAGTCGATGATTACTGAGCGTGCCATCATCGTACATTTTATCTACCGATGGAAAATCAACTAGCAGATGTTGAACATTTCTTTCGACAAGATATTTCATAGCATCATTAGTAAAGTAGGTCGGATAATTTTCTACATTATAAATTTGAGTTGTTTTATTAGAATTATTGGGCAAGGTACGAACAACTAAACCTTGTATTTGTTCGTCTGACAAATGAACGAGAGCTTTTATTAATTGTTCTTTTGTTATCACGTTATTATCAGGATCAAAATTGGGGTTGTATGTTTCATCCGTGTTTTTGGGTTTAACAGGTTGAAGACTAATTAATGCACTTGGAAGAAGAGACGTCTCGATTGCCTGATAAACAGGTTTTAACTGATTCACTATATGAGAAATTGATTCGGTATGAGTGCCATTGCAATGAGGGATCATTGTCAGTTGATTGGCATTACAACTACCGCCACGTTTAGTATCTCCGATAAAACTGCCAGCCACTAATGTTTCGCTTGTACATGCAGGCGCGCCAAAATGACTGGGTTGATCACCATTAGGTAATAATGTGATAGCGATATTTTTCCCATCACTTAAATCAGCGGAATAATTTATATTATCGATTGTTAAATTAATTTTCATAACTTCTTTCTAATATTGTTTTCGAAAAATCTATACTTCGAATCTGTTTTTGTTTAACCCTAACCACTCTAAAGCCGTGCCGTTTAATAATCTTTCGCGAATATTCGCATCTACAATGGTTTCATTAATTAATTTCCCAGGCTCTAGTTCGCCCAACGGGAAAGGATAATCAGTCCCTAAAGCCAATCTATCTGCCCCCATCAATTCAATTAAGTAGTTAAGCATTGGCGCGTCATGAACCAAAGTATCTAAATAGATTTTATTAAGGTATTCACGGGGATTAATATTGTTATCAATGGCAACGAGATCGGGGCGACAATTAAAACCATGCTCTATTCTTCCAATGGTTGACGGAAAAGAACCGCCGCCGTGAGCAAATGCAACTTTTAGTTCAGGTAAACGTTCAAAGACACCACCGAAGATCATTGAACACATTGCCAATGATGTTTCTGCCGGCATGCCCACTAGCCAAGGTAACCAATAGTCTTTCATTTGTTCTTTGCCCATCATATCCCAGGGATGAACAAACACTGACGCACCCAGATCTTGCGCTGCTTCAAATACGGCAAATAATTCAGGGGCATTTAAATTCCAATC